>Ga0138256_10004127_pt1 | contig 15447 bp, 12 predicted proteins | sample KNB2016incub_MG_FD_105486 | JGI IMG/M metagenome (GOLD analysis project Ga0138256, IMG submission 105486) | Active sludge microbial communities from wastewater in Klosterneuburg, Austria - KNB2014incub_MG | ecosystem: Engineered > WWTP > Activated sludge > Unclassified | place: Austria... | reverse complement strand
GAGATCCAGAGCAAGGTGCGTACGGAGGTCGATCGGCAGCAGCGCGAATACTTCCTGCACCAGCAGATGAAGACGATCCAGGACGAGTTGGGCGGCAACCCGATCGAACTGGAGTTGGAGGAGATGCGCGACAAGGCCGCGAAGAAGAAGTGGACGGTGAAAGTGTCCGATACCTTCGACAAGGAGATCAATAAGTTGCAGCGGATGAACCCGGCCGGCGCGGAGTTCAGCGTGCAGTACAACTACGTGCAACTGCTGCTGGATCTGCCGTGGGGCGATTACAGCAACGACAAGTTCGACCTGAAGAACGCGCAGAAGATCCTGGACCGTGACCACTTCGGTCTGGACAAGGTGAAGGAGCGCATCATCGAACACCTCGCCGTATTGAAGTTGAAGGGTGATATGAAGGCACCGATCATCTGCTTGTTCGGTCCTCCCGGTGTGGGCAAGACCAGCTTGGGCAAGAGCATGGCCGAAGCGCTGGGTCGGAAGTACGTGCGCATGAGCCTTGGCGGCCTGCACGACGAGAGCGAGATCCGCGGACACCGCAAGACGTACATCGGTGCGATGCCGGGTCGCTTGATCCAGAGCATCAAGAAAGCCGGGACGAGCAATCCGCTCTTCGTGCTGGATGAGATCGATAAGGTGGGCAAGGACTTCCACGGTGATCCCGCCAGCGCGCTGCTGGAAGTGCTGGACCCCGAACAGAACAGCAACTTCTACGACAACTACGTGGAGGTGGAATATGATCTGAGCCGCGTGATGTTCGTGGCCACGGCGAACTCGCTCAGTACGATCCATCCCGCCTTGCGCGATCGGATGGAGATCATCGAGGTGAACGGCTACACCGAGGAGGAGAAGGTGCAGATCGCCACACGCCACCTGTTGCCGAAGCAATTCACCGAGAACGGGTTGAAGCCGAAGCAATTGAAATTGGCGCCGGGCCTGATCGAAGCGATCATCGAACAATACAGCGATGAGAGCGGCGTGCGGACCTTGGAGAAGCGCATCGCCAAGTTGGTGCGTTATCGTGCGAAGCAGATCGCACTGAAGGAGAAGTACAACCTCACCATCGGGATCGAAGACCTGGTGAAGATCTACGGACCTAGCCACGCGCGGGACAAGTACCAAGGCAACGATGTGGCCGGTGTGGTCACTGGCTTGGCATGGACCCCGACGGGCGGCGACATCCTCTTCATCGAGACCAGCATCACCAAGGGTGAAGGCAAGCTCACCCTCACCGGCAACCTGGGTGATGTGATGAAGGAGAGCGCCATCATCGCGCTGGAATACCTGAAAGCACACAGCAGCATCATCGGCATCGACGCTGAAGTGTTCAAGCGTTGGAACGTACACGTACACGTTCCCGAAGGCGCCACACCGAAGGATGGCCCGAGCGCAGGCATCACCATGGTCACCAGCATCGCCAGTGCCTTCACGCAGCAGAAGGTGCGGAAGTTCGTCGCGATGACGGGTGAGATCACGCTGCGGGGTCGTGTGCTACCGGTGGGTGGCATCAAGGAGAAGATCCTCGCGGCGAAGCGAGCGGGCATCAAGGAGATCATCCTCAGCGCCGACAATCGCAAGGACATCGAGGACATCGATGCGCGTTACACCAAGGGCATGCGTTTCACCTATGTCACCGAGATGATCGAGGTGGTGAAGCACGCCTTGCTGAAGGAGAAAGTGGAGAACGCGCTGAAGGTGGCATAGACCTCCGCGATGGACAAGCGTATCCGCTTCGGAACCAAGGAGGAGAGCAATGCCGAGCGCGAACGCGCGTTCCTGGCGCTTACGCCCTCCGAGCGCTTCTACTGGTTCCTGAACAGCTTCGAGGGCCGAGTGCCCAGCGATCCGGATGCAGCGGAGAAGAAGGGCAACTTCATCGTAAGGAAGAATGCACTTCGGTGAAGAGGTGACTGCTTTCCTACGCGCTGCGAACGACCACCACGTGCGCATGGTGCTCATCGATGGCGGCGCGGTCAACTTCCACGGGTACCAACGGCAATCTCCGGATCTTGATTTCTGGATGGAGCCGACCAGTGAGAACTTCAACCAGTTGGCTGCCGCGTTGCGCAGCATCGGCTACGACGTGGATCAGTTCCCTGACCCGGTGTTGAAGTCCGATAAGAACATCACCCTGAAGATGAGCCCCGGCCTCGATGTGGAGGTCATCACCTTCTTACGGCCGGGCTGCACGTTCGAAGAGGCATGGAGCCGGGCGGAGTTGATCGAGTTGACGGGAGAGCCGGTCCAGAGCGTTCATGTGATGTCGCTGCCGGATCTGCTGGAGAGTAAAGCGCGCTCGGGGCGGCCAAAGGACCTGCTCGACATCCTGGAGCTGAAGCGCAAGAAGGGATCGGCTTGATCGGATCCACGTAAGTCGGAGTAGCCGATCGCGGGACGGAAGAAGGCAAGAACCACACGGAACTCCTCTAGCATGTGGCATAGAACGTTGAACAGATCGAACGAAGAAGCCCCGGGATCCCGGGGCTTCTTCGTTCCAGCAATACCGATCAGAAATTGAACTGTGCTTGTATGCGCAGCAGTTCACCCTTCTGTTTGTTCGACTGTAATCCATGATCCTCGAAGCGACGATCGCCGAGGTAGTACTCCACCGTCAACTCGAAGTTCTTGAACGGGAGCCATTCCACACCGAACTCCATATCGTTGACGGAGTAGGAACGCGCATCCGTTTCGTTCTTCTTGCCGCCATCGTAAACCTGATAGCGCGCGAAGGGCATGAACATCTGGTCCTTGACGATCAGCTTATATGTTGCGGTGACGAATCCACCACTCAGGTCTTTCGTGCTGATGGAATCCGTGGCGACATCATACTCAGGACCCTTGCCCACGTTGTATTCCGCAAGAAAGCCGAACGGCTTCGGGTAGAGCACCAGCGTGCCTGCGACCCGCTGATCGTCATAGGTCCAGTTGCTGTTCCCCTTCGCGCCGGAGCGCTGATCAGCAGTCACGGTATAGCGCCCGGTGTACGCCTGCACGCCGGGTTCGATGATCTGGCTTCCGATCCGCATCGGCACGCTGATCCGGGCCACTACGTTCAGGTCGTCGTTCGCTTCGGCGCGGTTCGCGGATTGGCCGTTGTACGCACCGATCCCGACGATCCCGTAATCACCGGTACCTTTCATGCCAGCCTCTTTCAGTTCCTTGAAGAGCCCGCGGTATTTCTTCGGTGACCAATACAGGAAAGCGCCGAGGTCGCGCTCGTTCGGGGTACCGGAGTTGGTCGGGTCTGCGCGATCCATTGGGAGGCGTTCGGAACTGCTCTGTAGGTTCTCAAAGCCATAGGGCACCTTGCTCTGTCCTAGTCGCACCCGGAATTCATTGGTGGGATCGAGGCCAATGTCCATATACCAATCACGGATCTGTGCGATGTTCTGGACGTTCGGGGCCACCCCCTGCGCGAAATCCGTTTGCATGTACAAGTACACGCGGGGATGGACCTGCCCGGAAATGATCACGCGCGCGCGCCGCAGAAAGATCCCACCGCCCCGTCCCCAACTCGCGTCACAAGCCTGACAGCGCAAGAGGTCATTGGTTTCTAACAGGCGGTTGTATCGCAGGTGCGCGTAGCCTCGGATACTGAAGGAGTCGTACCAAGACTTGGCTTTTGGGCCCGGCGGGGCCGATGGCGTAAGGTCCTGAGCAGAGATCATGGCAGGCAGCAAGCAGGCCAGAAGGAGGGAGGCAAGTGGTCGCATCTGTTAAGATCCGGGTGCAAAGACATCATCGGATCGTAAGTTGAATATGAATTCCGGTTAACGTGGGCTTTACATGGGTCATCCGACCGGTCGCTTCCATGCTGTAATCTTGCCGGCCGTTCATGCACGCAAGGCGGACGCCATGGTCGATGTCCATCGCTTGAAGTTCCATCCGATCCTTCTGGTCCTGCTTCTCCCGCTCTGTGCGCATGCGCAGAGGCGAACGATCACGCAGCAGCTTCATTGGTCCGGGTATTTCAACACGTTGAAGCTGAACGAGCGCTGGGCGGTCTCAACGGATATCCAGGAGCGACGATTCTTCAACCCCGACGTGCATCAGCAATTCGGGTTGCGATCGATGATCCGAAGGGACCTTGGACGGGGGATGGATGTGGCGTTGGGCGGGGCGTTGTTCCTGCAAGGGGCGAATGACCCGAATGCAGCTAACCAATTGGTGCGGCCTGAGCTTCGGCCGCATGCGGAGGTAACGCGCAAGATCAAAGGACCGTGGTACCGGTTCAACCAAAGATCCCGGGTTGAGGCGCGTTTCTTCCACCGGGAGGAAGGCGGTGAACTGACCGCAGGCTATTCATTCACGAACTTCCGCATACGGTACCAACCGGTCTTGGAGATCCCGATCCTGAGGAATGCGGATGCCGGAACCGAACGATTGGCGTTCAAGTTGGCGGGTGAACTTTTCCTCCGGTCACATGTCCCAACCTTCTCCGACGCCTTCGACCAGGGTCGTTTGCATGCGAGTTTCATCATCGGTATCACATCAGGTCTCACGATCGATATCGGCTATATGAACATGTACCAGCGATCCATCGGGGGGGAGGTCTTTTACAATCGACACCTCTTGCGCGTCGTGATCCAGCATCGGATCGATCTGACCAGAGCCCGTCCCACATCGACCATGGGCTGACGCTCCACCGCCTGGATCATGCATCCCCGCCACCTTTCCATCGCCGATCTCACATATGAGCTTCCGGAGTCCCGGATCGCGCAGCAACCCTTGGCCGAACGGGATGCGAGCCGGTTGCTGGTATATCGCAGTGGATCCATTGAGGATCGGTTCTTCCATGAGCTACCCGGTGTAGTTCCAGCGAACGCATTGCTCGTCCTCAACGACACGCGTGTGGTGAATGCACGATTGATCTTTCACCGAAGTACAGGCGCACGTATCGAAGTGCTGTGTCTGGAACCGGAAAGAAGTCGGCCGGTAGAACAAGCGTTCGCGGACCGTGGTTCCGGTTCGTGGAAGTGCTTCATCGGCAACGCCAAGCGTTGGAAGGAAGGGGAGGTCATGGTGGTGGAACAAGATGGGTTGAAGGTGAAGGCGATGCGCAACGGTGATGCATTGGTACACTTCACTTGGGAGCCTGCGGAACGGACTTTCGCCGAGGTCCTGGAGGTCATCGGGCACGTTCCGCTGCCGCCCTACATGAAACGGCCGGATGCTGCGGCCGACAAAGAGCGGTACAACACCGTCTTCGCGAAGCACGACGGTTCCGTGGCGGCACCGACCGCCAGTTTGCACCTGACCGAACGGATCCTCAGCGAACTGGAACGCAAGGGCGTGAAGACCATGGCGCTAACGCTGCACGTGGGTGCAGGCACTTTTCTTCCGGTGAAGAGTGCGATGATGGCGGATCATGCCATGCACCACGAACAAGTGCGGGTACCGTTGAAAGCATTGGAAGTCTTGGCGGATCAGTTGGGAAAAGGTCCGGTCGTCGCGGTAGGGACCACCGCACTACGGAACCTCGAGAGCATCTATTGGCACGGAGTGAAGCTGATCCATGGAAGTATCCCGGATATCATGGACATCGGTCAATGGGAACCATACGACCAGACCAAGCCGCTTCCTACTTCCGCTGAAGCACTGGACGCGGTGATCACTCGGCTGCGCTCATCGGGTCAGGAAAAGCTGAGTGGTTGGACACAGTTGCTCATCGCACCGGGTTACTCGTTCCGTTTCGTGGATGGGCTGATCACCAATTTCCATCAACCCCAAAGCACGCTACTGCTGATCGTAGCTGCGTTGCTCGGACCGGACTGGAGGAGCGTCTATGACCACGCATTGTGGAACGACTACCGCTTCTTGAGCTATGGTGATGGCTCCCTCTTATGGCGCTCCGACCGATCATCATCCACGAGCTGAACAATATGAGCCGCCTATCTTCGTTCCCATCGCGCATGCGCCGCATCCTCCTCGCCACCAGCATCCTTTCCGCCTCGTTCGTATCCGGCCAGTTGGGCGGCCAAAGCGCCTTCCGGATCCTCAGTATTCCCTCATCGGCACGCAGTTCCGCGCTTGGGGGGAACTACATCGCGGTGAAGGACAACGACATCAACCTGGGCATTTTCAACCCCGGCCTGCTGAACAGGGAGATGGGCAAGCAAGTGGCCCTGAGCTACCTGCCCTACTTCGAGGGGATCAAGATCGGCTACGCCAGCTACGCGCATTATTGCGACAGTTTGAAGACCACCTTCAGCGGCACGGTGCAGTACGTGGATTATGGCACGTTCAAGCGGACCGATGATGTGGGCACCGAGCTAGGCGATTTCCGGGCGGGCGAATATGTGGTGCAGGTAGGAGCGGGTAGGGCAGTGGATAGCCTCTTCAGCGTCGGTGCGAATGTGAAGTTCATCACCAGCAATCTGGATACGTACACCTCCACAGCATGGGCTACGGATCTCGCTGGGGTATTCAGCAAACCGTCCAAGGGGATCACGGTGGCGGCCATGTTGCGGAACATCGGGCGACAGGCCAGCACCTTCACGGACAAGCGAGAGGACCTTCCCTTCGAAGTACAATTGGGGGCCACCTACAAATTCAGGCACGCACCGTTCCGGCTCGGACTCATGCTCGAGAACCTGCAGCAGTGGGATCTGACCTACAAGGACCCGAACGCTGTTGTGCAGATCGACCCCACGACCGGCGATGTGATCGTGGAGAAGACCACCACGGCCAAGAAGGCCATGCTGCATTGTGTACCAAGCGCGGAGATCCTCCTGAGCAAGAACTTCATGTTGCGCGTGGCCTACAATCCGCGTCGTAGGCAGGAATTGGTGATCGCTGATAAGCCGGGCGCTGTAGGTCTGAGCTTCGGCATAGGGCTGAAGGTGAGCAAGGTGCACCTGAGCTACGGCTTCTCGCAGTTGCACCTAGCAGGTATCAGCAACACGCTGACGCTGGCGGTGCGCTTCTCGGATTTCCAGAAGTCGTAGGATGCCCGTTGTTCGTATTGACGGTTGTTCGTTGCTCGGAAGGGCAGGGCCGCGCTTGGATCGCCCGCCGAACAACTTTCCACACGAACAACGAACAACCCCCATCCCCGTACTTTGCCGACGTGAACGGGATCACCATCGCCATAGACGGCTATTCCTCTTGCGGTAAGAGCACCCTAGCGAAGCATCTCGCTAGCCATCTCGGTTATACCTACATCGATAGCGGCGCCATGTACCGGGCCGTCGCGCTGTACGTGATGGAGAACGGGCTCGTACACAACGGGCTGCTGGATCGGCCGAAATTGTTGCAGGCGTTGGAAGGGATCGAGATCCGTTTCGAGCACGATCCGATGACGGACAAGAGCGCGACCTACCTGAACGGCCGCAATGTGGAGGAGGAGATCAGGAGCATGGAGGTGAGCCAGCACGTCACGCTGGTGAGCCCCATTCCGGAGGTGCGCGCCAAACTGGTGAAGTTGCAGCAGGCCTTCGGGCGTGAACGCGGCGTAGTGATGGATGGCCGCGACATCGGCACCGTGGTCTTTCCGGATGCCGAGGTGAAACTGTTCATGACCGCACGGCCGGAGGTGCGTGCCCAACGACGCTACCACGAATTATGTGAGAAAGGACTTGACGTGGAATTCTCCACCGTCCTCGAAAACATCCACCAACGCGATCTGGACGACACGACGCGCGCAGCGGATCCGCTGATCCAGGCGCCGGATGCGGTGGAGATCGACAATAGCGACATCACTGCGGAGCAACAGTTCGTACGCGCGTTGGACGTGGTGCTGGAGGTACTGGCCCGGGTAGGGCAGGAGTGAACGATCGAGTTACGGGATCACTGATCCCACGTAGTGCTCACGTTCCCCGGCCTGTTCCGATCGGTATCCTCGACCGGTTTCCGTTGCCATTCCAGCCCCGCATCGTTCACCTCATCCGCTTCGATCATGGGGGTGGCGTCCTCTTCATCCTCCTCGTCCGCGAAAGCCGGTCGAGGGTCGTTCACCGCCGGTGGCACATGCCGATGGACGAAGGCGAGCACGATACCGATGATCCCGCCCCAGAGGTGGCTTTCCCAGCTCACCCGTGGCACCAAGGGAAAGATCCCCCACACCATGCTGCCGTACATGAATGCGACCAGCAGCGACAACGCCATGAGCGTTCGCTGCCGACGCAATACACCGCTGACGAAGAGGAAGGCCGCCATGCCGTACACCACGCCGCTTGCGCCCACATGTACGTTCTCGCGCCCCATCAGCCACACCGCAGCACCACCGATGAGCCAGGTCAAGAGGACCACGCGGCCAGCGATGCGCGGGTAGAAATACATGAGGCACCAACCGAGCACCACCATCGCAGTGCTGTTGTTCAAGAGGTGATCAAACCCATCATGGAGCAACGGCGCGGTGATGATCCCGATAAGTCCATGTACGTTGCGCGGGATCAGGCCGAAGCGCGTCAGGCCCAGGCCGAACCCCTCGTCGATCAACCAGATGCACCACAACACGACCACGGACACCAGTGGCAGGATCAATGCATTGAGCCCGCGGTTCCGGATCAGGGAAGGTTGGTCGGTCACGGGCTCCACGGTCCGAAAGTGATCAATTATCACGCCCGTGATCGGAGCGGACAGATCGGCACGATGATCGTCGGGGCGGCGGCGACCCATAATTTTGGACCATGCCCATCACCGCACGCCTCTCCATCCTTTTGGTCCTCATCGGCCTTCTCGCGTGTTCCGCCCAACAGGCGGATGATCCGCGAATGATCGTGGGTCCGCAGGAAGTAGCACCACCCAGCGAGTTGGCACTGCTCATGCGCCACATGGCGGCACACGCGGATAGCGTGAAGATCGGGTTGGCGCGCGGCGAAAAGGAACTGCCGCCTTTCCCCACGGAGATCGAAAAGCTCCTCACGGCCACGCCCACCATGGACATGCACATCGACCCGATCACCTTCCCCACCTTCGGCAAGGACTACCAGGCCAAGGTGGCGGCACTGTACGCCGCGGCGCGCAAGGATCGTCCGCAGGCTTACAACGCGCTGGTGCAGAGCTGCGCGAACTGCCACGGCACACACTGCCCGGGTCCGTTGATGCGGATCAAGAAGATGTACGTGAAGGTGCAGTAGGGTTGGTCGTATTGAAGGTTGTTCGTAGTTCGGCGGTGTGATGCGGTGACGCGTTCCGGGTGTGCGAACGAACAACGTTCAACACGAAGAACGAGCAACTATTCCCCCATCTTCGCCCGCATGTCCGGAATCACGATGGATCGCCGCACGATCCTGCTGATCATCGTGGCCGCAATGGGCTATTTCGTGGACATCTACGACCTCGTGCTCTTCAACGTGGTGAAGCGCGAGAGCTTGGAGTTCATCATGGGCGTGGGCAACGCGCGGATCAAGGAGGTCGGCGCGCAATTGTTCAACGTGCAGATGATCGGGATGCTGGTGGGCGGGATCCTCTGGGGTATATGGGGCGATAAGAAAGGCCGGATCACGGTGCTCTTCGGCAGCATTCTTTTGTACAGTGCAGCGAACGTCCTCAACGCCTTCACCTTCGACCTGACCAGCTATGCGACCGTGCGCTTCATCGCGGGCGTCGGTCTTGCGGGTGAACTCGGCGCGGGCATCACGTTGATCACCGAGACCATGCCCCGTGAGAAGCGCGGCTACGGCACCATGATCGTGGTGGCCTTCGGTGCGCTGGGAGCGGTCTTCGCCGATGAAGTGGCGGCACAAGGACAACGGATCGGCGGCTTGCTCACCACGGTCACCGGCAGGGAGTTCATGAATTGGCAGGTGGCCTACATCGTGGGCGGCACATTGGGTCTGGTCCTGCTGGTCATGCGCATCGGCACATTCGAGAGCGGCTTGTTCAGCGCCATGAAGAAGACCGAGGTGCGCAAGGGCAACATCCGGATGCTGTTCAACAACCGCGAACGCTTCCTGAAATACTTGAGTTGCATCCTCATCGGCGTGCCGGTGTGGTATGTCATCGGCGTATTGGTGAACATGAGCCAGGATGTCTTCGTGCCCACATTGGGCATTGATACCTCCGCCTTGGATACGGAAGGCCTTGCACGGATCAACGGCAAGGCGATCAGCTATGCCTACATCGGATTGAGCATCGGAGATCTCGTCAGCGCCCTGCTCAGCCAGGTCTTCCGCAGCAGGAAGAAGGTGATCATGGGCTACCTCGTGGCCAACATGGTCCTCACGCTCTACTTCCTCTTCGGTATGAAGGGCGCGAGCATCGCCACCTACTATTGGGTGTGCCTCTTCCTGGGCATGGCCACGGGGTACTGGGTGCTCTTCGTCACGGTGGCCAGCGAACAGTTCGGGACCAACATCCGCAGCACGGTAACCACCACCACGCCCAACTTCGTGCGGGGCAGTGTGTTCCTGATCACCAACCTCTTCTTCCTGGCCGCGCCCTCTTTCGGGAACCTCTACGCGGCACTTGCGGTGGGCATCCTCTGCATCGGCGGTGCCATTTGGGCCACAGCACGGATCTCCGAGACCTTCAGCCGGGAAATGGATTTCGTGGAGCATTGACCGTTCCTCCTTCTGGAGTTCACAACTTACCCGATGGCTGGCTTTCGTCCATGAACCCGAAGCCATGAGATCCACTATCGCCATTCCATGCTGCCTCTTCGTTGTTGGATCGTCGGCGCAAGTGGTGTGGTCGGATGTCTTCTCGGATCCGATCGGTCGCCCGATCACAACGGAAATGCGGGTGCCGGCATCAGACGGGCGGGTGACCTTGATCTTCAAGCCCTGCCACCGGGGATCTATTCCGTGCGAACGGAGCAGGGTTCGCGCACGAACTTCCATATGATCATCCGTAGCGGTTCGATCGGATATTGAGGGCGCCACCCTTCCGCGATGGGTGTGAATGACCGACCGCGCTCGAACAGCGGGGTATCATTCGGTCGGCTAGCTTGCACGCGCAACGAACGCTTGCAACAGAACCACCCGGATCAATGATCCCTACCTGGATCCTCGCTCGCCCGCTGGTCCTCCGGACCGAAGAAGCGGATAGGAGCCGCCTCTGGGCACTGATCATCACGGGTGTCTATGTGGTGGCCAGCCTGATCTACGGCTTCCTCAGCGACGCACCTTGGGACGACGATTGCGTGGCGCGCTATTTCCATGCGCGCGAGGTCTTCTCACACCCGGAGTATTTCTTCAGCCTGTGGGATCGCCCGTTGTTCATGGTCCTGTTCGCGCCGACCGCGTTGCTCGGCAGATCGGTGATGATGGTGCAGATGATCCTCATCAGCGCCGGATCCGGCTGGCTGCTGTACCGTACCGTTCACAAACTCGGCGCGCGCGCACCGCATTGGATCCTGCCGTTGTTCTTCTTCCAGGCCTTCTTTTTCACCATCTCACGGAACTTCCTCACCGAACCGCTGGCCGTTGCCGTGATCTGTGCGGGAATGTACGCCTTGGTGAATCAGCGCTATCTGCTCTTCGCGTTGCTTGGCGGTCTCTTGCCCTTGGCCCGGTTGGAACTGGCCGTGATCCTCCCGATCTGGGGCTTGGTCCTTTTGCAGGCACGGCAATGGAAAGGATTGGCGTTGATGGCGGCGCCCGTGCTGCTGCTCATGGTGCTGGGCTATTTCGTGAAGAACACGGACAGTCTGCTCTGGTTGGTGGATGAAACGCTCGGCAAGGAGGGCAAGAACCGGTATGGCTACCGTGATGTCTGGCACTACTTCCACCGGTTCGCGTATGTGATCGGGCCCGTGATCTTCTTCTTCCTCACCATCGGTGTCCTGGAGCGTCTTGCACAGCTACGCATCGACCTGTTCGTGTTGTTCCAAGGTGCAGCGATCCTATTCCTCTATGTGATCTTCTCGTGGAAATTGGACATGGGCAACTCGGCGGGATTCCTGCGGAACCTGATCCCGCTCACACCGTTCGTGGCGTGGTTGGCGTGGGATGGATTGCTGGCATGGCAAGGTCTTGTGGCGCGCGAAGGTCCGGCCGCTAGTGAAGAACCGGATGCGGCGACCGGTTTGAACCGCGATGAACGCAAGCGGTTGAAGAAGGTGCAGGACAGAAAGGAGAAGCGGAAGAACAGGGCGCCTCGCATCGGACTTCGCTTGGCACGTGTCCACGTCTTCGCGGCCATCGCGGTGCTGGTCCTCTATTTCTACTTCGACAAAAAGCTGGAGAGCCATCACAAGATCTCCACCGTCACCGATCACATTCCTCCGATCATCGGTGCGGCCTTGTTCGTGGTCGGCCTGATCATCTGGTTCCTTGGTCGGCGGCATGAGGTCCATCGCGCGGTGCTCGTCGGCAGCGCGGCGCTGGTCGGTGTTGCATCAATGGCTTTCACCATGCTTTCCGAACAGCCCAACGCCCACATGAACCCCGAGCGGAAAGCGATCACCACCGTGTCCACGCTCTACAAGGACAGCTACCTCCGCGAGTGGCCGCTCTACGTGAACCATGCGTGGTTCTTCTGGCCGCAGGACCTGGGTTATCCGGATCACGCCAAGTACCGCGTGTTGAACAAGGCCGCGTTGGACACGGCGGAGGTACACTCCGTGGTGTTCTGGGAGAACCACTATTCACAACGCCTACAGGGCAATGTGCAGATCGCGGACCTGTACAAACGGAAGGATATGGTGGAGTTGTCCCATGTCATGGGATCCGATCACCGCCTGACCATCGGGCTCTTCCAGAAGGTGGATACCACGGCCGGTGATGCGGGGGTGCTGCGCGAACGCTTCATGAAGGCGCATCCGGATAATATGGGTGCGTACTACGCGCAGAACCTGGAGCACGCAAGGAACAAGCTGCACGCCGAAGCCCTCGTGGATGCCCAACGGATGGTGGCCTTGGATAGCACGTACGTGGAAGGTGTACTTGCGGAAGGCCAGGCCTTCTTCGACCTCAACCGGTTCCCGGAGGCGCAGCAAAGCTTCGAGCGCGTGTTGCGCATGGATACCACGCTGCACACCATGGAGTACAGCATCGCGCTTTCGCAATTCCGGCAGAACAAGTTTCCGGATGCGGTGCGGTCCGTACAACACTACCTCAAGGGTGCCAAGAAATCGAAGGAAGCCTATGAGTTCCTGGGTGCCGGGTACTACCACCTCCAGAAGTACGATAGCGCGGCTACTGCCTTCGGGGAATACATCAAGATCGATGGCCGGTCCGCCGTCGGCTGGTTGAACCGCGCTAGCGTGCGCATGCAAATGGGCCAGGTCGATCCCGCCATCGCCGATCTGAATGAGGTCCTGAAGCGTGAACCGACCAATGGCGCCGCCCTGTTGAACAAAGCCGTGCTCCTCATCCGCAAAGGACAAAAGGACCAAGGCTGCCCGATCCTTCAGCAATTGGCGGCGGCCGGGAACATGGCGGCCATCCAGCAATTGGTGTTGTGCCAGTGAACCGTAGCACCCTACCGCCGTTGGCCGACCGCCCGATCCGCTAAGGCTCCTTCGGCGCAAAGCAGGCATCGCTACCTTCGACGCCCTCGTAAAAGATCCTTCCCGAAATGACCCTACGCACCATTCTTGTCACGTCCTGCTTGATCGCGATCCCGGCCTTCGTCATACACGCCCAGACCAAGGCGGATGCCCCGGTCTTCAAGACCGCACGCGCGCCCGGCGAACTCACGAACAAGGACATCTGGGCCAGTCCGCTCTTCAGTGCGGAATCGGTCGGTGGCCTGGCCAGTATGAACGATGGCCTGCACTACACCGTGCAAGAGGATGACGGCGGCGAAACGGTGGTGAACCAATACGCTTACCGGACCGGTGAGAAGGTGGCCACGCTCGTGCGCGCCAAGGAATTGGTCCCGGCCGGTTCCAAGGAGCCGGTGGAGATGGATGGTTATTCCTTCAGCGGCGATGAGAAGAAGATGATGATCGAGACGGGCAGCGAACCGATCTACCGGTACAGCTATTACGCCTACAACCATGTCTTCGATCGCGCCAGCAAGAAGTTGGTGCCGCTTGCCGATGTGAAGAAGGCGAAGCAACGCCTGGCCACCTTCAGCCCCGATGGCAGCATGGCCGCCTTCGTACGGGACAACAACCTGTTCGTGGTGGACCTCGCGACCATGACCGAGACCGCCGTGACCACGGATGGCGAATGGAACAAGGTCCTGAATGGCGCGACGGACTGGGTATATGAGGAGGAATTCACCCTCGTGCAAGGTTATGCGTGGAGCCCCGATGGGAAGAAGCTGCTCTACTTGCGCAGCGATGAAAGCAAGGTGAAGGAATTCGATCTGATCCTGTACAAGGAACAACTCTATCCCGGTGAGTACCGCTTCAAGTACCCCAAAGCAGGGGAGGAGAACAGCAAGGTCCAACTCTTCGTGTATGAGATCCCCACGAAGAACACACGCGCCATTCCGCTGGGTGCCGATGGCGACATCTACGTGGCGCGGCTGGGTTGGCGGACGAACGATGTGCTTTGGTTCATGCGGTTGAACCGGCTGCAGAACGAGAAGACCATCGCTTCGGTGAACCTGGCCGAGCGGAGCGTACCACCTGTGGTGAACACGCTCTACCAGGAGAAGAGCAAGACCTACGTGGAAGTGACCGACGACCTGCACTTCCTGGAGGATGGCGCTTTCGTGCTCACGAGCGAGAAGGATGGATGGAACCACATCTACCTCCACCGCGAAGGCACGCAACCCCTCCAACTCACCCGGGGTGGCTGGGATGTGGTGGCCGTGATGGGCGTGGATGAGAAGAACAAGCGCGTGATCTTCACGGCAGCCAAGAGCGCGCCGGAGAACCAGGACGTGCTGGCCGTGCCGCTGAACGGCAAAGGTGTCCTGCCGCTCTCCCCCGAGGGCGGGTACAACGATGCCGAGTTCAGCAAAGGCTTCCAGTTCTTCATCAACACCCGCAGCACGCGGAACACCGTGCCCGTGTACACCCTGCATGATGGCAACGGCAAATTGGTGAAGGTGTTGAAGGACAATGCCAAGCTGGGCAAGAACTGCGAGGACCATGGGGTGATGCCCAGCGAGTTCTTCCAATTCACCACGGAAGGAGGCGTGGAACTACGCGGGTGGATGATGAAGCCACGCGGCTTCCGTCCGGAGCGCAAGTACCCCGTCTTCATGACGCAGTACAGCGGCCCGAACAGCAATGAAGTGACCGATCACTGGGGTGGGCGGAACCAATTGTGGTATGCCATGCTGGCGCAGAAGGGCTACCTCGTGGTGTGCGTGGACCCGCGTGGTACGGGCCACCGGGGCCACGATTTCCGCCACATCACCTACGGCCAACTGGGCAAGTACGAAGTGGAGGACCAGATCGCCGCCGCGAAGTGGCTCGGTCAGCAGGCGTACGTGAACAAGGACCGCATCGGGATCTGGGGTTGGAGCTATGGCGGCTACATGAGCAGCTTGTGCATCACCAAGGGCGCCGATGTGTTCAAGACCGCGATCGCCGTGGCACCGGTGACCAACTGGCGGTACTACGATTCCATCTACACGGAACGGTACATG
>Ga0138256_10004125_pt1 | contig 15449 bp, 16 predicted proteins | sample KNB2016incub_MG_FD_105486 | JGI IMG/M metagenome (GOLD analysis project Ga0138256, IMG submission 105486) | Active sludge microbial communities from wastewater in Klosterneuburg, Austria - KNB2014incub_MG | ecosystem: Engineered > WWTP > Activated sludge > Unclassified | place: Austria... | reverse complement strand
CAGTAACTTCCATTTTCCCGCTATTAACGCCAATATGACCCCAGGCATCTTCAGAACCAACAACGACTTGATAAACGTCAGCGTATGTGCCGGATGTTGATTTGAGTGAAGGCATAGAATTAGCAACCGTAGTGCCAGAGTTTTGTATCTCAATCAATTCAGGAGATGTGATAAAACGGAACTCTTCGCACTTACCTACCTCACCATCCACTGCGATTTTAGGATCACCGTAACTTTCAACTGGAACAAACCCGGGCATTTCTCGCAGGTCAGGCATCAAATCGGTTGACACCCATACTGGATAAGATCGACCTACTGGGGAGGTGCCATACAGCCCCGCAGATCCACCTTTAATCATCTTTGTGATAGTAGTAGCGTGATTAAGGCTCAGACTACGCGCCATCTTGCGCAAGATTGTCAACGTTAGTGTCCCATTGACAGTGCCACGCGAAGTGCCAGTACCTCCATAGAACTTATTGGTGCAGCCTTTCAACACGCTAAACAAAGCCGATTCCATAACCAGAGCTTTACGCTCACCAGTCAGCTTCATCATTTCGTCTGGTATATCATCCTCGTGCAAATCGTACTGCTTGTCGGAGTATCCATACAAAACAGCGTATTGATTTACAGGAGCAGTGATATCTTGGGCAGATACGTTCTCTGCAATTGGTGTTACACCTTCCGAAGTCAGGTGCGCATCAACATAAGCTTGGCTACGATCTCCGTTAGCATCCAAAAAGAAGCGGTTAGGTTGTGCCGCAGATGCCCCTTTTGGCAAAAATCTACGATACTTAACCGTATCACCAGCATTACGCTGAAAGTTCTCGTTGACACCCACAACACCAAGGCAAATATAAGGTTTTGCATGCTTAAGAATGCGCCCCTTAATAACTCCAATCCGCTGAACCGGATCATTTATCATTCCAATAGGCATTTCTAATTCTCCAAAATAAAAAACCAGCGATTAGCCGGGCATTAATTAAATATATTTTGGGTATTAATCGCGCATAGCATCTCTCATAGCAGCTTCTTCTCTGTCTTTATCAGACAAGTTGCGGCTTGTATTGACACCTTTTGGCAAGATAGCTCTCTCGAGTGCCGATGTTTTCTTTTCCTGCTGAGCTGGTTTTAACGTTTGCTTGTACGCAGAAAGAACATCAGACACGTCATCAGCATCTTTCGAGTGAAACACAACGTCTCTCACATCGTCTGATTGTTGTGATAACCATTGACCGAATACCGGATCTTTAAACTTCGCCAATCCATCATCAGTCAATTCGTATTTCGCAATATCTTGGTAGTCAGGATGGAGTTTCTTTAATCGTTTCGCTGATCTTTCGATGGCCTCCCGGTCACGTTCGGCAAGTTTTTCTTCAAACTCGGCCCTGATCTTTTCAACGGATTCACTCACTCCAGCACTATCTTCGCGACCAATCACCCCACTTAAATCTTGAGCAAGTTTTTCAGCCAATTCAGGGAAGTCGCTCGCAAGGTTCTTAAAATCTTCAACAGAAATTTTTCTTGGTGTTAAGCCTTCAGCCTTTTCTGGTTGAGACTTTAGACCTGTGATCATTTTCTCTAGCGCAGCTATCTTGCCGCCATATGTTCCATTCGTTGTATCAAGAGCCTTCTGCAACTTCGGAACCAATGCCGCTTGCTGGCGCAGTTGATTAAGTTCTTCTTGCGTTAAACCTGTAGCCACTTCAACACGCGGCTCTATTTCGTCTTGTGTTTTTTCCTGTTCTTGATTAGCGGCTGTTTCGACTGCATGAGCACTTGGCGCATTAACGTCAGTGTCATTCATTGCAGCTTTCATAGCAGCATCCTCAATTTGTTTTGTTTCTTCTTGGCTTAATACTTTCTCTGTCATGCTTTCTCCTCTCGGCCTCTCGGTCGTCGGTTACAAAATAAAAAACCTGCGGAAGCAGGTTCTTTGGTGTGGCTAAATCAAAGCAAAACGTTACACTTTGATATTTATTCTTTCCACTCAGGATCTAATCTCAACATTTCTTTGTGTGTTGCAATTTTACCCCTGACAGTTTGTGTCTCAATTTCAGGCATATTTAGCTGATCATTCAACTTTCTCAATGACTGCAACTTTAATTCGTGGTGAGCTCGAATCTTTTTCCAGAGAGCACTATTAAGTTCTTCGACATTCAGTTCCATTGTTCACCCTGTTTATAGAAATTTGCACTCACTCTTGGAATGCTCTGCCTGCTGGCGCTCGTTGCGGTGGCTCGGAAGGAGCAGGCAATACTTGCTTTGCTGGTTGCGTGTTAATGTTTGCCAATTCCTTTTGAACGCTTAACTTCATCGCACTATCAGAGAGTTTTGCTTTAATATCTTCAAGCTGCATCTGTTGTTGCATCGCATATTGGAGCATGGCCAATTCTTTGCGCAGTTCAAGTTCACGGATCTGAGCTTCATAGGTGATTTGATTGCGCTCAGTTACGCCTTGACTATAGAGCGCGTCCCGATCGACATCTTTCTGTATCTTCATTTGATCTATCTCGGACTTCATTTGAGCAATCTGCATATCTTTTTCGATACGCATTTGTTCAACCTGCACACGCGGATCAACTGGCGGTTGTTGCTCAGCCATGGCTTGCTTTTCCTGTTCATCCATATCGAACTTGCTTGGATCGAATTTCATTGACTTAAGCCATTCATGGAATGCTTTTTTCGGTGATCCTTCTAAGCCTGGATTGGTCGACACCATTTGCAATATCTGCGGCATAAACATCGCTTGTATCTCGCGTTCAACTAACGACGATGCACCGGTAGCTTCAATTTGTAGATCAGCCTTCATATCATCATCGCCGTGCATTAACAACCATTTATAGTGTCGCTTTATGTTTGGAATAGTTACTTTCTGATCGTAAATACGCGCAACATTGCGCAGCACCGTAGATGAATTTTGTAGCATCATCTGCATACCACCAACCGTGTCCGGCGCGGACCCTTGCTGTCCTTGCATCAAGAAAGTAATGCCGGTAGCATCTTCCATCATCTTCATACCTAATTGGATCATCTCGGTCAGTTCTTTTTGCATCGACGGAATAATGATTGCCTGGATGGCTTCACTGACATTTCTAATGCCAGCATCTTCATTGATGAACCATCGCTTGCCTTTATGTATAGAGTAATTACCATTCTCTGCCGGAATCAATGCAGAACGCAGTAACGCAAGCATTGGCACCGAAGCAAGGCCCATATTCTCCATCAATGTGCGAAATGAAGCCAAAACTGTCTTTTGTGCCGCACGCCCCTCTCTTGCCACACCAGCACCGAACAGTTGATTAGACACGCGCTTCCACACCATAACATCGAACGGATATCCATAATTTCCTAGCGGCGACTTGACTCCTTTGATCACCGTATCGTTGACCATCACAACGATAGCATTGACTGGCTCTCGCTCCTCTTCTTCACCATCATCCAATTTTTTACGCTCATCTTCGCATTCACAAGCATAATTTTCATCAAGCTCTTCCAGATCGCCATTATCGATCGAGCCGTAGTAATACCATACTTCAAAACGATCATTATCAAGCGTATCCGCTTGCTGATGGCTGTTTATATTTCTTTGCCCAGGCCCCTCTTTCAATACTTTTTTTATTGCATCTGATTCATACCCTGGAACGCCGTCCAGATTTCTTAACTGTCTTGCGGTCATGTAATCGCGCTCAAACACGTAATCACATTCTTGTATTTCTTCACCTCCATTCATATCCGGGAAGAAATCCCAATGACTTACGCATTTGACGTCTGGAAATATTTGCTCAATCTCAACCAGCCTGCCTTGCTCATATTTTGTTAAGTTGCATTTAGATGGGAATGGTCCCTTCAATATGCCTGTTCCCACCTGCACGGCATTTGCCATCACATGACGGTTAACTGTCTTGTATTCAGATTGAATAAGCCAGTCTTTTATTTGATCTGCTGCCTTCTCTACTTTTTCTGATATCTCCTGCTTTCTTGCTTTGGCAATATCTGATACGGCAAATGGCTGACCGGTAGCCGGGTCTATTAACTGTGATTCACTCTTTGCAGCTTGATCTAAGTCAGGAACAGGCGTTGGTTTAATGTGAAATGGCCAGTCATTCTGCGGCAATAGCATGTCACACATGCGAGCCTCAGCCGCATCGCAAAACGGTCGTGTGATATTTAAAAATTCGGTGCATTGAGCATCACCATTTGTATTCTTATGCGTGCTTACCAAGCCGCCGCCAGTAGTACGTGGCTTTATATATTGAGTAGAGGAACGGTTTAAATCGTCGATACCGTTATAATACTCTTCATCTTCACGCCAGATTTGCTCGAAGCCTGATGCTGCACGCTCATTAATTGCCTCGTTGCGAGTCTTGGCTAGTTTTCTACCAAGTTCATCAAGCTTAATTTGTCTCTGCTCGCGCCGCTTCTGCTCTAACTCGCGCAGAATATCGATCAAACTAGAGTCAATTTCCTGACTATGATTGTCAAAAATTTCTTCCATCATGCGGATTGATATAGTTTGATTAGTTTGTCGATACCTGCTTTATCCATTTACTGCCTCTATAAAACAAAAAACCCGCACTAGGCGGGGTTCATGGAAAGTTAAATTTATTTTTATACTAAGAAGCTACTACATGCCCATCCCCGGCACTGATTGCTGGTATTCATTTACTTTGATTAAAGTTTGCTGATGGTTTTTCCTAATCGGCATTGTAAATGTTAAAGCTAATGCATCACCATCGTCAGGGCTTTTAATTCCTCTTTTCTCAGCATCTTCTTTTGATTCAAGTTTTACTCGTCCATTGCTATCGTACGAGTAGCGCAATCCACATAAATCGGTTTCTAGAATATCGTCATCAGGTATCTGTGCCGGTTGAGCATCCACCCAATCGCGCAATAAACACCAGATTTCTGCTCGCTTATTAACATACTTTTTTTTGTCTAATGCATCGCCACCAAAATTGACCGAAAAAACTTGCTTGTTTCCGATCTCTTTTAATCGGTCGTATACACCAGCACCAATGCCGCCAACATCGATGAACACCGCGTCTGGACCATAGTTTTGCATAGCCTTTATAACCTCACCAACGACTTGCATTGTGTCCTTACCGCGTAGCTTTACTATCCGCTCTGCAACCCTTCCTTGCCTGATAAACATTGATGTACTATCTTTACCAAACCTTGCCGGATCTACACCAATAATTTTCGGCGCGGACTCATCCAGTTCAGCAACCGCCTTTCTAGCCAACTGAACCGCTCTGGAATTTATAAGAGATTTATCGTCTGACACAGAGAATGCTTCGGCTGATGATGCCGGATACTCTCGCATAAACAAACGCACATCACCCAATTCACCGATCTTGTGCCGTCTCCATTGCATTTGCTGACTATCTAAGCCGAATATCTTACCGTACTCATAATCTTCATCAGTTAGGTTTACACCTTCGTGACGATATTCTTGCTGCCAATACCAAGGGACAAAGATTGATAGCCATCCACCTTCTTTTGCCTCACCTTGCTTCCAAACTCGATGAAACATATTACCAATGCCGTTCGCAGTTGACTCAAGAACAATTTCCGTACCTGCTTCCATCGGTATGGTTTGCATAATACCTGCTTGATGATCTTCTGCAGATGGCCAATATGCAGCCTCCGAGCCATGGAATAAATGAGCGGTTGCTGATCTTCCTGCCCCTTTATTACCAGCCGTTGCCACAGCAAAACTACTATCTAATTTGCCGAATTTTAATTCTTTTGCGTTAGATGCCGATAGCTCAGGCTTCAATCGATCAGGAAGATTCTGGTAATAACGATCCGTCATCTCAAACAGATTTGACGTTGCTGTTTGTTCGTGCGTAAGAATGAAAGTCTTTTTACCGAAATTCGTTATTGTTTTGTGAAAGAACCGTGCTTCTATGAATGTCGAGTTATGAGATACCAACCCTTCACAGATATAAGTCTTTGTGCTTGTTTGAAGATCAATCACTTTACTCACAGATAACGGTCGAATGCTTACAACTTTCGCCCACGGCTTTATGCCATCAATCGCGGCCTTACCGGGAAGTTCATGACCTTCATGCCATCTATCATTAGTAAATCTGGTCGGCCTACAACGTGAGAATATTTCAATCAAATAAGGTAATCTATGAATATCTATTCTATGAACAGGATCTCGCCCTAATTTGTTGATGCCGCCAATTCTTGCGTCAATTACTTCCTTGTAAGGCATCTGAATAGAATCGAAGTATGATTTTATTCTCCCAAGAATTGGGGTATTCCTTTGATGAATACTTAATCTTTTTGCGCCATTACCTGTACGGCTAGAACCTTCACCATCAATTACCCCGGATATCCACCCATCTTCATATGTTGTTTGTTCGTATGTTGGCGGTCTAGTAGCAACCCTTACAGAGTCGCCTATTATTAATTCTCCTACCTCTCTCCATTGCGCATCTGTACCACCTCTCTTTTTGCACAACATTCTGTGATCATTTGTTACCTCCAGCACAGCGCCGTTATCAAAAACAACCTCATACAGTTGTTTTTCAAAAGTTTCAGTATGTTCAACAATGGCTGTTCTGAATTTGCGCGAATGCTTTCTGCCAGCTTTGGTTTCTCCAAAAGTATTCTCATCACAAGCAACGAGCGCATCACCAACCTTAACACTGCCGATTGGAATCCAGCGATAATCAGCAGTTAACACGCGCATATGAGGAGCAAAACAACAACCCTGCTGCCTCCCTTTCAGAATTATAGCCCTCACCATTCCTGATTCTGTAAGCTGGCCTTCCAGTTTCTTAAAAATGTATTCTTGTGCCAGATTCATCCGAAACGGAACAATTGCGCCAGCCTTATTCTTTACCTTCAAAAACCTTGGCGCAAACTCTTTAAAGTCATCAATGATGTCAAACATATGTCATATATCGCATCAATTATTATAGGTAACGTAACTCGGCCTTGTTGTGACAAGCCAGTTTCTATCAGCAGTATTCACTAGCCAATCTCTCCAACTCGGGACCGCAATCCCGGATGGTATAGTGGTGCCTGGATTCGAAGTTCCTCCCAGCCAAAATGGGTGTGGATGCTCTCTCTGAACAACCAAGATGTGTGCACCCAATGCTACCGGGTTCGTGACTCCATCACTTAACACCCCGCCAATAGTCGCCCGTCTGTAGATATCGGCATATCTCTGCGTTATCTTGGCAGTTGTGTCCATAATTGGCGCGTTAAGAGAACCGCCGCTGGCAACCTCATCGCCCTGCATATCAACGATTTTAGGACACACACCAGTAAAATCAGGATAGTAATACAGTATCCCTTTGGGGTTGTTCGCACTACCAATCTCATTAATGTTTCCGTTCCACCAATTGGAATTGGAGGTGCGCAGACAATACTTATTCTCTACCAATCCCGCATGCCAAGCGCTCAAATAATTGTACGGGGACTTAGGTATGTTCATATCCTGCCCCATAATAAGATTTGAGAATTTTGTTCTGCAAGCGTTTAGAATCGTAGTCTTGCCTTGGAGCGTTAATATCTCAAGATCTGCCGTTGAAGCAGCGGCAACCTCGGTCGGTTGAAATCCATACTGACCTGTATACATTGCGTTGGAACTAATTGCTGATTCAGTCGTGTTTATAGCAAATACAGCCGGATGATTGCCAACCCGATTAGCCACTGCTTGAGCAAACGCAATCATTCTGTTTCTTACAGAAGACTTGTACGTCTTAAGGTTGTAACCAAAACCACCGGCAACCAGCGATTTGCTATATGCATACGCATTATCATTCAAATAATGCTCAAACCCTGCCGCCATCCCTGGCGCGAATCCTCTTAGACCATTTGCATTACCATCAACAAATGGATAACCATTGAGATCTTGCGGCAAGATGTACTTGTACTGCTCTATGAGAGGCAGATTAGACACGTTTGGGTTCCTGAATTCGCGGAACAAAAACGGTACCAGAATGACTTTTTTACCTATCGAATGACAGTCATCCAGCGCATTAACCAAGTAATCTAAGTTGCTAAAATCACCACCACCCGCCCCCTTCTCGTACAAACCCCATGGCACTTCCATTTGAAACCCGCCCAGGAAGGAATCCACACTAATTTCTTGTAAGCGAGCATCCCATAACGATCTTGAATTAGCACCATATCCCATGCGATACATGGCTTCCCAGTTTGATTCTGCCGGCCGTATCTTCAGGTAAACTTTCCCTGCCACATCAGCCCAATTCACAGCATTAACGGCTTGTCTGTATACTATTTTCCTGCTAAAAGGAGAAAATACACCCATCATGCCGCCGACATGGTTAGTTTAAACTGCGTCAATTCCATCCAGGTATTTGCAACAGCTATCACAAAGTACACGCCAAAAGTCAAACTGGCGTTCGTCTCTTGCGTGTTCCTACCGCTGGTTGCTGTGCTTGTGCCTACGCCAGAAGTTGTATTTGTTGTGTGTGATGTGCGCTGCAAATTGGTTGCGCCCATATTATTAATCGCACCAAAATTACGATTAATTATGTTACCTGCTGCACCCTGATTGATGTTGTATGCCTCGAAAGCGCCATAGTTTATGATGATCCGCTTCACCGTTGCGCTGTCAATATTCTCTACAGTACAATCCCAATCCAGAGACGAATTTGGTGTTAATGGATGCACTGTTTTGGTGAATACCGGTATCTGATTAGTAGTGCTTGCTAACGCAATCGTCGGAGATCCCATGCCAGTCACAAAATTTTCAGCCAAATCAATCCTAACGCCAGTCGAATCAGCATCGAGAGCGGTGATTGTGTAAAATCCAGGTGTCCAATTTGTACCGGCAGATACGTATATTTTTTTACCTACCGCAACCGCAGTAGTCAAACCATGCGCGCCAGCACCTACTAATCTTATGCCAGGCGATAAATTGGTTGCGGTAACGCCTGTAAATGTGGCCGCAGGAACAGTAACAGCTATTAATCCAGTGCTTTTGCCATATAAACAGCTTTTGTTCTGAGGTATCCAATAAGTCCCATCTGATACATACTCCAAACCAAGATCATTAATCCGATAAATTACTCCGGTATTGCTGGCCGCAGCCGGAAGAGCTGCGTAATTAGCCACCGATGCCGTTCCTGACAGCACGTTTCCGTCTTTGTCAATCAAGCCAGAGGAATGGTTTCTAACGTAATCATCAGACGTGAGTATTGATTTATTCTGAAATTTGCTGACGTGCAAAAGAACGACACTAGCCAGATTTGCTGGAAGAGATGCGCCTTCCGCTGTACATTGATATTCCCAGTAGTTATTTTTATCAACCGCGGCCAATGTGATAGTCACTGTCACATGCGTAGTTAAGCCATCAGCACTCAGAACCAGAAACTTATCGCCAGCCCTAACATTCTGGATAAATGACTGCATATCATTTGAATTAACATCCAAATCATCCTGCCACAGTCTATTGATCGATCCTATCGTAGCGGAATTGAACTTAAATCTTCCCGTTGTTGGATCATTATCTGCAGTCCCTGAACTAAACACATAATCCAGATCTGACTTACTATTGCTGATACCTGGTTCGCCTTTATATTTAAACCAAATACCAGCAAAATCTCCGACAACAGGAGTCAGAGGCGTTGCGCTTGTTTTTATCGCTATGTAATCAAGGGCAGTGCTAAATGTCTGAGTAAACCCAGTTCCAGAAGCATCTGATGCATATGCAATATATGTATAAGAACTTACGCCATTCGTTCCATTTGTACCGTTAGTGCCATTCGTGCCGTTAGTTCCATTAATCCCATCAGCTCCGATATATTTTTGCCATAAACCAGCAAAATCGGCAGCCACTGGAGAAACTATTTCTGTCGCAGAACGTTTTAATGCAAAATATGTTCTTGTCGGCCCAGGAAGCGCGTCATAACCAGTACCATCACTAGCTGTTGCGTACCCAACATATATGAAATCACCGTCCGCGCCTGCTGGTCCAGGGGCTCCACCACCAGCAGCTCCACCGTTAGAGAAACTTGCCATATTAGATGCTGCTCCTCATTTGCACGTTAAACCAACAGTCCGCAGATCCAATAGTTTTGGTTTGTTGCGTAGATGAATTGCATATGTACAATCCATTTTTAAACTCGTACCCATGAAATCCGAAATCTATGGTAAATGTGCTTGATGCTTGAACTAGCAGCATGAACTCAGGGACGGCACCATCAGCCGGCGCAGCCGCTAAATCGAAGAAAAGAATGTATTGAGACGAAATTTTCGCCGTGTATCCTACTACCCCATTAAGGACAACCGGTCCAACTGCGGCTTGTATTGATGCTTGGTTAGCTATCGACTTTGCTATCTTTGCCAAAATTTCATCTCCTATAAAACAAAAAACCCGCACTAGGCGGGTATGTGTGTTGTACTTCTGTAGTCGATCTATCTACCCACCGAATCCTGTCACCGGTGTTTTAAATGAACCGAATATTTCAAGCATTGCGAGCTTTTCTTAACCAATCCTCAAAAGTGTCTGACTTTTCAGATTTATCTTCAATGTTGTACACCTGTCTATCAAGCGTGATTATTCTCCCTTGTGTTTCAACATATGATTTAAATGTTTGTGTAGCAGAAGCTATATCTTTACTATCAGCAGCAGAGTCAATCATCACTGAAAATTTACTGCCTAACTTTTCAGCCATTGAGTGAAGTTCTTCTAATGACTTTATATGCTCCTCAATCTTCTCAGCCTGCAATGTAGACGCTCTATCTACTAACGCAATTTCATTGTCTTCGGACAGAATGGTTCGTACTTCGTCCGTATTTCGTACTTTGTTATTCTGAGCTATAAGCACTTTTCTATCAGCAGCGGCTTTAATCTTTGCTGACAAATCTTTTGGCCAATTACCTTTTTGAGCTTTCTTCCTAATAGCTCCTTCGATTATCCCATGATTCTTTGCAAGCTGATTTACTGATATATAACCAACACGGTAGTCAGCTTCAATAGCCTCCCAATCAATCTTCTTCCTAAGCATTCTTCGACACCATCATATCTTGATGCAAAGACTCGATGGATTCCGTTAAAAAGTTTAATAAATCAATTCTCAGTCCAGATAATCGATTTATATAATCACTACCATGTTTATTTGCAATTGCGCCAATAGCCATGGACTCTCTAACTGGAATTCTTTGGATCGGGATGACTCCAGCAAATAAACATGCATCTCTAATTGCTTTGTTTGCATTCTCATCTTCAATAGATGACCACATTAAATATCTTTTAACTTCTCTGATATTTACTATTTTGTTCGCTAACTGTGACGCATACAGCGTTACCTGTCCAATCCCTTTTGCAACGTGTGAATAACCTTTAAGGCCGTCCTTAGCTTCAATCACAGAAACACTTCCATCAAAGTGAGATATAACGATATCAGCCCTTCCATATTGCAATGAATATTCCGCAACAATAGTGTCTGCTGGATTTAGATTTTCTATCTCGGGTGAGTTGTTATTTATTAGATTATGTTTCTCTAATTTAACTAGAATCTTCTCTCCCTCATAACGGCATTCGTAAGCGCCTGCCCCCAGCAAATCATTGTAATAAGTCTCGGAACTACATCTTTCCAATGAATTTCTAATGATTCTAAGTAAGGATATAGCATCATAAGAATTGATCTCCTTCGCAACATCAATCCTATTGACAATATTCTCCAAAGCTAAACACTCTATCTCTACCTGATTACGATCAACTATCTTAGGCACAGTCATAATCTAAATTACCAACTGTTTCTTTGAATTTACTTGTCATGCCGCCAAAACTAACCTTCTATCGCAGAGTGGTATCTATCAAAGTATTTACTTCTTTCTTCCAGGCCATTGAAACCGCCGTTAACACGCTTGGTTATACTTGCGATCTCATTCTCGCTTGATCCCATATCGGCCATTTCATTTAGATTGCGTTGGCTCCAGAACCATGCCGCAGACAATAGCGGGTATTTCGTGGAGACCAATTCAGGACGAACAACAAGATCCTCTGGAACCTCATTGGAAAACTGCTTGTAATTGTTCTTCCCAGTTAATTGAATGAATCCTCTCCCTCGATAAACCCATCCTTCCTGAGAATCTTCGTCGCCGTTCCCCATTCTGTCAGCATAAACACGAGATGCGATTGCCACCCGATTATGTGCGCATTCCTCTGCCGATTTTTCGTTGAAGTATTTTGGAAAGACTTTTAACAGCCCGGATGCAGAGTAATTGAGGTTTTCTTCTACCGCTGTAAAATTGGCGCTCTCATGCGCACATTGAGCAAGAAAGTGGGCAAGTCTCAATTTATTATTGATCTTGTATTTAACAATGACATCAATCAATTCATCGAATACGCTTGATGGCAGTAGTTTGCGCAGAGCAATATAGTTAATCATTTTCTCTCTTGTATGATTTTATGCACATTGTTTGCTGCTCATGCCGATCCTGACAATAATCTTCCGCGCAGTTTTTTGCATCCACATGCATTCTGAGCAGATTTTCAGGTATGTCTCTTCCGCCACAAACAAGCGGGATGGCATGATTCCAGTGATAATCCTCTTTCTTTAAGTGACTTGGTAACGGATACTGCTCATCCATGAACTTAATGAGCGATTGGCTGCGGATAATCTTCCCGCTTTTGTCTCGCCTGGGCTCTTCGCAACATCTAATGTCAGTGAATTTACCTGCATGCACTTCAACGCAGAAAATCATTGCGTTTATCATTAAGATAACCATTAAAGTAGTTTCTTTTATCATTCAACCCCAATGGCGCCAGCCAAACAGACGCACAGCAACCCACATGCACCATGCGCCGATGTAAGCCCAAACATTCTTCAATACGCTAACAATACCCACCTGCTCATATTCTTCCATTGCAACTCTGTCGCATACGTACCGCGCCCCCCTGAACACTCTATCTGCAGTGGTTCTGTCAATACGGATATCTGACCCTGGAATAGCTGCATGCGGCGGCGTATACAGCCAGTCGTGAATCGTCGCCTCCTTATTACCAAGCCCTCCAAAAATCATATAAACGAGCGGTAATCTTCGCACGCTGGCAAAGTTTGTTTTAAATCCTGCCGGGACAATAATAAATCCGACATTTTTTGATTCGTAAATTAAAGGGGAAAGCAGTTTGTAGTACCCGGACCCTACATCTTGCACGTTTAACTCAGTGATGAATCTACCCATCTCACTCAGCCACAGTCACCAGCGTTTTAAGTTTTTGCGTGCATGCTTTTAAATGCACCTTAAGTTCCTCGCGCTCAATCCAAAGCCCATACGTCAATTTATTTATCTGGTTTTCGTCAAGCGATTGATTGCTTGCTCCAGCCCCTCCAACTCCAGACTCACCGGGGGATTCACTAGCGAATTCTGCACCACCGGCTTGTCCACGCAATGTTCCTGCAGCACAATTTTCCTGCTTTGCACTGATTCGCACCCGCTTAGCATTATCAGCAAGCACGTTGCGAAGCCGGTCAATTTCAGCATCTTTTTCATTTTGCACCTTGATAGTGTTGATATCGTTATCCTCGTTCTGCTTCGCCACTCTACTTATCGCGGCACTCAATTCTTTTTCCAAGGCCGACCTTTCTTTGGCTTCTTTCTCTAACCAATCAGCGCGCTCAATGGCCTTGCCTTCATCTAATATTTGATTTCTGTGATAAATATAAACGCCTATCAGGAATAGCGAAACAACCAAACCAACGAGCATTTTGCTTCCGTATTTCAATGCCAGTCCCGCTAGGGGTTTTGCTATTGCTACAGGTATCATCGATTATGTTATAAGGTTATTTTTAATGAAGTGGATCACGCCGTAAACTGCAGACATCCCGCCGATCATTATGCTCAGGTATGCCGCCCATCCTTTGATTGTGTCTGCAGTGATGTACTTGTTTCTGGTCCTATCTATTATTGTTCTATTTTCCTTAACGTAATTTATCTCGGGGGCATTTTCTTTCAATATGCCAAGTATTTCCTCAAGGGTTTTACCACCATGAAGAGACGCTTTTGTATTCTCTTTCACACATTCGATCAAATGCCCCAACTTCTCATCATTTTCTCTTCGGTACTTGCTATGCTGTTCGTGGTTACTCTCGCACAAAACATGCTTTTTACGGTGCTCTGCCAACTCACCTTGCATATCAGCTATTTTGCTTTTCATTTCCGGCACGTCATCGTTTAATTTAAAAAGTCCCCGCACGATGCTACCCCTTCCTTTGTTCTTTGAATGTGATAATGATCACACCTGTTGATTGATAAATTTTAGGCAATAAAAAACCCGCAGAGCAATTAAGCCAAGCGGGTTATCTTTGTGGGCATTTACCCACATTAGAAACTACTTTATATCACTGTTCTTAACAGCAATCAAGTAGTTTTTTTCCTTTTGCAATAAACGCTTACTTAACCACCGAATCCTTCCAGAAATCATTATTTGATTGATATTTCTGACCAACAAGATCCCAATATTTTTGTCGATGGTATCGCATTTGATGATCGTGATAAGCAATCCTATAATCCCTGACGCATTCAGCTATCGTTCCATTGCACTCCACGCCTTTTATCTCAGTATCAATAAGACTTACCAGGGTAATAATCACAATAGTTACAGCAACAATAATAAAATTTTTCATAGCCGATCCTTTTATGCCACAGCGGAATTTCTATTTTCTATCAAACCAGCTTGTGTAAATTTCTCTTCAACATCCGATATTGCTTGATGATGCACTGTATCCAGTATCGTATAAACCCTGTCTATCAAGTAATTTACTTTGTTTCTGTCGCAGTGCAATGCTTCCCTGATCTCTCTCAAGCCAATTTTAACGCCGAGGTACTTCAACACCACTTTACGCACGTCACGATTATGTATACCGCCAGAATAGAGCAATCTAGAAAAAACTCTTTGCATCAATTCATCAAATCTTTCTACGTAACAATATCTGGCATACAGGTAATCCCTGCAGGCCCCATCACTTAGCGACTCTATGTGCTTAAAGATTTGCTCTGCTTGTAAATGAGCTTCTTGCGGAGACAAGCCCATAAGCAGCTCATTTCTTGTTGAAGGCCGTGGCTTGCCGCACATATCATTTACAGATGATCCATCAAGAATGAATTTACACTTAACATTTACTGCCCACACGATTGCTTTTTCTGCATCTCTAAACATATTTATTCACTCCTGTATAAGTCACACCGAACGCCATACTTCCTGTTTTTGTCACACCCCATTGCCCTACCGCTTTTGAATTCGATAGCAAAACTATGCACACAACCGACACATGACCTTCTTGCCTCAGATTCTTGCTTGCGCTCAAGGACTTCTTCAGGGTTTCTGTACATCCACGATGGCAATGCTCTGCTCATCAAAAAGTCATATCCCTGCATGGAGCGCACATATCATCTACCAAACGTTTTGAGTCAAGTCCGCATGACACACATTCACCTTCGTAACCAATCGGGAT
>Ga0138256_10004123_pt1 | contig 15451 bp, 15 predicted proteins | sample KNB2016incub_MG_FD_105486 | JGI IMG/M metagenome (GOLD analysis project Ga0138256, IMG submission 105486) | Active sludge microbial communities from wastewater in Klosterneuburg, Austria - KNB2014incub_MG | ecosystem: Engineered > WWTP > Activated sludge > Unclassified | place: Austria... | reverse complement strand
GGTTTTTTCCGTACTTTTGTTGTTCATTTATTTCTGATGCGAGTCATGCAGAGGTTTGATTTATTTCATTCCTTGTTGTATGCAACAAGATTAAGTTTGATTGATGAAGAATTCAACCAATATTGAGCCTGATAAGGAAGTGCCGGAATTGAAAGAAGGTTTTTTCGACTTGCTTCCAAAAGGACTTATTGAATTTCTGAATGAAGCAGGAGAGATCGCAAGATTTGCCGGTAAGTTTTTCAAACAAGTTTTGCGACCGCCATATGAATTTAAAGAAGTTTTAAAGCAGGCTTTCGAAATCGGTTATCGGTCACTTTCTCTGGTTTCAATTACTTCATTTATTATTGGTCTTGTCCTTACGCTTCAGTCAAGACCTACTCTTGTTGAATTTGGTGCAGAAGCCTGGTTACCATCAATGGTTGGAATAAGTATCATCAGAGAACTTGGCCCGGTTGTGATCGCTCTGATCTGTGCCGGAAAGATCGGTTCCAGTATTGGTGCCGAACTTGGTTCAATGAAAGTAACAGAGCAGATTGATGCAATGGAAGTAAGCGGTACAAATCCATTCAAGTACATAGTCGTTACCCGGATACTGAGTACGACATTGACGATTCCTATCCTCATCATTATTGGTGATGCTGTTGCTTTGTATGGTTCTTATCTCGCAGTGAATATCCGAGGATCAGTGAGTTTTACACTCTTCTTTAAACAAGTTTTTGATAGTCTTGAATTCAGCGATGTTGTTCCTGCTTTTATCAAGACTTTCTTTTTTGGTTTTGCAATAGGTTTGATTGGTTGTTATAAAGGATACAATTCAAAAAAAGGGACAGAAGGTGTTGGCAGATCTGCAAATTCTGCTGTCGTTATTGGATCTCTGCTTGTATTTATAATTGACCTGATCGCTGTTCAGATCACTGAATTTTTTGGTTTCTTATGATGTTCAGATCTGCAGATATGAAAAATGAACCAGCCGGAGGATACGGCGAACCGGTAATTGAAATTGCAGGGGTTTACAAATCATTTGGGAACAATCATGTTCTGAAAGATTTTAATCTCACTATCAATCGTGGAGAAAATGTTGTCGTACTTGGCAAGTCAGGATGTGGAAAATCGGTGTTGATCAAATGTATCATTGGACTACTATCTTATGATGCCGGTTCTATAAAGGTGTTCGGTAACGAAATTTCGCAACTCCCTATTGCTGAACTTGATGAATTACGTGCCAGAATTGGTTTTGTATTTCAAAGTAGCGCACTGTATGATAGCATGACTGTAAGGGAAAACCTTGAATTTCCTTTAAGAAGACATGGTAAACATAAAAGCAAATCTGAAGTACAAGGACTTGTAGAAGAAACATTAAAAGACGTGGGCTTATTGGATGCAATAAATTTAATGCCTTCGGAACTTTCAGGTGGAATGAGAAAGCGAATTGGTCTTGCCCGTTCATTGATACTGCATCCTGAGATCATGCTCTATGATGAACCCACCACCGGCCTTGATCCGATAACCTCCGGTGAAATAATAAATCTAATGTTAAACGTTCAGAAAAAATACAATACAACTTCGATCACGATTTCACACGATATGCATTGCGCAAAAATTACCGGAAATCGTCTCGCAATTATTGTGAATGGAACCAATTACTCTGACGGGACATTCGAAGAACTTAGCATAATTGATGATCCACAAACACATCCATTTTTTGAATAACTTTGACAAACAATGAATAAAGAAATATCACGTAATGTCCGTTTAGGTGCTTTCGTAATTGCAGGAGCACTATTATTAATTATCGGATTATATTCTATTGGGAAAAGCAAAAATATGTTTGGAAAAACCTTTTCGCTTTCATGTGAATTCACTGATGTAAGTGGCCTTTCAGTCGGAAATAATGTTCGATATTCGGGAATTGATGTTGGAATCGTCGATGAAATAGAATTTACAAATGATTCTTCCATTAAAGTTGTAATGCAGATCGATGAAAAGTTTATAAAATTTATCAGAAGTAATTCAATTGCAGCTATAGGAACCGATGGACTAATGGGAAATAAGTTGGTTAACATTACTCCCGGAACGTTTGATGCTCCTTTGGTTGAAGACAATAGTAAAATCCTTTCCATGAAAATTGTGAATACAGAAGAAATGCTGCGAACGCTTGATATGACGAACAGAAATATTTTAGTAATTACCGGAAATCTTAAAGAGATCACAGATAATATCAATAGAAGCCGTGGAACTTTGTATACTGTACTGATGGATACATCGCTGGCACGTAGCGTTGAACATACACTTGTCAATATTCAGTATGTAAGTGATAATCTTGTTGAGACGTCTCAGCAATTAACCGATATTACAAGGGAAGCGGGTTCAGGAAAAGGGGTGTTAGGGACGATGCTGAATGATACGACGATGTCTAATGAACTTCGAAATGCAATTTCAAATGTTAAAGAAGGTAGCGAGAAGTTTTCCAAAATGTCTGCGGATATGTCTGAGATCGTTGATCAGATAAATTCAGGAAAAGGAATTGTAAACGGTCTCATCAAAGATACTGCTATGGCAAATGATCTAAAGGTTAGCCTTTCAAATATTGAATCAGCTTCAAAGAAATTAGATGAGGATCTGGAAGCTGTACAACACAGCATTTTCTTTCGGTCTTATTTCAGAAAAACAAAAAATCAGCCGAAGTAAAATTAATCAATTGATATTTATTAATTGTTCTGGAGTGCTTGATGCATTTTGTTATCTATCTGATAGATGTCCGGATAAAAATTAACATTGTTTGTATCTGCTTCAATTGAATAATATCGGATATGAATTGGTATTTCCGGATAAATGGCAACTTTAATTCTTGATTTTATCTCCATATACCTGTTTAGCGAATCAGTGTTGAAATTATACGTTGATGTTTCGCATATTAATTGAGCAAAATTTTTCGCTTTGTCGAGACGAATACAGCCATGACTTAACCAACGATTCTCCTTACTGAAAAGAGTGCGCGAATTAGTGTCGTGGAGATAGATTGCATATGGATTGGAAAACATGAATTTCAAAACACCTAATGTGTTTTCTGTGCCATCCCTTTGCCTTAAACGGAAAGGAAAATATTTTTCTGAATATCGTTTCCAGTTAATGGTGGAAGGGTCAACAAGATTGTTTCTGCGGTCAAGTACTTCAAAGTTTTCAGATGTAAGGTAAGTTGTATCTTTTTTCAACTTCGGAAGTATCTCCTTTGTGGCAATAGTGTATGGGACATTCCAATACGGATAAATGAAAAAGTGACTAATTTTAGAATTAAAATTGGATGGGGTAGGTGTTTCCGGTTTACCGGTGATCACTTTCGAATATAATAACATTGAATCATTGCTATAGAATTTAAAAGTATTGGATGGTATATTTATTAAGATGTGTTTTGATTCACTTTGAATTGATTCCCATCTCCATCTTTCTATATTGGCATTTAATTGGTTTATTCTCTTTTTTAATGAGTCAATGGTATAGTAAATTTCGTTTAAAGTATCATTGAAATTCCTATCATTAATTGTAAATTTCGTTTCCTGTATTTCTTTTGAAATATTGCCAGCCTTTATTTCTCCAATTCTTTCAAGAAATATATTCAAGGTAATTCTAAGTCGCGAATATTGTTCATGTTTCGGTTCTTGCGATTGAAGCGATTGTAATATTAGGTTTGATTTCATTGCCATTTCAAGTAAATTAACAACTGTAGAGTCTTCAGAAGTTGCTTTCCATGTTTTTTGGAAGGTAAGTTGATCTTGGACACCTTTCTTAAGATGGACACTTAGTTTAAAATATGCTGCAGTGAGTAAAATGTTGACTTCATAAATTCTTGTTATGTTGATACTGGAATCTGACTTATTATAGAAACTACTGATTTTTTGTAAAATGCTTTCTAAATAGTAGTCGCTTGTAACTAAACCATACAGCTCAGCATTATTAATGAACTTTAAAAGTGAATCTGCAGTGTTTGAAAGCGTTGTCCGATTCGTCCATACCGGTTGAAAATTGTTTTTAGTGAAAAAACCTGAGATCCAGGATCCTGTTACCAATGTATCTGAATCTATTATCAACAAACTGTCCTCCTTGAATTGATCTATTTGATTCCTTATGATTTGACTTACTTCTTCATTAACATTTTCGGTTTTTTCCGCTTTAATTTCCGGTGCTTTTTCATGGGATCGTTTGCAAGACGAGAACATTAAACCACAAATAATTAAAAATGCAGCGATAAATTTCATAAATCGTAAATTTCACTTAGAATTCACAAGTAAATTAATAAAAAAAGTGTTTGTTATGAATAGAATCATTAGTTACTTTGATTGAAGTCATATTTTTGTTACTTTTATTAATTGATCTTTAGGCAAATATATAAAAATGAGGTACTATTTGTCCTGTATAATTTTCTTTGTGTGTTCTGCTTTATTTGCTCAGGACCCTGTAAAAAGTTTAGTTGATAAATTAGCAGACTCTTATTTGGAAAATGGGAATGGTGCATTGGTAATTGGTGTTAAAACTAATGGAGTTAGTCGCATTTATTATTATGGAAAAAAAGCATCTGACAAAAATGTTCTTCCGGACAGTTCCGATATCTTTGAAATTGGAGGCATCACTGAAACTTTTACGAGCATTGTTTTGGCAGATAAAGCAATGAAAGGTGAAATGAGAATTGATGGCAGATTACAGGACTATCTGGATGCAAACGTACCGGCTGTAGTTTATCAGCCATTTATTTGTCAGCCTGTTGATCTTGGCGCCGATCCTGATTATAATTCCGGTGATGATTATTTGAGAGTAAAATTTAAGCCTATCATGTGTTTGCCGGATTCATCATATGAACCACAGCCGGTTCTTCTTTGTTATCTGGCTTCGCACACAAGCGGTATACCTGATCTGCCAAATAATCTGCACTCTAAAATTAGTGACCAGCCACTATCCAACTATTCAAAAGATGATCTCTATGCATTTTTAAAAGACTATCACATTGAAAACCCTATCGGCTTTGATTATAGGCACTCTCAATTAGGGATTGCTCTTTTGGGTCAGGCAATATCAGTGAGAATGCAAAAAGAGTATGAAACTATTTTAACTGAATGTATTCTTGATTCATTGGGAATGGGTTCAAGCACAATTTCTTTGTCGGATGAACAGAAGTTAAAATTGTTGCAGGGACATAACAAGAAAGGGGTTAAGGCAGCAGCTTCTTCTTTTAAAGCATTTGCTCCTGTTCTTGGATTACATTCAACTCCGGAAGATATGATGAAATTTCTATCAGCGAATATTTCAATCTCAAAGGATCATATTTCTAATGTTCTTGATTATACTCATAATCCACGTTTGAAAGCCAAAGCAAATGATGATACAGAGATTGCTTTGGGATGGAAGATCAATTCTGTTAATGATCAGGGAATGAAAATGGTTTGGCAAAGCGGTATGACAAATGGATTTGCTGCTTTCGTTGGCTTTGTTGAAACAAGCCATTTTGGAGTATTTGTACTTTCTTCAAAAGCGAAAAGTACAGATATTCTTGGAAGAGAACTAATCAAACAGATAGTGGCAAATTCGAATTGAATAAATTATAATTTAGTATTAACAGGTATTAATTTCTAAACAATGGAAAAGTTACTAGCAACCGGTTCAGCTTATCTTTTAAAGCCCGGCAGAGATCAATTATGTAATGAGGTAAGTCAATGGAAATCCGAATTAGAATTTTATACTACGGAATTGTCCTTTTTTGAAAAACTTTTGGATAAGAATAACCATGTAATAATTAACCCCGGTGATTACAAGGAAATGGAACAAGAATTTACAGAAGTTAATGGGCGCAAACGAAATCAACTAATACAATTGTTGAATGAAGTAACCAATCACGAGAAAAAAATATTGCAGGTAATTGAAAATGACGAAGCTTCTGATTTGGAAGAAAGCACTTTGTTCAGCCATCATGAATTGCAAAATCAAATTGTCCAATTTGTTAGTGATTATAAAATCATGAAACAAAGAATATTTTTAGTAGTAGAAAAAAATGTATTGTTGACCAAGAAGGCAAGGGAAACTGTAAGATCCGGGAAAGTGGTTTTTTAAAACTAATAACTAATAACGAAGGGCTATCGTAGGCAAATTATTTCCTGCGATAGCCCTTCGTTATTCTTCCCGATAGCTATCGGGATTAGTTATTCGTTATTCACTTTTGTTCGTTTGTTCATTCTTGAAATATCCCTTCACATAAGCAGTCAGTTGGTTTTCTGTTAAATAATCGGTTTTTGCTAATGTTATTTTTCCGGGGAAATGTTTATGTTTTTCTATCACATAATTTGCAAATTCATCATGGGCCGTAGACGGGCCAAATAATAAAACTTCGTCAAAAGGAGTAATGGCTTTGTGCAAATCGTTGAAGTAGGCATGTAGTTCATTCGTTTCCTTATTTAGCTTGTGAACTTCATTATTGGTTGTACGGTAATTCCCTAATTTAATGCCATCACCTGATTCACCCGGAATTTTTTGATGCTTGCTCAAATTTGAAAACACTTCTTCTACTTTCCCGTCTTGCATAACCAACTTGGCGGATGCATGATCCATCCAAACTCCTAATTGTTTGATTTGTTCTTTAGTTTTCATTTTGTGTTGTATTTGTATGTTACTCTAAATTATTGCTTTCATGGAATTCAGCTTTGATGCAAATCATGCAACTAGTTGATTGAAATCATGATTATTTACGTAATATATTTTGAACTTCGTTTGAGTATTAAAAAACTGATGAAATGAAAATTCTTTGTCCGGTAGATTTTTCCGAAGAAGGCATCAATGGGATGGAATATGCGTCTCGTTTGGCACAAAATCTAAACGCAACCTTAACCTTGGTTAATGTGCAAAAATTATCGATTGGTGAAGGTATGACCATGTTTGCCGGTGGAGAAAGAGAATCTCACAAATTGGCAAGCGAAGCGAGCGATTTACTGGCTGATTATTGTAATGATATCCGGCTTACTTTTAATGTCGAAGCAGATTACATAGTTATGACATCCATGAATACTGTTGAGAATTGTATCAATGATGTTGGCCATGAATACAACCTGATAGTAATTGGCACAAATGGCGTACAAGAGTTTTCATCTTTTTATCTGGGAACACATAGCTTTAGAGTTTCTAAGAATGCAAAAACACCTGTACTGATAGTACCTATTGATTCAACATTTAAACCAATGCTTGAGGTAGTTTATGCAACGGATTACGATATGAATGATAATCAATTGTTACAGCATTTGCAATTTGTAATAAAAAATTTCAAAGCCAGATTAAAATTAATACATGTCAGTGGTAAGGAAATTGCAGTTAGCGAAGAAGTGTTCAATTCGTTCAAACGCGAATTGGAGGACAAATTGAATGACAATCCAAGGATTTCTTTCAAACGTCTTGTTAGTGATCACATAATTGAAAAGCTGGAAGCAATAGTTGAAGGAAAGGATGTAGATATGTTAGTTGTTTGTTTTGAAAAACACTCTTTACCATACCGTTTAACACATCGAAACCTTATTAGAGAGCTTACTTCGGACCCGAAAATTCCGGTACTTGTATTTCAGAAATAGATGTTAAATGACTTTGGTTTGAGTTTTTAGTGATTGATCATATTGATTTCTATTTTTTATCTTGTGGCCGATAATATAATGGCCTGATGAAAATACTTTTGGTAGAGGATGAGCTTGAACTTTTGCACTCCATGAAAGATTACCTTTCAATGGAGGGTTTTGTTTGCGAGATTGCGCCCGATTATAGTACGGCCAGCCGGTTAATTGGTGCATACGAATATGATTGTATCGTGATTGATATCACACTACCGGATAGAAGTGGTTTATTACTGATTGAAGAAATTAAAAAAATCAATACTGAAACAGGTGTCATTATTGTTTCAGCGAAAAATTCGATTGATGACCGTGTATTTGGCCTTTCTCAAGGTTCCGACGACTATTTAACCAAGCCTTTTCACCTTTCTGAATTGAATGCACGACTAAAGGCGCTGATCAGAAGAAAATACTTTAAAGGTTCAGATGTTATTCATTGTGCATCTTTGATGATTGATTTATCAGCGAAAAAATTGTTTGTAAATAAGGTCGAAATTATATTGACACAAAAGGAGTATGAAATTCTTATCTATTTGATTTCGGGCAAAGAGAAGGTGTTTACCAAAGAAGCTATTGCTGAGCATTTATGGGGCGACAGTATCGATCAAGCCGATTCATTTGGGTTTATATATACTCATATCAAGAACCTAAGACGGAAAATTACTGATGCCGGGGGAGTTGATCCTATTGTGACTGTTTATGGATTGGGTTATAAAATTGTATGCCAATGAAATTGTTAAACAGAGTTACTTTTTACTATCTGATAATATCATTGCTGGTATTTTCATTTGGCGGTGTTTTCTTTTATTTAGTTTTTAGAAATGAGGTTTATGAGGAGTTAGACGAACAAATAAGAGATGAAAAGCGAAATCTTGAGCGAGCGTTGAGCGATAACGATTCATTGTACATGAATTTTAATGGGGTCAATTTGTTTATTGAAGCAATTTCAGTTGACAGCAAATTTAAAATGGAAAAGATGGATACTTTGATCTTTCATCCTGTAGAAGGAGAATTGAATTTCCGGCAATGGCGATTCCCTGTATCAAATGAGAATAGAATTTATGCTGTTACTATCCGTAAAGCACTCATTGATGTTGAAGACCTGGCAGAACAAATAGCTTATGCAATGTTTTATGCATACTTAGCTTTTATTGGCATTGCAATATTGCTGAATTTTATTTTACTCAAGCAGATCTTTAACCCATTTTATATGACACTCGGGAAATTAAAAAAGTATTCGCTGAATGCTTTAGTTCCGCTTCAATTTTCAAAAAGTAACACAACTGAATTTAATGAGTTGAATTCAGAACTAATGGAATTAAGCAATAGAATTATTTCTGATTATAAGAATATTAAAGAATTCAATCAAAATGCCTCCCATGAGATTCAAACGCCATTGGCTATTATAAAAAATAAACTCGAACTTTTAATTCAAAGTACTGATCTAAACGAAAACGATGCCCAATTGATCATTTCTTGTTATGAAGCTACACACCGTTTATCAAAGTTGGTTCAGTCTCTTCTTCTTTTAACTAAGATTGAAAATCATGAATTTGGAACATCAGAAGTGGTTGGCCTTTTTTCAATTTGTAGAAATTTGATAGAACAAATGAAAGAAGAGTTTGAGTTGAAAAATATAAAGATCGAATATAAAGAAATACATAATTTTACTTCTGTTATTCATCCCTTTCTTGCTGAAATTTTAATTAGAAATCTGCTTTCAAATGCATTGAAATTTACTGAGCAGGGTGGTGTCTTAAAAATAATTTCTACGAGTAACGAATTTTCTGTTTTTAACACCGGGAAACCTTTTCCATTTGAATCGGATATGATTTTCAAAAGATTTTTTTATGTCGGTAATTCTTCTGCTTCTCAAGGTATAGGTCTTTCATTGGTAAAAAAAATTGCAGAGGCCTTTAATCTCAAAGTCGCATATTCATATGTTGATGGATTTCACCATTTTGCAATAAAAAGATAGCTTCAAATTTGCTTCAAATTTGCCTGGTACTTTTGTCGAGTAACAACGAACCTGCAATTATAGATTGACGGTCGCGCAATTAAATCGAAGCCATGGGCAAATTAGTTTTAGTCGGTATCTTATGCTTTTTTACATTCAGTATTATTGCTGAGAACATATTGTCGACAGATCCACCGCAAATTATTGCAAGTAAATTTAAAAATCTCTATCCGAATGCTTCTGCTATACAATGGGAAATAGAGAAAGAAAACTTTGAAGCTGAATTTACTGTTGCCGGTAAGGAAATTGAAGCCTTGTTTTCTCCTTCCGGTGAGCTCATTTCAGAAGATAAAGAAATAGTGGTTGAGGAACTGCCAGGTAAAGTTATGAGTACATATAAAAAAAATTATTCAGCATTTAAAATTACTCAGGCCTATTCCCTTAAATCAACGGAGTCAGTCCAATATAAACTGATAGCTGCATCTTCGCATGAGCGTATCCATCTTTGGATCGATGATTCAGGAAGCATTGTTTCAAAAAAGACATTTACTGCGGAAAAGAAGAAAATGCTGAAAGGGTCTACTTCCGGTGGCTTATCTTCAATTCTTGCTAAATGGGAATTACCAACAATACTAAAAGAAATAAGTGGTATAGCCATGATTGACCAAAATAGAGTTGCTTGTGTTCAGGACGAAATGGGAATTGTGTTTATTTATGATTTGAATAAAAAGGTAATAGTTGATTCAATTGGTTTTGGTAGTCCCGGTGACTATGAAGGAATAGCTATTGCTGGAAATGATATCTATGTTCTTCGAAGCGATGGTCAGCTTACATGTATTGAAAACTATTCAAAGTTGCCGAAGATCTCGAATTATATGCTAAGACTTTCTCAAAGTTCACAGAATTTTGAAGGGCTGTGTTTTGATGCAAAATTGAACAGGTTGCTTATTGCTCCGCGAGTATTTGATAGCGCCGACCGAAATGTAAAAAATGTTTATGGCTTCGAATTGGATTCAAAAAAATTTTCTATAAGTCCCGTTTTAAGTTTAAAAATGAATGATGTAATTTATAATTCAATCGTCTCAAAAAAAGAAGTATTGATCCCTTCAGGTATCATGGTGCATCCAACAAATGGACAGATCTATCTGACAGATGCAAGAAATAAATATGTTTTAATAGCCGATCAACATGGTAAGCCCATCAAGGTTGTTCGTTTAGATGCCACTGTTTTTGCAAAAACTGAAGGAATTGCCATGGATATGGATGGCATGTTTTACCTTTCGAATGAAGGAAAAACCGGCCCTGCAACTATTGTTAAAGTATCTCCCGATAAATTGAATTAGTTGCAACGTATAGTGAGATTACGTAATTACCCGTCTTTAAAATAAGCTGAAATGAGAGTACAATTTATTCTGATGTCTATATTATTTTGCCAAACGTCTTATTCGCAAAGTAAAAAAGATGTTATAAAGGACAAGATCAAGTCTATAAAGGTTGTAACGACTGTTTATAAAAACGAAATCCAAACCCAAATTCCGGAGATCTTTGAACGCTATGCTCCTAATGGCGATGTTATTGAAAAAATTGAGTATGATAAAGAGGGAAAAGTGAAGTCGCACGAAGCTTTTGTTTATAATAAGAAAGGTGATGTTGCGGAGGAGCTAATATATGATGAAACGGCAAACTTGAAAAAGAAGAAGATCTCGACTTATGCTTCTGATGGTGTAAAGACAGAAGAGAACAGATTTGATGGGACCGGTAAATTATTGGAGCGGGAAACCTATACTTATAATGCTAATGGCGATAGAACTATTGAATTAACTTTTAATATAAAAGGGGAATTGATAAAGAAGGCATTTATTCTATATGATAAAAAGGGTCTTAAGACTGAAAAGAAAACAATGGACCCTAAAGATAAGTTGCTAGAGGTGAAAAAATATACGTATGAATTTTGATGCTTTTACATTGATAAGTGAAAGGAATTTGTGATATATAATAAAATTATGGGTTGATTGACGAATGATTGTCATAGTTTAAGTCGTTTTGTACTCTGAGTTTCTTAAAGTTTGTTAAGAAGTAGCGCTATTGGTAAACAAAATATATCTTGCTACCAATAAATCCTTCACAAACTCATGATACAATCAATTCGCTCAGTGTTCACTGTGTTTATTATTGGATGCGCTCTCCAATTATCAGCAGCTGAAACAAAATTGCCGTCGAATTTCTTCTCTAAGAAATTACCGAACGGTCTCGAAGTTCTTGTTATAGAAGATGCTTCTGTTCCTCTGGCAACAATAGAAATTTGCGTGCGTAACGGTAGTTACACAGAACCACCGGAATTCAACGGCCTCTCACATCTGTATGAGCATATGTTTTTTAAGGCCAACAAGGATTACCCTTCACAGGAACAATTTTTAGCTCGTGTAAAAGAATTAGGCGTTGTTTTTAATGGTACTACCTCAAATGAACGGGTAAATTATTACGTGACCTTAGGAAACTATAATCTGAAGCCGGGTATGGAGTTTATTAATTCTGCTATCCGTTACCCTTTGTTCAGTAAAGAAGAAATGAAAAAGGAAAACGTAGTTGTTGACGGCGAATTCCAGCGCAATGAATCAAATCCTGTTTTCTTTCTTGTTCAGGAACTTGGATATAAAATGTGGGGAGATCATTTTTGCAGAAAGAACCCAATTGGCGATCATTTTATCATACAGACCGCTACCCCGGAAAAAATGAAAGTGATCCAGAATAAATTCTATTTCCCCAATAATTCACTACTTTGTATTGCCGGAGATGTGAATCACGACGATGTATTTGCTCTGGCAGAAGGAATTTTTGGAAGCTGGCAGCCTACTACTACTGATCCGTTTAAAAGATGGCCAATTCCTGAAATGTATCCAATGGTCGGTCAAAATAACTTCATTGTGATCAATGAAAATGCAAAAGCGCCATTTATAGCTGCCGGTTTGCATGGACCTGATACAAGAAATGATCTCAAATCAACTTATGCAGCTGATGTCTTCTCTTTTATTTTAGGACAAACAAATTCTAAATTTCAGAAAGCTCTGGTAGAATCTGGTTTAGCATTTCAAATAAACGTTGGCTACCAAACATGCAAATATACCGGACCAATTCAGATCATCATGGTTCCTAATCCGGCGAAAATAAAAGAGTCTGTGAAAGTTTTACAAAGTCAAATGGATTTGTGGGATACTGATGATTATTTTACGGATGAACAACTTGAAACAGCAAAGAGTCAATTAGAAATCAGTGATGGCTTTGGGAAAGAAAAAACATCTGAATATATTCATACTATTACCTATTGGTGGTCGTCGGCAAGTGTTGATTATTACACGAACTATGTTGAAAATCTTAAAAAAGTAACTCGTCAGGATATTAAGGATTTTGTGAAAAAGTATATTAAGAATCAACCTTCAGCTTGGGGACTTTTAGTTAGTCCGGAAATGAAGGAGTCACTTAAAGTTGACGAAACAGTATTTGATCAAAAATAATCCATCATCCAAAAAGCTGAATTCAAAATGAAAAAACTAAACTATATAGTACTACTTCTCCTGGCTGCAACGACATTAACTTCGTCTGCACAGGATGAAATAAAAAAGCGCCCTATCAAAAAGCAGGATATGGGCGTAAAGGAGTTGATGATCGATGGAATAAAAGTGATCTACAAGCCTTCAACAAAAGATATTGTAAGCGTTGCCCTTTATGTGAAAGGTGGAACAGAGAATTACTCAAAGGAGCAGGAGGGAATCGAATCGTTAACGATGAATGTACTTTCTGAATCCGGTTCTCAAAAGTATCCTCATGATCAATTTCACTCTATGTTGGAAGGTATGGGAACAACTATTTCTGCAGGAAGTGGCCTTGATGCAAGTACTGTTTCTATGAACTGTCTGATCAGTAAATGGAATGAATCTTGGGATCTTTTTGCTGACATGATCATGCATCCCGCTTTTGATGAAAATACGTTCAAGAATAAAAAGGATGAAGCATTGAATGCTTTGAAGCAGACTGAAAGTGATCCTGATGCCCACATCGATGACCTTGTAAATATTGAAGTGTATAAGGGAACAAACTATAATAAAATGGTTTCAGGTACTGAAGGTTCTTTAACTAAGTTGTCAGTTGATGATCTTAAAAAGTATTATAGCTCACTTATCGCCAAGAATAAATTATTCGTAGTGATAGTGGGAAAGATGTCTGAAGATGATATCAAAGCAAAAGTAAGTATGCTGAAAAGGATTTCAGTGGGATCTTCATCAGTGGCAACTGTTGAAAAGCGACCTGATTTTGCTTCTTCATCGCTATTTAAAGAAGAACGCAAGTTAGCTACCAATTACATTAAAGGGATTATGGATTGTCCTGCTCCCGGCTCCGTAGATTATGTAGCTTATAAATTGGCAATTCAGATTCTTAGTGATCGTCTATTTGTGGAAATTCGCACAAAACGGAATCTTTCATATGCCCCATATTCTTATGTGGCAGGACATAAAAATCCATATAGCTGCATGTATGTTTCCACTACGGATCCGGCACAAGCAGTTCAAGTAATGACTGATGAGGTTAAGAAGATCCATAAAAATGGTTTCGATCCTAAGGAACTTGCGGATAAAAAGGAGCAATATCTTACTCGTTATTATATGAACCTTGAAACAAACAGCGCACTTGCAACTACTATTGGTGATAATGAGAATCTGAGTACATGGAAAAATGCTACAAAGGTACTGGATGAGGTTCAAAAATTGAAAGTTGAGGATATAAATACGGCATTCAATAAATATACTAAAGCAATTCGTTGGCTTTATTTGGGCGAAACAGCCGGCCTTGATGAAAGTATTTTTACGCAAAAATTGGATTAGGCTTATGTGAAAAAATATGGTTTGTATAAATTTAATTAGAAAGGTCTCCGAAGTTCGGGGGCCTTTTTTTATTTTTTTTGGTGTGCAAGGTGATTATGAAACAGAAACCAACATTACTCCTGTGAAAAGTATATAGATTCAACCGCTTTTGCCTTGCTCATTTCAGGTAACTTTATATCGGATTTGAGTAAAATTGGGGGGTCACTTTCGAATATTGAATTGAAGTAATAATTATGAAAAAAATCAGTAAAACAGCTGAAGATTTTGTTTCGCAAATGCGGACTTATTTTCAGGATAATTTGAATAAACGCCCTTATGCTAATGAAGAACCACTTCGATCGGAATTATTTACTTCCGGACAAATGGAAAAATACGGCAGAACACTTGCTGAAACACATCGGTTAAGCACTGAACGCGGAAAGGACCGTGTACTTCGCCGTCTTGCTGAAAACGAAAAAACACTTTTTGAAGTACAATCTTTACTAACCGATGAAGATAGCCTGGAAGCTCAGATCACTCCTGCAGGTGAATGGTTAGTCGATAATTTCTATTTGATCGAAGAGCAGATCCGGACTGCCAAAAGACATTTACCAAAAGGATATAGTGAAAATCTTCCAAAACTTGCAAACAAACGTGCTGCCGGTTTAACTCGTGTATATGATATCGCACTGCAGATAATTTCGCACAGTGATGGCCGAATTGATATCGACAGTTTAAGCAGTTTTGTTAAGTCATATCAAACTGTAAAGCATTTGAAGTTAGGAGAGCTTTGGGCTATTCCTATTATGTTGCGTCTGGCATTGATTGAAAATCTCCGTCGTGTATCCGCAAAAATTGCAATTGACAGAATCGATTTTAAGCTCGCAGATTATTGGGCGAAACGGTTAATTGAAACAGCAGAGAATGAACCTCGCGACTTGATCATTACCATAGCAGATTTAACGCGTTCAAAACCACCATTAGTAAGCTCTTTCATTGCTGAACTT
>Ga0138256_10004121_pt1 | contig 15455 bp, 14 predicted proteins | sample KNB2016incub_MG_FD_105486 | JGI IMG/M metagenome (GOLD analysis project Ga0138256, IMG submission 105486) | Active sludge microbial communities from wastewater in Klosterneuburg, Austria - KNB2014incub_MG | ecosystem: Engineered > WWTP > Activated sludge > Unclassified | place: Austria... | reverse complement strand
CATCAAAATCTCTCGGTGGTCTATCTGTGTTTCTGTGGCAATAATAATTAGTGAAATAATCTTAGTGAACCTCCGTGTTCTAATTGGGGGCAGGAATTTGAATTATCCATCAAAATCTCTCGGTGGTCTATCTGTGTTTCTGTGGCAATAATAATTAGTGAAATAATCTTAGTGAACCTCCGTGTTCTAAGTGGTTAACTGTGCCTGTGTCAAGGCTACAGCCCTTTTTGGAGGCACACAGTATGAAAATTCTTAAAATTTTTCTGTTATAAACAAAATCTATCTGTGGTCTATCTGTGTTTCAGTGGCAATAATAATTAATGAAATAATCTTAGTGAACCTCAGTGTCCTAAGTGGTTAACTGTGCCTGCGTCAAGGCTGCAAAGGATAATCTTTTTTTAGGTGTCCCAACGCACAAAACAGGACCTGTATACTCTTTAATCATCATCTTCATCTTCTTCAAAAAAACCAGGCCCGTCCTTGGCTCGCCGGTAATAGACCACATTGCAGTTGTTTACCCGGAAAAGAGTTTTGGCCACCCGCAGAATATCGGTCGGATGGATACCCTGATAAATTTCGAATTCCTGGTTTGTCAAATGGGCATCACCCAGCATTTCAAAAAAGCCCAGGGTAATCGCTTTATTCAGACCATTGATTTCACTGAATTCCAGCGAGGATTCAATGGTGTTTTTCATTTTGGTCAACTCCTTAACCGGGACTAAATGATTTTTTAAATTTTTGAGTTCTTCCCAAATAGCCGCCTCGACCGTTTTTATCGGCACCCCTGGGATAGCTTTCGCTTCCAGAATAAAAAGCCCGGGGTCGATCGATGCAGTGATATAGGCATCAATGGTGCTGACAAGTTGTTTTCCCCGAACCAGGTTTTTATAGAGCCTGGTGGATTGTCCATTGGATAAGATGTCGCTGATTAAATCCGCCACATAAAAATCCCGGTGCCCGCGGGCAGACATATGAAAAGCAATATATAAGGCATCCGCAGGGGATTTTTTGGTAGATACCACTTTGTGGATTTTTTTTTGGGGAGGTTCTTTGCGGCTGGGTTTGGAATCAACTGCTACAGGTTTGATCGGTTCAAAATATTTTTCTATTAAAGGCAATAATTTGTCGCTTGAATATTTACTGGTAATGGACAGGATGGCATTGGCGGGTTGATAATATTTTTTATAGAACATCCGGGCCTGATCAAGCGATAACCGGCTGATGTGTTTTTCATTTAATCCTATCGTAGGCCATCGGTATGGGTGGCGGGAATAGGCCAGGGCGCTGATCAAATGAAAACTATCTCCATAGGGTTTGTTAAGACAGGTTTCTTTGTATTCTTCCAGGACGACTTGTTTTTCCCTTTCAAACAATGTTTTGACGAGTCGCAACCCATTCATGCGGTCAGCTTCCAGAAATAAGGCCATCTCAATATTTTCTGCGGGCAAAGTGATATGATAATTGGTGCTGTCCGTGGTGGTGAAAGCGTTGTTTTCACCCCCGGCATTCTGAACTGCCAGGTCGTAGGAAGGTACCCTTCTCGTCCCACCGAACATCAGATGTTCAAATAAATGTGCCAGTCCGGTTTGATCGGGGGGGTCGTGTTTCGAACCGACCAGATAGTGGATATTCACAGAAGCCAGTGGATTGGAACTGTCCTGATGTACCAATATCCTCAATCCGTTCTTTAATATTTTTCGTTCAAAAGAAATCATGAAGTGCCCGGGCGGTTTTTGGAGCTGCGAAATTATTCATTTTAACCTGGTGGATTGAGAACATTATAAAGTCAGCGCTTTAAATGGTTTCATTTCAGCTATTTCCGGATGCCCGTAAAGGTACGTAAGCGAAATTGCCGGGAAAGCGGTAATAAATATTATAAAAATCAATGAATCAATTATTTAAAAATAGTTTACCTTTGCGCGCGAAATAAATATTTAAATAAAGTAAAAGCCCAAAAAGAATAGAATATGCCGGCTTACATGACTAAAGAAAAAGTACAAGGATTAATGACTCAGTATGGCGGCAGACCTGAAAACACAGGTTCTGTTGAAGCTCAGATTGCTCTTTTTACGTTCAGAATCAACCAATTACAAGAGCATTTGAATCAGAATAGGAAAGACCATTCCTGCCGCAGATCACTGCTGACTATCGTAGGACAACGCAAACAATTGCTCAACTACCTGGCTAAGCAAAATCTGAGTAAATACCGCGAATTGATCGAGCAGTTAGGTTTAAGAAAATAAAAACTGTATAATCGGGGGGCTCTGCCCCCTGACTACCTTCATCGATTTTTTCCACGTTCTGACGTTAAATGCTCTACTGGTTAGGGCTATTGTTGTTTAATCTTAAATCATCCATTAAAAAAATGTTATGGGACAAAAAAATCCTATCAGTGTATCTTTCAATCTGCCGGATGGCAGGGAAATCACCCTCGAAACAGGTAAATTAGCCACACAAGCCCACGGGTCTGCAGTGGTGCGATGTGGACACACGATCATGTTGGCAACCGTTGTTTCCAATAAAGAATCCAAGCCGGATCAGGAATTCTTTCCGCTTTCAGTCGATTATGCCGAGCGCTTTTATGCAGCTGGCCGTATACCGGGCAACTTTTTCCGCCGGGAAGGTAAACTTTCAGACTCTGAGGTACTCACTTCACGTTTAGTAGACCGCGCGATCCGCCCTTTGTTTCCGGATGAATACATGAATGAAACCCAGGTCATTATCAGCTTGTTATCCAACGATACTGAGACCATGCCAGAAGCCTTTGCAGCCTTGGCTGCCTCAACAGCTTTGGTGCTTTCAAATATTCCCTGGCAAGGACCCATCTCTGAAGTCAGGGTGGCCAAAGTCAACGGTGAATATGTGGTCAACCCCTCCAGATCTCAGCTCGCCATAGCCAGCCTGGAATTTATCGTCGCTGCTACAGAAAAAGATCTGTTGATGGTAGAAGGTGAAGCCAAAGAATGCGATGAATCGGAATTGATTGAAGCTATTCAGGTAGCTCATGAAACCATTAAACAACATTGCGCCGCTCAACTTGCCCTTGCTGAAAAATTTGGAATCAAATTGGACGCCAAACGGACCGTTACCGTTCCTGAAGTCGATGAAGAATTAAACAACCTCATACACCTGGGCACCGACGAAAAAATCTATGCTCTGGCCCGGAATCCAACGGATAAAAAATCTCGTAAAGACCAGTTTGACGAAATCAAAGCGGCGTTAAAAGAATTTATTATCGGCTCTAAAAGCGAAGAATATTATACCGAAAACAGCAAAAAGATCGCTGATTTGTACGATAAAAATAAAAAACACATTGTTCGTGAAGTAGTGATGGCCGAAGGAAAAAGGCTGGACGGACGCAGGACCGACGAAGTCAGGCCGATATGGACCGAAATCGATGTCTTACCGGCGGCACACGGTTCCTCCCTGTTTAATCGGGGTGAAACCCAGGCCCTTGGTGTAGTGACCTTAGGTTCAAAAAAAGATGAAATGCTGGTGGATACCGCATTTAATGCTCACGATGAAGGATTTATATTCCACTATAATTTTCCACCTTTTTCCGTAGGAGAGGTAAAACCTCAAAGAGGTCCCGGACGACGTGAAATTGGCCACGCCAACCTTGCAGCCCGGTCTGTTAAACAAATCATGCCTCCGGACAATGCTTATACAGTCAGAATAGTTGCCGATATCCTTGAATCAAATGGTTCTACTTCCATGGCCTCTGTATGTGTAGCCTCGATGGCACTGATGGATGCAGGTATTAAAATTAAAGCGCCCATTGCAGGAGTCGCCATGGGATTGATCAAAGACAAGACCCGTGCCGCTATCCTCACCGATATATTAGGCGATGAAGATGCACTCGGTGATATGGACTTTAAGATCACAGGCACCAGTCAGGGTATCTGTGGATGCCAAATGGATATGAAAATAGATGGTCTGGAATATGGCTTACTGGAAAAGGCACTGGCCCAGGCAAAAGAAGGTCGTTTGCACATATTGGGTGAAATGGCTAAAACAATTGATGTTTCCAGGGAAGATTACAAACCTCATGCACCCCGAATCGTCGAAATCAGGATACCCAAGAGCTTTATCGGCGCCGTTATCGGCCCCGGTGGTAAAATTATTCAGGATATCCAGGCTACGACTGGCACCGTGGTAAACATTGAAGAAGTCGGAGATGAAGGTATTGTAAGTATCGCAAGCTCCAACAAAGAATCTATTGAGAAAGCATTGGCCCGTGTCAAATCCATCATTTTTGTTCCCGAAATCGGTGAAACCTACGAAGCCAGAGTGGCTGAAATTTTGCCCTTTGGTGTAGTCGTTGATTTTCAGGGTAAACAAGGATTGTTGCACGTTTCCGAAATCTCCTATACCCGCATAGAAAATGTGGAGGAAGTATTTACAGTCGGCGATGAATTAAAAGTTAAATTATTGGATATCGACCCCAGATCAGGAAAATATAAACTTTCACGCAAAGCCCTCATGCCTAGACCAGATGGTTCAGGTCCAGACAACGGAGGTGACTCCGGAGGAAGGGACAGATCCTACGGTGATCGTGGCGGCCGCGGTGGCCGTTCAGGTGGTTCTGACAGAGGTGGCTCTGATCGCGGTGGTTCAGGCGGATTCAGACGCGATGATAGAAGAGACGGAGGAGATCGAAGAGATAGCGGAAGAGGCGGCAGCGACCGCAGAGATGGTGGTGATCGCAGAGATGGTGGTGACCGCAGAGATAATAGAGGTGGTGGTGACCGCAGAGACAGGCCGGACTACGGAGATCGCAGACCTTCAAATCGAAACGATGGCCCCGAAAGACCTGCTCCCATAAATGAGAACCAGGCTGTACAACCGCCTGTTCCTCCAAAGGAACAACCAGGAGGAGATAAACCAACAAATGATCAACCCAGGCCTGAAGGGCTCAACTGGGAGGATTGATTCGCATTCAATGGGTTGGAAATCAGGTTTTTTTATTCCCCCATTCATAATAAAAAGTTAAATAGCCAAAAGGGAGTGAGCGTTTCGCTCCCTTTTGTGTTTATTAGAGAAACTTTTCAACCAGTATTGGTGTAAGGTAATAGGGAGGAATAGCAAATGCGACAATTAAAAATAACTAATAAGATCACCAACAGGGAGTCCGTCTCCCTCGAAAAATACCTAAATGATATTGCCAAGCTCAGCATGCTTACCCCTGAACAAGAGGCAGAATATGCCCGTAAAATCAGGGAAGGAGACGAAGAAGCTTTGGAAGTCATGTGTAAAGCCAATCTGCGGTTTGTAGTATCCGTAGCAAAACAATACCAAAATCAGGGTTTATCACTGAGTGATTTGATCAATGAAGGAAACGTCGGGCTTATCAAAGCAGCCAAACGATTCGATGAAACTAAAGGCTTCAAATTTATATCTTATGCGGTCTGGTGGATCAGACAATCCATCCTGCAGGCTATCGTAGAGTACAGCCGTATAGTGCGTATGCCCGTCAATAAAGTCGGTTCATACAACCGCCTCAACGAAGCGTACATCACTTTTGTGCAGGAATTTGAGCGTGAACCTACTCCTGAAGAATTGGCTGAAGCATTAGGGGTCGCTGTAAAAGATGTCAACCACGTCTTAAAAAGCAATATGCGTCACGTATCCTTTGATGCCCCCATCGGGACAGATGAGGATGACATATCGATGATCGATATTTATATGCATGAAACCGATGATAGTCCTGATCTGGCCTTGATGAAAGAATCTCTGAAAAAAGAGGTAGAATACGGCATGACGGTATTAGCACCCCGTGAAATGGAAGTATTGTCCGCTTATTTTGGCCTTGATGGCAACAAACCATTGACCCTGGAAGAAATCGGGGACATGTTTGGACTTACCCGCGAAAGGGTCCGCCAGGTCAAAGAAAGGGCTATTCGCAGGCTCAGACGATCCATGCACCAAAATTCGCTCAAGTCATACCTGGGTTAGTCTAAAAAATGATAGCCCGCGCTATTATTTTTCTGGTTATCACCTTTGTTATTTTTAGTTTTGCCGGCGTGATTTCTATTCTGGATAAATTGTTCTCCGGTTTCAGACCGGTGATTTATAAATTGCGCAACGATCTGCGGTCGTTGCAGCCTGAGTTGAAATCATGGGCCACAGACAATCTGGTCAAATGGGACAGGCAGGAACTGGAGTTGTTGAGCCTCCGCCAACACCGGCAATTCAAAAAAACCTTACGGTATAAAATTATCCGCGGCGTGTTTCAGTCGATATACCATGAGCCGCTGATGGTCTATACCCAGAAAATGTACAACCCGATGGAAGGGGTTTTGATTGTGCGAAACTCGCAGCATGAATTTGCTTATATCATCCACCATAAAGAAGTCGAAGTATTTATCGATGAAGAATATTACGGTAAATTGGATGCCCAGGGCAAATTGTGGTATAACCAGAAAAACGTAATCGCTACCGTCGACCGCGGAGAAGGTATCCTCCTGGAAATAAAAGTCAACAATAAAATCGCAGGCAACTTGTTGAATGAAGTAAAAAAAGAAAGCAGGAACCCCAGGGCGTTTCAATATGTCGCCGACCTGGATGAAGTAGAGGAGAAGGTATTTTTGAGTATGGCATTTTTTGAAATTATCCGCCGTTCTCCTAAAAAGTAAGTCCGTGGATTCAGCCTGTCTGGCAAAAGTTATCAATTCCTTAAACACCGTAAGAGCCGGATACCCTGCTGTATATTTGTATGCTTTTATCTCCATTGCATGACTATTGAATCCGTACCCATTTCCGAATTTCCTCTGTTTAGTAAAATTGACCGTGAATTAAATCAGAACAACAGCTCTCTGACAGAATTCCAGGAATGGGACCCCGTTAAAGAAAATTTCAAACATATCATTGATCAGCGTAATCTCCCCGTAAACCGGTCTGTATTACAAGCTGTCTTATTGGATCAATATGCCCTTTTACCTGCAATCCCGGGTATCGAAGGACAAATCCGGTCAATCGGTAATGAAAATACATTTACAGTTACTACGGCGCACCAGCCTTGTTTGTTCACCGGTCCGGCATTTGTGATTTCAAAAGCAATCAGTGCGATCAAATTGGCCAGACAACTGAATGCAACCCTGACCAACCACCATATCGTCCCGGTTTTTGTCATTGGATCTGAAGATCACGATGTCGAGGAGCTTAATCATAGTTTTTTATTTGGACAAAAAATCACCTGGGAAACTCATCAAAGCGGACCTGTGGGCCGATTTGACCAGGAAGCTATTCAATCTTGTCTGGATGAAGCGACGGCGTTGATGCAATACACTTCATTTGGTCCGGCTTTGATTGAACTGTTGAAAGAGGCCCACCAACCTGGTAAAAATTTTGCCCAGTCTTTTCAATTTATCCTGAATGGTTTATTGGGTGAATTTGGTCTGTTGGTGTTGAATACGGATGATAAACGGCTTAAAGAAATCTTTAAACCTTTTATATTGGATGAAATCATCCACTCCACCTCCAAACCCCTTATCCTGGAAACCCAGAAAAAGCTGAACAATCTGGGTTTTGAAGAAGTGACCCATGTCAGGGATATCAACCTGTTTTATTTTGGCGATGGATTCCGTTACCGGATCGAAAGGGAAAATTCACATTATAAAGTTTTAAATCAGGAAAAAACGTTTGATGAATCCGCGATGCGCGAAGAAATAAATCAATTCCCGGAAAAATTCAGTCCAAATGTAATTATGCGGCCTTTGTACCAGGAAATAATATTGCCCAACCTTGCTTATGTCGGTGGAGGAGGTGAATTGGCTTATTGGCTGGAACGAAAGTCACAATTTGCGGCCCTGGGTATACCCTACCCTATGTTGGTTCGCCGCGATTCTTTTCAGGTGATCACACCGGAACAAAAGAATATCATGGACCAGTATAATCTTACGATCACCGAAATGGCCATGCGGACTGATATGCTGCTCAATTATCTGACGGAAAAATTATCCGCCAATCAATTGAATGTGGCAACCGAAACGGACAACCTGATGGTATGGATGGATAAAATTAAATTAAAAGCCCAGGACATTGACCCGACCCTCGGCCCATCCATAGAAGCTGAGAAAATTAAACTCCTGAAAACGATCGATCACCTGGAGAAGAAAATGCTCAAAGCGGAAAAATCAAAACTTGAAGTAAAGCTCAATAAAATTAAAAAACTTAAAGAAAAACTTTTTCCGGAAAACGGACTTCAGGAGCGCAATGAAAGTTTCCTGACATATTACGCGGAATATGGAAAAGATTTAATTCTTACGTTGCTGGAAGATTTTGACCCTCTCGACCGTCGTTTTAAATTGATCCAGGTGGCAAAGCGGGATGAATAACCCTTAGTTAGTCCGTCACTTTTTCAAAAATAGTGAGTAACTCATCTAGTCTTGATTTTAATTGAGCACGGTCTACAATGAAATCCAGGAAACCATGCTCGAGCAGGTATTCAGCAGATTGAAAATCTTCCGGAAGCTCTTTTTTAATTGCTTCTTTGATGACCCGCGGGCCTGCGAAACCAATCAAGGCCTTGGGTTCAGCCATATTGATATCCCCCAACATGGCATAAGATGCGGTGACCCCACCGGTTGTTGGGTCTGTCATCAACGAAAAATAAGGCAATTGCGCACTTTCCATCAAGGTAAGTTTGGCTGCCGTTTTTGCTAATTGCATCAAAGAAAAGGCGGATTCCATCATACGCGCACCTCCGGACTTGGAAATGATCATCAGCGGACACTCCAATTCAATACACAAATCAATGGACCTGGATATTTTTTCACCTTCTACACTGGCCAGTGAACCTCCGATAAAACTGAAATCCATACAAGCAACCACTAATGGTTTTTTATTGACTTTGCCACTGGCTACATTGATGGCGGAGTTGAGCCCTGTTTTCAGCTTCGCTTCTTCCAAACGTTTTGGATAAGACTTTAAATCCTGAAATCCAAGGATGTCAATCGCTTCCAGGTTATCCAGGTGAATAGTAAACTTCTCGGAATCAAAAATAATTTCGAAATATTCAAAACTGCCAATCCTTACATGGTGATTGCATTTGACACATTTATAAAAATTTTCCCGGAGTTCCGTAGAAGTACTCGTGTGTTTACAAACTTCGCATTTATGCCAAAGACCTTCAGGAGTTTCCTTTTTGTTTTTGGTCGCTGTTTGTATACCGTCTCTTAATCGTTTAAACCAACCCATGCATTTTTTCTTTCCGGGGCCTTCAAAGGAGCCAGCAAATATAAGTAATCCACTTAATTTAGCGGATCAATCCAGAATTATAAAAAAATGAATATCAGTCTGATCGGTTATGGGAAAATGGGGAAAGAGATTGAAAAATTATGCATACAAAGAAACCATAATGTATATTCAATTGTAGATCCCCGGTTGAACACGGATCTTCAGATACTGGAAGGAACAGATTTGGCTATAGAGTTTACAGAACCCCGTGCTGCCATCTCCAATATCCGGTTTTGTATTGACCGGGGCATTCCTGTTGTTTCCGGCACGACGGGTTGGCAATCCGAACTAGAATCACTGAAACAATATTGCCTGGATCACGATGGTAGTCTCTTTTATTCTTCCAATTTCAGTATTGGCGTTCATTTGTTTTGGAAAATCAGTGCACAACTCGCTAAGTTGATGAATTCGCAAGACGCCTACCAGCTCGGTTTACATGAAATTCATCACGATCAGAAAAAAGATGCTCCCAGTGGCACCGCAGTTACCCTGGCCGAACGTATGATAGCTGCTTCCACTCGTTTTCAAACCTGGCATGGACAAGAAACCATCGCATTTAGCTCAATGGACAGTATACCGATTTCATCGGAGCGCAAGGGGGATGTGCCAGGGATTCATTTGGTGGAGTATCGATCTGCTCATGATCGCATCATATTAACTCATGAAGCATATTCAAGAAGTGGATTTGTAGAAGGCGTTGTGAGAGCTGCGGAATGGTTAAATGGCAGGAAAGGGGTATTCGGAATGGATGATTTGTTTTCGGGAGTCTAACCCTTGTGTTTAAAAAATTTTATTTGCGAAAATCCTTTGGAAACAAACTCGTCTTGCTGCTTCCTTTTTTTAGTTGACCTTTGCGTGAATACTTTGCAGTCTCGGCCTTTTCTGCCGGGCACCCGGAACCGACTGCACAGGCTGAAAAACAAGGTAAAATAATAATAATCAACAATGAATATATTATATATTTTTTATATACAGAGGTCATGTTTTGTAGCGTTGTTGGATAAAAAAAAACCCCACTGACATGAAATGTCAGTGAGGTATGAACACACTATGAGAACACCCTATTCTTATGTCAAATTAATTGGTGACTACAATTTTGTTTGTCACTCTACAAATTTATAACATATTTGATAAAATTTGCAAATCATTTATAGTTTTTTTTTCAATGATATCAAAAAGATCCATCGATGATGTAATTCAGGCAGCCAAAGTCGAAGAGGTAATCGGAGATTTTGTAAACCTCAAACGAAGTGGATCCAATTTATTGGGATTGTGCCCTTTTCATCATGAAAAAACACCCTCATTCTCGGTTTCTCCTTCTAAAAATATTTATAAGTGTTTTGGTTGTGGTAAAGCTGGCGGGCCCGTCCAGTTTGTTATGGAACACGAATCGAATACCTTTCCCGATGCGATCCGGTTTCTGGCAAAAAAATACAATATAACCCTCGAAGAAATCCAGGATATTAAAAACGATCAGCAACACCAGGAAGATTTGAAAAAGGAAGCCTGGGGATTGATCAATGAATATGCCTCCAGAATTTATCAGGATGCTTTATTTCAACATCAAAACGGCAAACATGTAGCCATGGCCTATTTTAAAGAGCGTGGTTACCTTGAAGCGACAATTAAAAAATTTCAACTGGGCTTTGCCCCGGAACAAAGAGATTATCTGATTCAAAAAATCAAAGATGCCGGCTACCGTTTTGAACTCCTGAAAGAACTGGGACTTACCAATAAAAACGATCAGGACTTTTTTAATAACCGGGTCATTTTCCCCATACATAATCTCGCAGGTAAAGTCATCGCTTTCAGTGGTCGTAAAATTGGCGAACAGGATTACGGGCCTAAATACATCAATTCACCTGAAACCCCGCTATATGTAAAAAGCAAGGTATTATATGGCATGCACCTCGCCAAAAACGCTATTCGCGCGAAGGATGAGTGTATCCTGGTAGAGGGATATACCGATGTGATCAGCCTTCACCAGGCAGGGATTCAACAGGTGGTAGCTTCATCAGGCACTTCGCTGACCATTGACCAGATAAGACTTATAAAAAGGTTTACCTCGAATGTAAAAATTTTATACGATGGAGACCAGGCCGGGATAAAGGCGACACTGCGCGCGCTGGACCTTATCCTGGATGAAAACATGAATGTCCGGATTGTCATACTGCCTGATCCGGAAGACCCCGATTCTTTTCTCAAAAAAAACGGATCAGAGGTATTTAACCAGTTTTTATCAGAACATGCTGTAGACTTTGTATTATTTAAAGCATCGCTGATCAAAAAAGAATCGCAGCAGGATCCGGTTAAAAAATCAGAAGGCATCAATGATATCATCCAAACGATAGCGCGGATACCCGATGCCATTAAACGGGCGACGTATATCCAGGTCTGTGCACAGGAACTCCTGGTTCCGGAAAATATTCTGATCACTGAAGTCAATAAAAAAATCAGAAAAGAAATTTTTCAGCGCCGGACCAATTCTGCAGCTATTCAAAATGATCTTCAGCAAAATTTATCCAACGATGCTTTGCCCGAATCTGGTCCGCAAACTCTGTCTTCGGGCGACACCGACGAATATCAGGAGCGGTCATTGATCCGGGTGCTTGTTTTATACGGACACCTGCCGATTGAAGATGGTACAGAGAAAACACTTGCCCAATATATCAATGAAAACATGGACGACCTCTATGATGCATTTGACAATAAACTGTACGAAAAAGTATTAAAAGAATATATCCACCAGTTAAGTGAAGGGGTGATGGTGCAAACAGAATATTTCACAGGACACCAGGATCCTGAGATCCGTAACCTGGCCATTGAATTCTGCACTTCTCCTTTTGTATACAGCCATAATTGGGCCGACCGGTGGGAAATGGAATTACAAACTCAAAAACCTCCCGACCAAAATTTTACCAGGGATTGTTTCCAAAGCATCCTCCGGTTTAAGTTGAAAAAAGTGCAGAAGATGATATCCGCCAATAAAAAATTGCTGGATTCCCCGGATCTGGATGAGATGCATCAACTGGTCTATCTGAAGACTCAGCACGAACTCCTCAACCATCGAAACGGCATCGCTGAAATGCTCGGCATGCGTGTATTTTCCTGAATTTAAATCCGGAGAATCAATCCACCCACTCCGCTACAAACAAATTGGTATCGCGGTTACCCCCATTAAACCGATTCGAAGCAAATACAAGATATTGGCCGTTGGGGGAAAACATTGGAAACGAATCAAAGGTCTGGTCATGGGTTACTTTTTCCAGTCCCGTTCCATCTTCGTTGATTACAAACAAATTGAATGAATAACCTCTGGAGGCCGCATGGTTTGAACTGAAAATAATTCTTTTTTGATCCGGCAAATAATAAGGCGCCCAATTAGCTTTACCCAGACTGGTAACTTGTTTGAGGTCGCTCCCATCTACATTACATACAAAAATTTCCATTTCGGTAGGCTGTACCAGACCCTGGCGCAAGAGATCGAGGTATTCAGTTTGTTGCGCCGGCGTTTTGGGGCGGGAAGCCCTGAATACCAATTTTTTTCCGTCGGGAGAAAAAAATGCCCCTCCGTCATATCCCAATGCTTGGGTAACCCGTCTGACCCCGGATCCATCCAGGTTCATGGTATACAAATCCAGGTCACCATCCCGCACGGAGGTGAATACAATTTTATCTCCTTTAGGGCTCACAGTACCCTCAGCATCATACCCTGGTGAATCAGTCAGCCGTTTAACTATTTTCCCATCCAGGTCTGAGACGTAGATGTCAAAACTCTCGTAAACCGCCCACACATATTTGCCAGATGCGTTTCGCTCCGGAGCTGGCGGACAGGCATCCCCGGCTGCGTGGGTGGAGGCATAGAGGATTTGTTTATTACCCGGAAGAAAATAAGCGCAGGTCGTCCTCCCCTTCCCGGTGCTGATTCTTACTGGTTTTTGGGTTTTCATATCTTCCTTGCCGGGACTTAACCTGAAGATCTGATCACAACCGTTTGACCATTGGCTGAAATCACTCTGAAAAGTCAATTGTTTGTTGTCAAAACTCCAATACGCTTCCGCGTTGTTACCCCCGAATGTAAGCTGGGTAACATTTTTCAAATGCTTTTCAGCCGGATAGCGCAACGGATCGCCTGGATTTACCAGCGTAATCGGGGTTTTAGGCGAGCAGGTCACCAATAAAAACATCGCGGGAATTACCCAAGCTTTAAAATTAAATTTCGAGTCTATCTTCATAATTTTACGACCATGATAATTGGCATCGGAGGAGTCAGTCGCGCAGGAAAAACAACCCTTTCAGCCCGTTTGAAAAAGCGGATCAAAGGTAAAACGATAAAGATCTTAAATCAGGATGATTTTGTTAAAAAAAACAAGCTTCCGATGATTAAAAATCATGTGGACTGGGAACATCCGGATTCTATAGATTGGAAGGCCCTGGAAAAAGCGATCTCGACATACCGTTCCGAATTTGATATCGTGATTGTGGAAGGCATCTTTGCATTTTACCATACTAAAATCACAAAACTCTACGATTGGGCATTTTTTGTCCATATCCCTAAAGAATTGTTTTTTAACCGCAAAAACAAAGACCTTCGTTGGGGCAAGGAACCCCAATGGTTCATTGAACATATCTGGAAAAGTTACCTGCTGTACGGACGGTTGCCCGATTTTTTAAAGCAAGTTATCTGGATCGATGGATCGCGGAAAACACCACTGGAACCGTTGATTCAATTGGTGGAGGCTTAGTTTTTTGTCGCTTCCTCGTCTTTTATTTTACATTGATCTGCAAAATATTCGCTAAACCGGCGAAGATCATTGGCCAGGGCTTTATTGTCAGTGGCCCTTAGATAAGTATCTGCAAGGCTTTTTAAGGTAAAAAAAACCATACTATTCATTTCCTGAATTTGAAAATCTTTGGTCCAGAGATCAATTTTTAAGGTATCCCCTGTGCCCGCATCGCATAAGGACAATAAAAATGCTTTTACTTCATGACTTACCCCGGCATCGGGACCATCGTCTGCAGTCCAGCGAATCGCCGAAGGTATATTATTTTCATCCAGGGTGATGTCGAGTACAATTTGATTATTGGTTTTCTTCATGGTACAAAGAAACGATGTTGATCACATATTATCATGGCCTGAATTCGGTTTTCCATACCTGGCCATATAGTGAGATGGATAATAAAATACCCCGCTGCGTGTGCCTTGTGCTGCTTTGACCATGGACAAAGCAACCTTTTCTGCCTCGATAGGAGTGATTTTGGAAAACATTTTAGGTCCCAGGAGTTTAAGCGCCATTCCGGCCCCGGCAGCAAATGATTCCAAAGGCCGCACTTCCTCCCTGCTTCCAATCAAAATAGATGGCCGAAAAAAGTGAATAGCCCAAAAATCCATACATCTGGCCATCTCTTCGATTTTACCCTTTACCTGGTTATAAAAAAACAATGATGAAGAATCGGCGCCCATCGCGGATACGAGCAAAACCTGTTGAACCCCCTTTTTTTGAGCATGGGTCAGTATCCGTTGTAAGTATTCGTATTCAATATGAAAAAATGCTTTTTTGGAACCTGCTTTACTCATCGTAGTACCCAGGCAAATAAACAAGTCCTCCCCTTCTATCCATTGAGACCATTCATCCATCTGTTCCATGTCTACCTCATGAGTAATCAATTTATCCTTCTTGATGCCAGGCGAGTGACGGTAAAAAGCGGTGACTTGTTTGTAAGCCGGATGATGCAACAAAGCCTGAAGGCAATGTGAACCCACCAAACCGGAGGCCCCAAATAACATTGCTTGTTTGGCAGAAGATTTTATGGTCACGCCTTCATTCACCCCACTAAGATAAGTGGCTAAAAGCTTAAATTTGCACTAACCAAAAATCAACCGGTTTATTCCCCATCCTCTGCATGAAACGATTTCTTCAAATACATCCTCAAGATAATGTGGTCGTTGCCCTGGAAGAATTCAGGAAATCCGACCACCTCTCCCTGAATGATACTCAGATTTCAATTGGGGAAACCATTCCGGTAAAACATAAAATTGCCACCATAGATTTTGCTCCTGGTGACACCATTAAAATGTATGGCCTGACGGTAGGAAAGGCTAAATTTCAAATTACAAGGGGTTCCAGGATCAGCACAGATAATACCGAACATGCCACAGAATCTTTTGATACCATTCAACACCGCTCCGAGTGGAAAAAGCCTGACATCAGCAGGTT
>Ga0138256_10004120_pt1 | contig 15456 bp, 14 predicted proteins | sample KNB2016incub_MG_FD_105486 | JGI IMG/M metagenome (GOLD analysis project Ga0138256, IMG submission 105486) | Active sludge microbial communities from wastewater in Klosterneuburg, Austria - KNB2014incub_MG | ecosystem: Engineered > WWTP > Activated sludge > Unclassified | place: Austria... | reverse complement strand
GGAATACTGATTAAGTGGATTAAAGTCAGAGCCAATCCAATGGCAACTCCAGCGAATTTTCCGTTGGCAAATTTATCTGTTGCGCCAAGAATTACCAACAAGAAGAACATAGTTAATATAAATTCAGCAATAAAAGCAGCTTGCATTGTATAACCATCAGGAGAAAAAGCACCAAAACCATTGGATGCAAACGCACCAGCTTTAGTAGCGTCAATTGCAAATCCAGCTTTTCCGGAAGCAATTGCGAACAATGTTCCGGCAGCTGCAATAGCTCCAACGCATTGTGCAATAATATAAGGTACTAATTCCTTGGCAGAAAAACGACCGCCAGCCCATAATCCAAAAGAAACTGCGGGATTAAAATGTCCTCCGGAAATGTGCCCAACAGCATAAGCCATTGTCAAAACGGTTAAACCAAATGCAAGGGAAACTCCCGCAAATCCTATTCCGTAATCAGGAAATCCTGCTGCAAAAATGGCGCTACCGCAACCACCAAAAACCAACCAATACGTTCCAAAAAACTCTGCCAATAATTTTCTCATAATGTAATTTTTAGATTGTTAATACATACGAAGTTAGGTTAAATGTATTTTAAAATCAAAATATTTTGTTAATTTTTTTGAAAAACAACAGAATTTTAACTCAAAAATCGTTAATACTACTTAATCAACTGAGTTGGCTTTATGAGGAAAAGAATTTAATTAGTCCGAAAATGCTTTGTTAAATAAAAAATATTCACTCCTAATATGAAGGCATTTGAAATAATTATTGGCCATGAGGTCGCCAATAGAAAACCATAAACAACAAATAATAAGCAACCCGTCGAATTTATTATTCGTAAGGTGTTAATGTTTTTCATCAAAAATGAAATCATTAATACTAATGAAGCCAAATAGCCTACCCCTTCTGTCATTGAAATATCAAACATAATTTTTTGTTTTAGTGGAGGGCAAAAGTAAGGTATAGTTATGAGTTGAATGCTAGAATTCTCTGATTTTTTTAGAACAATCCTTCCAAGGCTTTGTTTTGTATTCCAATTTTGGAGGAATCAAAATTCAATTTGTTTTGCAAAAGGGAGGCATAAACACTTCTAAAATCAATTTGGTGTTTCAAATCGCCATTGTCTAAATCCGAGAGATTGGGATTGCTTCCAATGATTTTGCCACGATTATTTCCTCCAATAATAAACATTGGAGCAGCAGTTCCGTGGTCAGTTCCTCGTCCGTTGTCTTTTACACGACGGCCAAATTCAGAGAAAACTACAATGGTCACGTTTTGCAATTGTTGCGATTTTTTTAAATCTTCGTAGAAACTGTAAATCGCATCGTTGAGTTCTGTCAATTTATTTTTATGAATGGCCAATTGATTGTCGTGAGTATCAAAACCGCCCAGCGAAGTATAATACACCTTAGAATTCAGGTTTCCTTTTATCAATTTCGAAATCCATTCGAGGTTTTTAGCCAAACCCGTTTTTGGGTAAACCACATCAGAGACGGCTGATTTTGCCAATGCTTTTTGAATATCATCAGAACCTTCCACAACGGAATTGGCGATTTTTCGAACAAAATCCAGTTGCGGATTATTAGATAATTGACCTTCGTTTTCGGTTTTGCTTTTTGTCTTGAATCGGTTTGGGTCTTTAACGGTAATCGAATTGGGTTCTTCGCCTTTCAAGGCCAAATTATCAATAGAATCCAAGTTTATCCCGGCTGTGGGTTGGTGTTCCTTGCATTGCAAATCGAGATAACGTCCGAGCCAGCCATCGCTTAAATATTCCTGATTTGTGGGAGCTGTTTGCCAAATTTCCTGACTTCGGAAATGTGAACGAACCGGATTTGGATAGCCTACATTTTGTATCACCGACAAATCTCCGCTTTGCTGCATCGTGGCAAATCCTTTCAAAGCGGGATGAAAAGCCATTCCTTTGGATGAATTCAAAACCTCGTTTTTGGAAAGAGAAATCTTTGGACGCAAGTCATAATAAAGTGCATCTTCAAACGGAATAAAGGTATTAAGTCCATCGTTTCCACCATTCAATTGAACAAAAACCACGCATTGTTCGCCCAAAACCAAATTAGTTTGAGAACCAAAAGAATATAAAAAATCAGGCAATAAAAGTGAACCGCCAGTGAAAGTTCCTGTAAGTGCTAAAAAATTTCTTCTGTTCATACTATTAGACTTAAATGAGTTGGAATTCTGGAGTTTTGACCATAAAATTGAACAAGCGCATCACGGCATTTTCCGAACCTTCGGTTTTGCTGTCGAAATCGTATTTAAGCAGTTGTTCAAAATCTTGCTGCGTATTTTTATCCACTTGAAAAAGCAACCTGTCCGTGAGTTGGGCAATGATTCCCTTGTTATTTCCTTCTTTGTCCCAATTCAGCTTTACGTTCAACTGTTTATTTGGGTTTTGTTTCATTATTGCATTTGTGTTTCCTCGGCTTAAGTTTTTACCGTTGCAAAGCAAATCTGCAACATTATTTCGTTGTAGAAAAATTTGCGAGGTAAGCCACGAATTTCCACCATCCCAACCTTTTACATTGGGTTGGTTGAACAAGTCCATTCCTTGTTCTTTGATGAAAAAAGCGATTAATTTTGCATTAGGATTTTCCACATTCAGCTCGTCTATTAATTGCAAACTGTATTCCAAAGGGTTTTTTATTTTGGAACCCGCATTTTTTTTGGCAAATTCTTCGGTAAAAATTTTGGTTAATAAAGGTTTGATTTCAAAATTCATTTTCTTGAAATAATCGCCATAATAACTTACCAATTCTTCTTTTGGATTGTCGTAAATGAACCATTTCAAGATCTTTCGGGTAATCAGGTACGGAATGTTGGGCTGTTCGAAAATGATGTCAATCATTTCATCGACTTTGAAACTGCCTTTTTTTCCGAGATAAACAAAGGGTTCGTTGTCTTCGAAAAACTTTCTGTAAACAGCGTTTTCTTCGCCAATGCCCAATCCGGCCAGCCCTTTTGCTCCGTTTTTAATGTCTTGTTCAATATAATTTCCGATGCCAAGGGTAAAAAGTTCGAGCAATTCCCGACTCAAGTTTTCGTTGAGTTTATCTTTTCGGTTGTCCACATTGTCCAGATAACGCACCATTGCATTGCTTTGAATAATTTTTTTGGTCAGCGTTTTAAAGTTGCCAAAAGCATTCTCCCTCAGGATTTGATTGTGTTGGAAAACCCAATAATTGACTTTCACTTTTTGAAAAGTGGAAACATAATGATTTTGCCAAAAACAAGTCATTTTTTCGCGCAGCGGAAATTCGTCTTCCCTCATTTTATCAATCCACCAGGATTTCATTGCCAGGGAAGTCTGAATTTCTTTTTTGAGCAATTCCTTTTTGGCTTCGGGATTTGCAGCGATTAAAGTTTTTCGAATTTCTTTTAATTCTTGAGATGATTTTGGGCTGTCTTCCAGAAAATCAGGAATTTTAGAATCAACTTTCGTGGCAAAGGATTGTTCCAAGAACTTTTGCAAGCCTATTTTTTGAATAGTTTTGGCCTGTTTTGCCGAATATCCGAGTCTTAAGGACCAAAGGGTGTGATTGTTCATAATCTAAAGTACTATAAAAATTGGACTTAGATTTTATGAAAGGGTTTAATCGGTAGTTAATTCTTTTTATTTTTCACCCGCATCAATGTTCTTTTTTTCTTTATTATCGGTCAAATCGCTCAAATGCAAGCGTAATGCATCGATGGAAATACTGATTTCCCAAAACGAAATTCCCAATGAAATGAGCAAGGCTAGCAAACTTAGTCCAAAAAAATAAATACTGGATATTTGCTGTTCCATAAATAGTAAGAGCATTGCAAAAACAGAAAGAAACAAACACAAAACGCCGAACATTTGCATGTAACGAATAAGAGATAATCGCAAGTCGAGATTTTTAATTTCTAATAAAACGCTTTTATTTTCTTCTTCGTCATAGGTTTTTTTTAATTTTCGAATGATTTGTGCAATAGTTAGAAAGCGATTGGTGTAAGCCAATAAAATTAATGAAGTTGCGGAGAAAAGCAGGGCAGGGGTTTCTATGTGTAGGGTCATTTTTAGGTATTTTAAAATTTTACAATTGCAGTTTTTTTCTCTCCGTTTCTAATGAATTGTACAGGTAGTTCGTCTCCAGATTTTATTTTTGATAGACATTCCATATAACTATACACCTCTTTTACATCGCAAGTTCCAATTTTAGTAATAATGTCTCCGGATAAAATTCCTGCTTTCTGTGCTGGTCTGTCATCGGTCACGCCATCTACGTGTAAACCATCGGTACTATCTGCATAACTAGGCATTATTCCTAAAGTAACTTTGTATTTTGCACCCGTTTTTGTTGCAGTAATTTTGGTTTTTGTAAACTCTACTTTGTCTAAATTAGCAATAGCGTTGGTAACTCTAAATGCATATCCCACAATATTTCTTTCGCCAGTATAATTTATTTTGTCCTCATCATCAGTGGGTTTGTGATAATCTGTATGCGTTCCTGTAAAGAAAAATAATACTGGAATATCTTTCAAATAGAACGAAGTATGATCCGAGGGACCAATGCCACTTTCGTCTAATGTAACATTGAATCCAGCAGGTTTGTTGATTTCAACAAGGGTTTTAAATTCAGGACATGTTCCAATACCACCAACAGTCAATTCTTTTTTGTCATTTAATCGTCCAATCATATCCATATTAATCATAGTAATTATATTCGGATATTTGTTTTTTAATGTCTCTGCCATGAATTTCGAACCAATCAAGCCATCTTCCTCACCTGAAAAGAGAGCGAAAATATAATTTGCTTTTTCGATGGTTTTATTTTGTGAATACATTCGGGCTAATTCTAAAACTCCAGAAACTCCAGAAGCATTGTCGTCGGCGCCATTGTGAATTTCTCCTGAAGAATTCATCTTGGTAGAATTATTATGTTCGTTCAAGCCTAAATGATCATAGTGAGCACCAATAACAATAGTTTTGTTGGCTTTATTGTCTAAGAAGGCGATCACATTTTTTCCGGTATTATTTACACCACTATTTGCTATTGTATCGTGGGGATTTAGCTTTACTTTATAATTAAATTCTTGAATGAAATTTTTGCCGTCATAAGGTTTTAATCCAAAACTTTTTAATTGTTTAGCTAAATAATTGGCTGCAACTGTTTCTTCTTTTGATCCAGTAAGCCTTCCTTTTAAATCATCGGATGCTAAGAAAGAAATATGGTTTTTCAGATTTGCCGTTTTTACCATTTCGGTTTCGTCAGTATCGATCCAATCTGCAATAAAAACATTCGTTTCGCGTGCTGCGTTTTGTTGACGATTGCTGGAAAATACTAATTTTTTTCCATCTGGCGAAAACATTGGAAAAGCATTGAATTCACTTTCCCAAGTAATTTGTTCTAAATTTTCTCCTTCAATATCAATTACATACAATTGAAAATCATATCCACGAGTAGAATGATGATTGGAAGAAAATATAATTTTTTTATCGGATGGATGGAAATAGGGAGCCCAATTTGCCTTGCCCAAATGAGTGATTTGTTTTAAATTGCTTCCATCAATATTACAGGTGTAAATTTCCATTTCGGTGGGAGCAACCACATTCTCTTTTAGTAAAGCTTTGTATTCGGCAATGTCCTTTTCGGTTTTTGGGCGCGATGAACGGAACACTAATTTTTTGCTATCGTGCGAAAAGAAACTTCCACCATCGTACCCTAAACCATTCGTTATTTGCTTCAAATTTGTTCCATCAATATCTATTGTCCAGAGTTCTAAATCTCCACTTCGAGTACTTGTAAATGCAATCTTTTTTCCGTCAGGAGAAACAACCGCTTCGGCATCATAGCCTGGAGAATTTGTTAATTGTTTTACGATTTTGCCACTCAAATCGGATATATAAATATCAAATTCCGGATACACAGCCCAAAGGTATTTTCCGTCTTTTGATTTTGGAGGAGCCGGACATTCATCGGCAGAGGCGTGAGTTGAGGCATAAATAATGTGTTTCCCGTCAGGCATAAAATAGGAGCAAGTAGTACGACCTTTTCCTGTGGAAATCAGTTTTAAATTGTCGGAAGCATTGATTTTACTTTGTAAATCATATAAATAGATTTGGTCACAAGGAATTCCAGCCTTTGGATTAGAAATTTGCATGGTTAGCAATTGACCATTTGGACTAAAATAGGCTTCGGCGTTATCGCCACCAAAAGTAAGTTTTTGAATATTTTTGAGATGCTTTTCTTGTGCAGTACTATTTAAAAATAGCAATGTAACCAATACTGATAAAACTATTTTTTCGTTTAGCGATTTGAGTTGCATATTGTATATTTTTATTGAGACTTCAAATATCGGAATTCTTTGTTTAAATTCATTTTTTTTCAATAAAAAACCCTGTCAGAGTTTTAATCCTGACAGGGTAAAAGTTATATGCATTATTTCTATTTTATCAAATCAAAACTTCTCTTCACGAAAGCCGTAAGTTCTTCGCCTTTCAATAGGTTTTGAGATAATTTTGCCAAGTCTAAAGCTTGTTTTACCAAACCTTCTTGCGTTGTTTTGTCTTCAGTATTCAAGATATTGGAAGCCAAATCCGAGTTGGTATTTACCACCAAATTATACATTTCCGGCATATTACCCATTCCGAACATTCCGCCACCACCAGATTGGCTCATTTCTTTCATTCGACGCATAAATTCTGGTTGCGTGATGATGAATGGAGCGGCGTTGCTATCCAAAGCTTCCAATTGTACCGTATAAGCTTTTGGAATATACGTTTCCAATGAAGTTTTCAAGCTTTCTTTTTCGGTATCCGATAATTTAGAAATTGTTGTTTCCTCTTTCTTGATTAAATTATCGATGTGGTCTGAATCGACACGAACGAAAGTTAAATCTTTATTGTCACCTTCAATTTTTTGAATCAAATGCGAGATAATTGGCGAATCCAAAAGCAATACTTCATATCCTTTTTCTTTGGCGATTTCGATATAAGCGTGCTGCGCTTCTTTATTTCCTGCGTATAAAACAACTAGTTTTCCGTCTTTGTCTGTTTGGTTTTCCTTTAGATTTTCTCTCAATTCTTCTAAAGTGAAGTATTTGTCATCTACTGTTGGATATAGAACAAAGGCACCTGCTTTTTCGTAGAATTTCTCTTCGGAAAGCATTCCGTATTCTAAAACGATTTTGATGTCATTCCATTTAGCTTCAAAATCTTCACGATTTTCTGTAAATAAAGATTTCAATTTATCGGCAACTTTTCGAGTGATGTAGTTCGAAATTTTCTTCACGGCACCATCGGCTTGCAAGCCAGAACGAGAAACGTTCAATGGAATGTCCGGTGAATCGATAACTCCTTTCAACATCGTCAAGAATTCAGGTACGATCCCTTCTACATTATCAGTTACATAAACTTGGTTTTGGTACAATTGAATCTTGTCTTTCTGGATTTGCAAATCGGATCCTAATTTTGGGAAATACAAAATTCCAGTTAAATTGAATGGGTAATCCACGTTCAAATGAATGTGGAATAACGGTTCTTCGAACTGCATTGGGTACAATTCGTGGTAGAATTTTTTGTAATCTTCATCCTCTAATTCAGTTGGTTGTTTAGTCCAAGCTGGATTCGGGTTGTTGATTATGTTGTCCACTTCGATAGTTTCGTTTACATAATCTTCAGGAGCATCTTCAGGTTTTGGTAAAGTTTCTGTTCTGGTTCCAAATTTAATTGGAATAGGCATAAACTTGTTGTAACGGTTCAACAATTCCTTGATTTTGTATTCTTCCAAAAATTCCAAAGAATCTTCGGCAATGTGCAAAATAATCTCCGTTCCACGCGTAGTTTTATCAGAAGGCTCCAAAGTAAATTCTGGGCTTCCGTCGCAAATCCAGTGGGCTGCTGGCTCGTCTTTGTATGATTTGGTAATGATTTCCACTTGTGAAGCCACCATAAAAGCAGAATAAAATCCAAGACCAAAATGACCAATAATTCCTGAATCTTTGGCTGAATCTTTGTATTTTTCTAAGAATTCTTCGGCTCCAGAAAAAGCAATTTGGTTGATGTATTTCTCTACTTCTTCGGCAGTCATACCCAAACCTTGGTCGATAATGTGCAATTTTTTGCCTTCTTTATCAATTTTTACTTCAATAATAGGATTGCCATATTCCACTTTGGCATCTCCAACACTTGTTAGATGTTTTAATTTTAAGGTAGCATCAGTTCCATTCGAAATTAGTTCACGCAAAAATATTTCGTGATCGCTGTACAAGAATTTCTTGATTAGGGGGAAGATGTTCTCTACCGAAACGTTAATTTGTCCAGTTGCCATATTTTTTGTTTTAATAGTTTTACAATTGATAACACTCTACTCAAATAAGATACCAAATCCGTCTAAAGTGACAAATTGTCGGAACTGTTAATTTTGATACAAAAAGTTTTTATTATGAAACAAATTTTGCCCTCATCATTGTATCTTTGTTAATGTTTAATTTTAAAAAAAGTTTATAAATTATGAAAAAAATAATTACATTATTATTGTTGTCTGTCGTGCTCTTTGCGTGTAAAAGTAAATCAGGGACAACTGCTACGCCAGTAAAAAGTGAACCTGTTGCCAGCACAAAGTTGGACAAAAGTTCACAAGTAGCCATCAAAGGAAATTGGGTTATTACCAGTGTGACTTATCCAGGTTCCGATTATATTAAAGTGAGTTCTTTTAATATTGCCGATACTAATTGTTTCGTTGGAAGTACTTGGAATTTTATTTCTAATAACAACAAAGGAAATATGAGTTTGACAAAGACAGATTGTCTTGCTTTCAGTTCGCCAATTGTTTGGAGTATTAACAAAGAAGGCGTTTTTGTGCTCAAAATTGTTGAAGCAGGAACAAAATCTAAAACAGTCACCCAAGGTTATTTATTGCGTGTTGCCAATCAAACCGAGACTTCATTTCAATTAATTGACAAAATTAATGTAGGTGGTCAAACAAAAGAAGTTACTTATCAATTCGAAAAAACAAACTAATTATAATTAAAAAAACATGAAAAAACTATCAATTTTAGGAATATGCAGTATGTTTCTTTTGGCAACTCTTTTTACAGGTTGTACCTCAGTAAAAAATGCAAATAACACTCAAAAAGGAGCGGGTATTGGTGCTGCCGCTGGAGCACTAATTGGAGGTATTATTGGAAATAACTCAAAAATTGGAACCGCAGGTGGCGCGCTTATTGGAGCTGCAGTTGGTGGAGGAACAGGAGCTTTGATTGGAAATAAAATGGACAAACAAGCCAGAGAAATAGATCAAGCATTACCCGGAACAGACGTGGAAAGAGTTGGTGAAGGTATTCGATTGGTTTTAAACGAAAATGCAGTTCGTTTTGCTACAGGTAAGGCTACTTTAACTTCAAATGCAAAAGCCAATTTAGACAAGTTGATTCCAGTATTTAAGGAATATGCTGATACTAATATTGAAATTTATGGTTATACCGACATTACTGGAAGCCCAGAATTCAATCTTACACTTTCTCAAAAAAGAGCAGAATCGGTTAAAAATTATTTGACTTCAAACGGATTGCTAAGTTCACGTTTCAAAACAACGGGATTAGGAATTGCAGATCCAATCGCTACAAACGATACTGCCGATGGAAGAACTCAAAACCGTCGTGTTGAATTTGCTATTATGGCAAATGACAAAATGGTACAAGATGCCAAGAAAGAAGCGGGGCAATAAAAGCCTTCCTTTATTAAAAAACTAAAAGCTGTTTCGATTTGAAGCAGCTTTTTTTTGGAATAATTTTGTACATTTGAATTCTAAAATTGTTTACAATGGAAAATCCAAAGAAACGTTCAATTGAAAAAAAACAGGATGCTGTTCAGGAGCCTGAGACAATTTATGGAACTGAGAATAATTTGATTTCAAACAATCCAGAAGAGTTGCATCCAATTCTTGTGAAATTGATCGAACAAAGTAAAGCAGAGTCTAAAGCAGGAATGGGAATTCCCCACGAAGAAGTGATGCGAAGAGTGAAATTGAGATACCCGTTTTTAAAATGAGTTATACCATTATTTGGCAACCCACAGCACTAAATACTTATGTTGAAGAGGTTGATTTTATTTTTTTAAAGTGGAATTTTAAAGAGGTTCAAAAGTTTCAAAATTTAGTAATTTAAAATTTAGAAAGATTGTCCAAAAATCCTGAAATTGGTATATTTAATAATAAATTTAGAACTTATTCATTAGTGCTTTCAAAGCAAACTACGTTATATTATAATTTTAATTCGAATACTAAAATTATTGATTTATATGCTTTTTGGAATAATTTGAAAAATCCTGACGACTTATCCAAGTTGCTTAAATAATCTACAAAAATGCAACTATCAGTCATCATCCTCAATTACAATGTGCGCTACTTCTTGGAACTTTGTGTTCTGAGTGTTCAAAATGCCATACAAAATATCGATGCCGAAATTATTGTCATCGACAACAATTCGCAAGATGATAGTTGTGAGATGATGAAACAACGTTTTCCGAACGTGAAGCTCATCGAAAACAAGGAAAATTCAGGTTTTCCAAAGGGGAATAACATTGGAGTAAGTCAAGCAAAAGGCGAATATATTTGCATCCTTAATCCCGATACAGTTGTTGCTGAAGATACTTTTACGAAAGTATTGGCTTTCGCCAAAAAACAAAATGATTTGGGGATTGTTGGCGTGAAACTCATCGACGGAACTGGGAATTTTTTGCCCGAAAGCAAACGAGGAACACCAACACCTTTTGTAGCTTTTACCAAAATTACAGGTTTGTATAAAATTCCCCCACAATTATTTGGTCAATATTATGCTCAACATTTATCCGAAAATGAAACCGGAAAAGTTGATATTCTTGTGGGTGCTTTTATGCTGATGAAGCGAGAATTATACAATGAAATAGGTGGTTTCGACGAAAACTGTTTTATGTATTCTGACGATGTCGATTTGTCTTATATGGTGTTAAAAACAGGAAAATCAAATTTTTATTTTCACGAAACTTCGGTCATTCATTATAAAGGAGAAAGCACGATTAAGGACGGTACGTATATGAAACGTACTCAAGAAGCCATGAATTTCTTTTATAAAAAGCATTTTAAAATTTCGGTATTGTTTTCTTTTTTTATGGAAATAGGAATTGTGTTTTTTTCAATTGTCAAAATGTTTAAAGGAAAGCCAAAGCCAAAAACATTTCCTGAAAATTATTATCTAATTTCTAATGATGAAATTTTGAGAGAGAAATTAGAAAATCAATTAAAAAAGCCGATTAAACTTCATGAAATTTCACAATCATTTACAAAAAGCACCACTGCAGAAATTATTTTCGATCAAAATCAACTCGATTTCAAGACTATCATCAATGCATTAGAAGTAAATAAAAACAAAGGATTTACCTTTAAAATTCTTCCAAAATCATCTCATTTTATCCTTGGCAGCAACAGTAGTTTTGATAGAGGTGAAGTGGTGAAAATTGAAGATAATTAAATCAAAAAAACAGATTATTTGTAATTTTTCACAACAACTATAATTCGTCTAAATTTGTATAATTCGTGGCTAAAACTAAAATTAATCACTAATTTTGCACTCACGAAATCAAAATCACCTTTTAAGTTAATAATATGGCAAGATTTGAATTAAAACTTCCGAAAATGGGAGAAAGTGTTGCAGAAGCGACAATCACAAATTGGTTGAAACAAGTGGGCGACAAAATTGAGGTTGACGAAGTAGTGCTTGAAATTGCTACTGATAAGGTAGATAGCGAAATTCCCAGCGAAGTTTCAGGTGTATTAGTCGAACAATTGTTTGCAAAAGATGACATGGTGCAAGTGGGGCAAACCATTGCTATTATTGAAACCGAAGTCGATTCAGTTGTAGCAACTCAAAAACAAGAAGTTGTTGTTCCTGTAGAAGTTGATGTAATCGAAAAAACAATTGAAGTTGCCAAAGAAACTCTTGCTAGTCCAACAATCCCGATAGCTATCGGGACCGATACCGAAAAATTCTTTTCGCCGTTAGTAAAAAATATTGCCAAAGAAGAAGGAATTTCTCTTGCTGAATTAGAAAATATTTCAGGTTCTGGAAAGGACGGAAGAGTGACAAAAGAAGATGTTTTAAATTATATAAAAACTAGAAGTGCTGTTGCGCCAATTGAAGTTCAAGCACCAAAATCTGTTGCTCAGCCACCCGTAATTTCGAGCCCACAACCCGTAACTATATCTTTGAACGGAGGCGACGAAATCATTGAAATGGACAGAATGCGCAAGCTAATTGCAGGATATATGGTAGCTTCGATGCAAACTTCGGCACACGTTCAGTCATTTATTGAAGTCGATGTGACCAATATTGTAAAATGGAGAGATAAAGTAAAAACCATTTTCGAAAAAAGAGAAGGCGAGAAGTTGACGTACACTCCTATTTTTATGGAAGCAGTTGCCAAAGCTTTGAAAGATTTTCCTATGATGAATATTTCTGTTGATGGTGAGACTATCATCAAAAGAAAAAACATCAACTTAGGAATGGCTGCAGCTTTGCCCAATGGAAATTTGATTGTTCCTGTTATTAAAAATGCCGATCAATTGAATTTAGTGGGAATGGCAAAAGCCGTAAATGATCTTGGAGGCCGAGCAAAATTAGGAAAACTCAAACCAGACGATACTCAAGGCGGAACTTATACAGTGACGAATGTGGGGACTTTTGGCAGTGTTTTCGGAACGCCAATTATCAATCAGCCACAAGTTGGGATTTTGGCACTTGGTGCTATTCGAAAAGTACCCGCCGTTATCGAAACTCCCGAAGGTGATTTTATTGGCATTCGCCAAAAAATGTTCCTTTCGCACAGCTACGATCATCGTGTTGTTGATGGTGCGCTTGGCGGAAGTTTTGTAAAACGCGTTGCCGAATATCTCGAAGCATTTGATGTGGATAGAAATTTATAGAAAAAATAAAACTAAAAAACCAATTTATGTGGTTTTTTAGTTTTAAAAAGCATTGAATAAATTTTCCAAGTCATCAATAAAAATTTTGAAACTTGGATTTAATTTGTAATATAGAATTAGTTTTTTTCTTTTGGAATAAATTTTAGATATTTTTTCATAGTAAGTAAAATTCTTGTTGTTTTCGTCTATTGTAAAACCTTCAACTATGTTTAATTTTGAGTTTAATGTTCCTAAACAATTCACCATTTTACTTTTTTTATTATCTGTATAGTAAATTGGTAAAAGCCAACATTCAATGGAATGCACACTAATTGCAAAAATAATTTTATCAGAAAAATTTTTATAGAAATCTTCACCAATTATATCTATAAATTTTAATTTTACTTTTTCTACAAGTTGCTCTGGTGTTAAATCGATTCCTGCTTCTTTTTTTGGGACACCGTATTCTTCGCATATATCTGTATCAACTTGCAATATTAATATGTCAATTATCTGGAAAGATTTTTTAAAAACTTCCGATTTACAATATTCAATTAAATTGCCCCAACCACCTATGTTTTCGGCTTTACTTTTATCAGTTTCATCTCTCAAAGGCTGCAATTCATTTATGAGAATGTCATCATCATTGAAATAACCATATAATATATTACTGATTATTTCTTGGTCAGTAATCCCTTCAGTTACTAATCCTATTGTCATAACGAGAAGTTTTTTGGTAATCCACCAAGATACCCCCTTAGAAAGGCTTCGCTTAATTTAATTGGTTCTTGTCCTTCAATTTGTTTTGGTTTTTCTATTTCTTTTATTGAAGTATATCCTTTATTGTTTCTGTAAACAAGAAATAGTTTTTGTTCATCATCATTTAAATCTAATCCATCAAGAGCTGACGGACTATGAGTTGTTAATATAATTTGTTTATTGTTTTCTTTGGATAATTCAGTTAAACACTTAATAAGTTTTGTTGTTAATTTTGGATTTAATGAGGATTCAATATTATCGATGGCAAAAAAATCTGGTGTTTTTTTACTAATGAGAAGAGAACAATAAAATAAAATAAATAAAAAACCTTCATTAGAACTTCTTTGATCAAAAAAATCAACATTTTTATCAATAAATTTATCTTTAATTTTTAAATAACTTTCACCTTCAAACAGATTATCAGGAATTGTTAGGTCTTCAAACCATCCAAAAAAATTAAGATATTTTTTTATTGTTTCAAGTTTTTCTTTTTCATCTGATTTGAAGTATTTTAGTAATTTAAAAAGCCCTTCTCCGTATATTCCTAAAGGTTCAATTTGACCTTCTTTTTCAAAAGTTCTTAAGGATGTGTTTTCAGGGGAATAAATTATAAAATTTTTAAATGAAGATTCTTCAATTTCTTCAAAAACTTTTTTAAAAAAGTCAATTATAATGTCTTCATCTTTTTTCTTTTCTTTGTGCTCTATATTGCTGAGTTCTATGATTTGCTTTACGGTTTCCGGTTTTTCTTCAAAATATTTTCTTGCAAAACGAGTGGCTTCTACTTCAATAATGTCTTTTGATATTAATTGTTTTTCCCACTTAGAATATGGAAGATTATCATTAGTTAAATTATATTTGATAGTATTTGGGTTTGGGTGATATTTATATTCTAAAGATATTGGATTATCTGTATTTTCTATATTAAATGCGGAACGCATTAATTCTGGTTTAGTTACTCTTAATCCTCTAGATGATAAGAATTCATTGTCTAATTTGTTTTCGGAAGTTGCAGATGCTAAAACTAACGCTTCAAGTATATTGCTTTTGCCACATCCATTTTCACCAATTAAAATGTTTATTCTGCCTAATTTAATAGATAGATTATTTATGGATTTATAATTTTTAACACTAAATTCAGTTATCATTTTTTAAAAATTTATTTAAACAAAAATACCTAAATAAATTTAAATAAATAAAATTAAGTTTTTTTTCAAAATAATCGACGAACGGTAAGTTCAAAAAGATATATTTGTCATTCTAAAATTAAAAAATGGAGCTCAAGCTTAACAAACCAATTTGTTTTTTCGACTTAGAAACTACAGGAATTGATGTTGCCAAAGATAGAATTGTTGAAATAGCAATTTTCAAAGTTTTTCCTAACGGAAATAAAGAAAGTAAAACATGGTTGGTCAACCCAACTATTCCAATTCCTCCGCAATCGACCGCCATTCACGGCATCAGTAATGAAAAGGTAGCTAACGAACCTACTTTCAAGGAATTGTCTTCTCAGATTTACAATATGATAAAGGATTCGGATTTGGCTGGATATAATTCCGACCGTTTTGATATTCCATTATTGGCAGAAGAAATGCTTCGTGCCGGAGTAGATTTCGATATGAAAAACCGAGTTTCTGTAGATGTGCAAACTATTTTCCACAAAATGGAAGAGCGAACATTGAGCGCAGCATTGAAATTTTATTGTGGACAAAGTCTGGAAAACGCTCATACAGCCGAAGCTGATACGATGGCAACTTACGAAATTATGAAAGCCCAATTG
>Ga0138256_10004118_pt1 | contig 15457 bp, 13 predicted proteins | sample KNB2016incub_MG_FD_105486 | JGI IMG/M metagenome (GOLD analysis project Ga0138256, IMG submission 105486) | Active sludge microbial communities from wastewater in Klosterneuburg, Austria - KNB2014incub_MG | ecosystem: Engineered > WWTP > Activated sludge > Unclassified | place: Austria... | reverse complement strand
CCGCGCGCAATACATCATTGTCCGGAGCGGCGAAGCCGCGACCCGTCGCCTCTGGGGTGCGGGCGAAGCCCGCGTTAGGCATCTCTTGCAGTCTACGGCATGCCTGCTGGTCATCAACCATCGTCCGAGAGGTGCTGACGGCACTGGTTTTTGGGGTTTGTATTTTTGCGACGAACGACGAGGCAATCGCCTGACCGAACGCACGAAAGTGGTTGCAATTCGTTTGACCCGACGCCAGCGGTTTTGAAGTTGTGTATTTTTGGCTTGGGATCGTCGCCAACAGACACAACACTAATCCCGAAGCGCCAGTTTTGAAGTTGCGCTGTTTTGATTTATGGCCAACGGCCTCTTTCAACGCAGCCTGGGGCAACGCCCCAGGAATTCGAAAAACACGAACTTCTTTGGCCAACGGCCATATTCAATCCGAGTCGAGTTGGTTTGAATATGGCCGTTGGCCAAACCGATTCCTTTCGTTCTCTATTCCAGGGGCGTTGCCCCTGGCTACGATAAATATGGCCTTTGGCCAAACAACGATTTGAATTGGCGCAACTTCAAAAAGCGCCAGCGAGGCAAAAACTTCATGCGGAATGGCAGACGTAATTCGTTGCCTCGCTAGCGCTTCGGGTTAGTGTCAAGACAACTGCGCAACTTCAAAACCATCGGCGAGGCGTTTTGGGCTCTCAGACTCCCCGGTGGGTCGCGTCAAACGGGGAATTGTTTCGGGACCGACATTCAGGGAACCGGAGCGACAATCGTTCTATTCCACAGTAGACTCCGCAAGCACGCCGAGTGTCGGTCACGCCGACATGACATTTATGCGTCAAGGAGTTTTCCATCGTGAGGCACGGCGAAGTTCGGAATTACGAACGATTGTCGCCACTCGGCAGAACGCCGCACTGGGCGGCATTTACGGCGAAGGCCGAAGACGGTTCTCTGGTTGAACTGCGATTGTTCGATGAGAGCCTCGCGGCGGCAGACGTCCGCAGAATTTTTCGACGGATGCAACTTGTCGTGATCATTCAGCATCCTGGCGTTCGTTCGATTCTGGAAGTCGCCGAAAGTCACCAGCCTCTGTTCGCAGTTGTTGAGTTGTTGACCGGTGAATCACTTTCAAGGCGGCAGCAGCACAGCCCGGTCACGCCCGCTGAAACGCTGCAACTGGGGATGCAGCTCTCCGAGGCGATGGCAGAGGCTCATCGCTTTGGCATCAACACAGGAGTCCTCTCAACGGACGTGATTGTTGAACGTCATCGCGGCGAATGGACGATTGATCTCTCACATGCAGTGAATCCCCATTCGGGTTCATCTTCTGCAATGAGCCCTGAAAGACGGACCGAATTCAGCGAGAAACTTGATGCCGAGCGGGATGTTGTCGCACTCGCCTGGCTCCTCCGGAAACTGGCGTCAAGCCATCCCGTGGATCCTTCAAAGGATGGTCCGCAGGTTTTCGAGAGGCTGGATCGCGCCTGTCAGTTGGCGGAGGAGCAGCCGGTCTCCGCAGGCGAATTCGCCAAACGACTCAGAGCAGTGCATGACACGATCGTCGCTTCCGGAGGCGCATGTCTGTCCGGGACCGTGGCTCCGGAGACGGATTTTCCGTACACGAATGCGACACTTGTTGGCAAACAGGCTGGCGGACGTTCCGGCATCGTCGATATGCCCAAACAGCTGGGCCGGTTCAAAATTCTGGATCGTCTGGGCTCGGGTGCCGTCGGCGTTGTTTTTCGCGCGACGGATCTGAGCAACGGTGAGATCGTTGCCATCAAGGTCCTCAATTCGCAACTGGCCCGCAATCCGCTGGTCGTCCGTCGGTTCGCCAAGGAAGCCCGCCTGCTGGCGAGAATCGAGAATGCCTGGATCGCGAATATCCTCGACTTCAACAGCGATCAGGGATTTCATTTTCTGGCGATTGAATTCGTTGCCGGAGGCGCACTGACGGATGTCATTAAAGCGGGTCGGCAAATACCAGAGCGTCAGGCTTTGCGACTGATTCTGGATGTTTCCCGAGGGCTGGCGGCCGCTCATCAGCAGGAGGTTTTTCACCGGGACGTGAAACCCGATAACATCCTGCTGACAGCGGCGGGCGTTGACTTCATGCGCATGGAGTCGGACACGGACAGCGATCCTGGCGAGACCAACCTTCCACTGGCGAAACTGGCCGACTTTGGACTTGCCCGGACAGATCAGCAATCGGAATCTCTGGCCATTACCCATGACGGAACAATCCTCGGAACCCCGCTTTATATGGCACCGGAACAGTGCCGAGGGCTTTCGGCCGATGCCCGTTCAGACGTGTATTCTCTGGGTGCCACGTTGTTTCACTTGCTGGCCGGACGTCCTCCGTTTCAGGGCGAAAATCATATCGCGGTGATGAATGCTCAATGCGGCGATCCGCTGCCGTCGCTTTCCCGATTGTGTCCAGGGATCAGTGATGGCTGCGTTTCGGTTGTGGAGAAGTGCCTGGCAAAGACTCCCGACGCGCGCTACCAGGACGTTGAGTCGCTGCAGTCTGATCTGGAACGGCTGCTGCACGGCGAATCCACATCGCTGGTGCTGCATCCGGCCGCTCCCGAAACACATGGCGCGGAGGTTCTGGAGTTTCGCTTTTCGTGTGATCTGCGTTCATCCCCGGCTCAATTGTGGCCATATATTTCAAATACCGATCGAGTCAACCATGCGATGGGATTGTCGACCGTGACCTACACAACGCGAACGGATCCCGTTCGAGGTGTGGAAAGATTCGCGGAGACACGCATTGCCGGACAAAAACTGCAGTGGCAGGAGCATCCGTATGAGTGGATCGAAGGTCGTCGTCTGAGCATTCTGCGGGAGTTCTCCGGCGGCCCGTTTCACTGGTTCATGAATATCATAGAACTGATGCCTGCTTCTGGAGGCGGTACGCGGCTGACACAGACACTGCGAGTTGTTCCCCGCAACTGGATCGGTCGCCTCATCGCCAGGTTTCAGATGGGTCGCAGCGCGCCACATGCGTTTCGCCGCGTGTATTCACAAATCGATAATTACCAGGTTCAGGGCGTTGCGGGAGATGCTTCTGCGGACCCGTTCGCCTCGAAAGCCGCCCTGACAAAGGCCGGACGCGCTCGTCTGGAGCAGCGGTTGAGTCGCCTCGTTGAACGCCACATTGAACCGGATGTCATTGAGACACTGCGGCAGCTCATTGAGCACGCCTCGGATCTGGAGGTCGCCCGCATTCGTCCGCTGGTTTTTGCGGAGCGATTCCAGCTGAACCCGGAACAAGTGATCGATGCGTGTTTGACAGGCGCGAAGCAGGGGTTGCTGATCCTGCTGTGGGACATCCTCTGCCCGTCCTGTCGAATTCCTGCGGACGTTCAGGAGACGCTGGCCACTTTGCAGGAACACGCCTATTGTCCGTCGTGCGATCTGCGTTACGAAGTTGATTTTGCAAACTCCGTCGAACTGATCTTCAGAGCGCATCCGGACGTGCGCAGCGCGGAAACCCGCACGTACTGCATTGGCGGTCCGGCGTTCTCAGCGCATGTCGTCGCGCAGGTGCGACTTGCTATCGGCGAACGGATCGAACTGGAACTCGCTCTCAACGAAGGTTCGTACCGGGTTCGTGGACCACAGTTGCCGTTTTCGGTCGATCTCCGAGTTTCCGCCGGGAACGGAGTCACGCGAATGGAGCTGCCGCTTCTGCGGCCCCCGCTTCCTAATACGATTCCGCCGCTACGGCAGGGCACTCAGGTGCTGGCGCTGCTCAACAACACCGATCGGGAATTGCAGATCCGGCTGGAACGGACGGCAGGGCGTTCAATGGCACTGACGGCCGCTGCCGCCGCCTCAATTCCGCTCTTCCGCGAAATGTTTCCCGAAGAAATACTTTCGCCCGGACAAATCGTCTCCGTCACCAGCGTGACATTGCTGATGGCCGAAATCTGTGAGGCCAGCCGACTCTACGTGGAACTCGGTGATGGTCCCGCATTTGGGCGCATCCGCGAAGACCTGCAGCAGATGGACGATCTCATTCGTTCGTCCGGCGGTGCAATCGTCAAGATCGTGGGAGAGGGCATCGTGGCGATATTCACAGGTTCCCGAGCGGCGCTACTGGCGGCCGCTAAGATGTTGCAGCCTGAGAATCCAGCTTCTCTGCCGCGTCGAATAGCGTTCCACTGCGGTCCGGCGTTGGTCACCACACTGAACGATCGACTGGATTATTTTGGCGAGACCGTGCATCTTGTTCGCAACATGCTGCAGTCGGCGGAATCAAGGGAATTCCTTGTTTCAGCGGACACACTGTATCACGACCAACTTCTGGAATCGCTGGACGATCTGAATCTCGCGCACGTTCTGGCGGACTTCACTGTCGACGAATCCGCCACCCTGCTTTTCCGATGCCGAGTCCGCGAGAATCCCGGTACCGCGCTCCTGGCTCGCACGCCGTGATGCAATCGCGGTCGCTCAATGAACCCCGCGAGTGGCTGGACGTTCAGGGGTGAGGCAATACCGTGCGGCGAAGGCGGCGAGGGACTCCTGGTTGCGGGAGCCCGTCTTTTCCCGAGATCGTTTCAGATGCGTTTGAACGGTACTCAGACTCACGTCGAGCTTTGCAGCAATTTCTTTTGTAGCGTAGCCTTGAGCAAGTAAATTCAATGTTTCCCGCTCGCGCTTGCTTAAGGAATTCAGCTCTTTAGGCATGATCATTGAGAGGATGCAAACGGCCATTTCCGGAGTATTCAGCGGCCACAACCAGCATCGAAAGCTGTTTCCCTGCGTATTCTCAACGTCCGAAACTATTGATTCCTTAAGGGTCACGACTCGGGAAAAAGCTGTTTTGCACAGTTCCTGCTGCTCTTCAATGACGTACTGCCACGCATAATCGTTGACCTGCAACATTTGTTGATCGGTACTCATCCAGATCACGCGACCGTGCCAGTCGCAGATGACGACATAACTTCCATCCAGTGTCGTGTCAGACATGACAAAGCCGCAGAAAAATTGGGTGACTTGCGATAGATCGCATCTCGGGACATGTGGTTTGATACTTGCTGTTTTCTACGCGCCATTCGATGGAATTGTCAAATGACCCCCACTGCGACGTTGGACTCTGCTCAAGTCCCATTCTCTGTAAGCAAAAATGATGGGATACCGCCTGAACTGCTCGCGCTTCGATTTGTTGGCGATGACTGCGTAGAAGGAACGGCCGGCCAATTGTGGCAGACGCTGTTTGCTGTTGATTGCGACGCAACTTCTGACGTGCCGCGAATTCTCCCTGAAGAAATGATCAAATCACTTCTGGCCATCTCGCGAGAAGCATTTCCCGGGGAACTAAGTTTCTGGAAATCCTATCTTGTGATCAGAGGTCAACCTCGCTGTTTGGAAGCACAGATTTCCGTTAATTCGTTTGAGGAACACGTCATTTTACTGCGAGATGTGACAGTCATCACCCGTATCCAGTCGCACTACGAACGCAGCACCGCGCTGCTTGCGATGTTGTCGCCCCGCGAATTGGAAGTGTTGGGTCTTTTGGTATTTGGAGAGCCAAACAAGACGGTTGCTGCCAGGCTTAAGATCAGCGCCAAGACGGTTGAAAAACATCGTGCGAGCATCGTGCGAAAAACAGGCGCTCGAAACAGCGCCGAACTGATTCGACTGACCTGCTTGAATTTCTGCGATCCAATGTGCCTTTGAGGATGCCAGCGCGCGGATCTGCACCAGCACGCTGGAAATTCAGGCACTCACTGCGAGTGGATTGATCAGGCATCGGGCGTAGCATCGACATGATCCGCAGCCTCTGCGGCTCATCGTTTGTTGCTGGCCTGGGCCAGCAAATGGTTGGCCAGAAATCTGCGAACCTGACTGAGCAGTTCGTCCGGAGCATCTTCAAACACGTAATGGCCCGCAGCTGTTAGTTCGAGCGTGCTTGCGCCCGGAAAACGGCGACGAAATTCACTCAGAAAGTCCTTCGGAGTGAAGCACCAGTCCTGCATCCCCCAGACCAACTGCACCGGATGATCGCGGAATTTTTCGAGTGACTGCTCGACCCCGGTCAGCGTCGCATAGCTGCGGTGCGAGGCGTTTAACGGTATGTCCTGCACGAATTCATGCACGGCAATCCGGTTGGCCCACGAATCATACGGAGCAATAAAGCCAGCCCGAGCGGCGGAGCTCAGTGGTTTTTCGACAGCCATACTCAGCGCTGCCCGGGCGAACAGGTTGAGGCCGCGATCACCGATTGTTCCCAGCAGCGGAATGCGACACAGAGCAATTCGGAGCGGGATCGCCTGACTGTGGAAAGCACCCGTATTCATCAACACAAAACGAGCGAAGCGATCTGCCAGCCGTCCGGCGCAGCCCATGCCAATCGCGCCACCCCAGTCATGACAGAACAGCGTTATCTGCTGCAGATCGAGCAACTGTACCAAAGCCGCCAGGCGCTGGATGTGGCCGTTGAGTGTGTAAACATTGCGATCCTGAGGCTTCTCCGAAAATCCGCAGCCCAGATGATCAATGGCGATAACTCGATGATCGCGGCTTAAGTCTTTCACCAGTCGCCGCCAGGCAAACGACCATGTTGGATTGCCATGAACCATAAGCAGCACCGGCCCCTGGCCTTCAGTGATAAAGTGCTGCACATGTCCGTCCACCTCGAACCAGTGCGATGAAAACGGATACTCGTCCGCAAACCCATCACGCCACGCCGCGCGCTGACACAGGAGCGGATCGATTTGCTCCGGTGTGAGAAGACGGGCGATGGGTTCGGATGGGGACATTGATGTCAGCAGACGATAAATGAAAGGAGAGTCGGCGGGTTCAGACAATCAACGCAGCGGCATCACCGCCGAAACAGACGCAGTACGTTGCCACCGGAGAGTATGTCCCTGGTCCGGTTCATTCCAGTATCATCGCCGTTCAGACTGCACAACCTCTCGAAGCTGATACACGGCGGACCGAATCTGGTCTTCATCGTGATCACAGGAGAGTGACATTCGCAGCCGCGCCGTTCCGGCGGCAACGGTTGGGGGTCGGACAGCGGGAATAAAAAAGCCCGCCACCATCATTCGCTGGCTGACGCGGACAACGAGGTCATCATCGCGAAGCAGCACGCCAATGATTGGACTTTCTGCCGGAGCCGGAATCAATTCCATTTCGGCTTCCATCAGCAGTTGCCGAGCGAACATCGATTGCGCCGCGAGCGTCGCGCGTCGCTGGGGTTCGTCTGCTATCACCTGCAGCGCAGCCTCTGCGGCAGCACAGACCGCCGGGGGCAGGGCGGTGGAAAAGAACTGACTTCGGGCAGAGTTCCACAGCCATTCGCAGAGCGTATTTGAGCCTGTGACAAAACCTCCCAGCCCGCCAATTGCCTTGCTGAGCGTCCCGATCTTCACGGGAACACGATCTTCCACGGCCTGCAGTTCGCAGACACCACGACCGGTCGCCCCGAACACGCCCGTCCCGTGCGCTTCGTCAACGATCAGCGTGGCGTCAAAGCGATCGGCAACGTCACACAACTGCGGCAGATCGGCCAGCGTTCCGTCCATGCTGAAGACGGAATCAGTGACGATGAATGTAGCGTCGAAATCCTGGCGACGGCGGGCAATCGAATCGCCAAGCTTTGAAAGTTCCCGCCGATCATAGATCAGCAGGCGACCCGCGCTCGCGCGGCATCCATCGATGAGGCTGGCATGATTGTCGCGATCACAGAACACCGCGTCCCGCTCGCCAATAAGCGACGTCAGCGTTCCCATGTTCGCTGCAAATCCGGATGGAAACAGCAGGGCGGACTGTGTCGCTTCAAATTTCGCAATCGCTTCTTCAAGCCGCATGTGAAACGGAGAACGCCCCGCGATCAAAGCGCTGGCTCCCGCGCCAGCCTGCTTCGCCGCAGCCGCCGCAAACGCGGCGACAACTGACGAATGCCGAGTCAGTCCCAGATAATCGTTGGTCGCAAAGCTGATGCAGTGCCTGCCATCGACGATGCATTCCGTCGTGCTAACCACTTCCACGCTACGACGCATCCGCCGTTGATGCACGGACTCCAGCTTCCGCAGAGAAGTCTCCAGTCGCTGCTGAAATGAATCGTTTGACATAGAACGGCGTCTTTGAGCTTTCCAGCGGGTCCGCAGACTCGACGTGTTTAAACGGCTGGCACCTGAACCAGCCAGCGGGCAGAGCGTATCGGCAAGTCGTCGGAAATGCGAATGGCGCGTAGTCAGCCTTTTGCGGGCTTCTTCAGCCTTGAAACGTCAGGTATCGTCCGATCACACACGAACAAGACAGGGCCAGGCGTGAAAACGCTCTTGATCGCCTCTGCGGAGTGTGGATAATGGACAGCGATACTCTGCAAAACTCCTGAGGAAAAAATGATGCCATCGATCGAAGAACGAGTGGGGAAACTGGAGTCGATCGTCTTTGGCGCGCATCCACGCAGCCCTGCCGAACGTGATTGGCAGAAAAGTGTGGGAATGCTCACGGACGACGATATCACGAAAGAAATCATCAAGGGTGCTCTGCAGCTGCGGGAACAGGAACGTGAGCAGGCACGTCGCGAGAGCGAACTGGCTGACACATGATTCTCCTCGACACGGACCATATCTCGGTTCTGCAACGACCGTCGTCGTCGGCCAACAGACTCAGCAATCGCTTGATTGCGAGCGCGAAGTGTTTTCCACGACGGCTATTACACTTGAAGAACAATCCAGGAGCTGGATTAGCCTGCTTGGTCAATACTCGTCTGACTTACCCAGGCAGGTGGTTTGCTACGACCGTCTGGTCGAAATGTTTGCGTTCTTTTCTCACTGGCGGATTTACAGCTTCTCTGCGGCAGCTGCCGGTGAGTTCCAGCGTCTGCGGGAGCAGAAAGTACGAATTGCAACGAGTGACCTGAAGATTGCTTCGATTGCGATCGTGGAAAATGCCATTCTGCTGACCGCAAACGCACGGGATTTTGAGCGCGTGCCGGGGTTGAAGTTCGAGAACTGGCTCGAGGCGTGAAACCGAGGTTCCTTCGGCGATACGGCTCGCAATGCCTCAACTCTTTTGTCCCCGGGCTGCCCGAGCGAACACCGATGACACGCGGCTGAAGATGATTTTGGAATCGTCCGTCTGTTCGCATTTGACATTGGTGGAGGCCATCCAGATCACCGGGATCAGGTAAATGGCCAATCCAACACTGACGCCTGTCAGAAGTCCGGCGATCGCAAGATCTGATGGCTGCAGCTGTGGATACGTCGCCAGAAATCCCAACAGGAAGCCAATTCCCTCAAGCAGAAACGGTATCAGCCATCCGATACTGGCGAAGAGCGTTAATCGACTCCAGTGATTTCGATGCTCCGGGCAGACGGGACAGGCGACAGGGATTTTTTTCTGACTCAGGATGGCGATCACAACGCCCGGGATGACTCCAATAAATAATCCAAGGACCATCCAGGCCTGAGCCGTGGTGGACTGATAATGAATCACCTTTCGTACCCGATCAGTTGTGTGCCGACCGCAGACCACGCACAGATCCGGCAACAGTCCATCAGCGACAACTTTTGAATTGACGATCGCTGTGTCCGCCCGCGGCGCATCGTGATGAGCGTGTGATTCCGAACTGAAAACGGCCCTGCGAAGTCCTGAACCGCTGAGAGTCAGCAGCGTCGCCGCGATGCCCAGCGAGAGAAAGTAGCCCGATTTCAAATTGATGTGACGAAACCCGGAAGACGACGCTTCTGCCTGACCGTGGGCAGCAGGATCCGAGCCGTCAAATGCGGAGTCAGCCGGAGCAGCCTCATCCTGGATCAGCACGCAGGATTGATAATTTGACAGACCGATTATTTGATTGTGGGCGAGGAGCGGGAATTCGGCGTGTTCTGCCGTGGCCGCAGCAGCGGTCAGCCGAAAATTGACCTGTCGAATCTCCGTCTGTGCCATCAGAGCCGCCAGCAATAAAATCACGGAGAGAACGACCGACGCGGACATCACCGAAATAGAGAGCCTCAGTCGCGGAGGCACGACCAGCCACAGCAGGGCAATACCTCCAAAAACAACGGCTGTCAGAACTCCGGTTCGCAGATCCAGTCCATTGCAGTGGTAGGTGCTGTTTCGGTCCCACTCAATCGCATACGATGTTTGGCTGTCGGAAGCCTGGCACAGCGTATACGGATTCAGGGCTGTGCGCGCGGCACCATCCCGCGCGAAATCATCATTCACCTTTAGATCGATGTCGGGTGTGGCCTGAAGAGGGCTCTTCACAAATTCCACGTCGAACCACGGCAACAGTGTTCCAAGCACGCCGAGAAGACACAGAGTCAGCATCAGTAACACGGGAGCCGCAGCGGTTTTTCCTTGTGTCGGACTGGCATCTCCCACGACCAGTCGCCAGGCACCCAACACTTCGCGATCTATGATCGTCGAGAATCCGGCTGCCTCTGAACGGCGGTCGGCGGCCGTAGAACTCGGATCAGGTTGAACGGAAGGCAATGAGATTTGTTCGACGCCGGATCGCAAATCCCGAGCGGCCTGAAATCGACGCTCTGGTTCGCTGGCCATGGCCTTCAGCACGACGTCATCCAGACGAACATCCACCTTTGACTTCTGAGACGGAGGAGCGAAATGACCAACGGGAATCGTACCGGTCAGCATCTCATAGAAGACGACGCCCAGCGAATAGATATCCGCGCGATGATCCACTTCACGCGATCCCGCCATTTGCTCGGGTGCCATGTACCGGGGCGTCCCCATCACCTGATGAGTCCCGGTCAGAGTCCAGTCTTCCGCCGCGCGGCCCGCCAGTTTTGCCAGCCCGAAGTCAGCAATTTTCACACGTCCTCTGGAATCGAGCAGGATGTTTTCCGGCTTGATGTCGCGATGGACAACTCCTTCGTCGTGCGCGTACTGCAGCGCGTCACAGACCTGCGGTACAATCGTCACCGCCAGTTCCGGAGACAACTGTCCGGCCTGCATCAACTGCCGCAGATTCGCACCGTCCACGTATTCCATAATGAAGTAAAACAGTTTTCCGGAAGACGGCGAATGCGGCGAGGGGTCAATAAGCTCCGGCGCGTCGATCTCTCCGAAGTCATGGACCGCGACGATGCCCGAATGATTCAATCTCGCCAGCGTGCGTGCTTCGCGCATGAATCGTTCCGCAAACGCCGGATCGCCCGTGGTTTCCGGTCGAATGATCTTCACTGCGACCAGACGATCCAGTTTCGTCTGCCGCGCCTTGTAGACGGCTCCCATTCCGCCGTGGCCCAGCAATTCCAGCACCTCCAGCTGCGGAAAATACCGTGCGATCTCAGCCGCAGCAGGAACGACAATTCTTCCGCCCTGCAGTGTCGTGACGGCCAACGCTGCGCTCTTGTGTGCAGACTGGTCGAGTCCTCCTGCGAGCAGGCAATCAGGACATAACCCGGCGGGCGCGTTGGGAGGCACAGACTTCTGACAGGAAGGACAGACGGAAATATTCATCGGCGTTATGTTCTACAAGAGAGCAGAGTATGTAAACGCAGTAGCCGGACTCGTGAGAGTTCGGACCGAAGTTTCAAAACTTTGACTGCATCAATTCGGATGAAGTCGGCGGAGATCTCCCTCCATAGATTCCGGATTCCCTATCGGTTGTTACACACTTTTTACCGATTTTCGTTCTGAATCGCGCGGCGCAGCTGATTCAGTTCGTCATCGACGGTCTGATCATCGGCAATTGTTCCGGCAATTTCAGTTCGCAACAGTTCACGATAACGCTCCCGCAACCGATGCACGGCGACGCGCAGAGCCCCCTCCGTCATATTGAGCGTTGCCGCCAATTCAGCGTATCCGGCAGACATCGCCGGACTCACCAGAAAAGAACGGCAGTGCTCAAACAAGTCAGTCTTTCCCCGAGCGGCGTATTCTGCCCGCAACTGCTCGACCACGCGACCAAGCAGCGTCAGTGCCCACTGTCGTTCAAAAATCCGTTCCGCTGTTTGTTCATCAACCAGTTCTGACGCGTATCGTGTTTCACCGTCATCGAAATCCAGCGACAGAATCTGCTTTCCGCCGCCGCGTTTTTGCGCCCGAGCCCTGTCATATTCCTTCGCCAGAAATCGCTGAAAGATCGTGAGCAGGAACGTCCGAAACTTGCCCCGCGTCGGATCTGCCGATTCCAGAAACGACTTTTCAATCAGCCGCGAAAAGAATTCCTGAGTCAGATCGGTCGCCTCTTCCTGCGCGTAACCGCGCCGTCGCGCATAGGCATACAGAGGAAACCAATACGCGCGACACAGCGCTTCCAAAGCAGCATCGGCTTCTGGAGCCGAGCGTCGTCCTGCTTCAAGGACGATACTCCACTGCGTCGTGGCAAAGTGACGGTTTGACGAGTTTTCCATGCTGGGTTTCACTGGGCACGCGCCTGCAATGGCCCTTGTGCAATGACATGTTCTACTGGACACAGAAACGGGCGACATGTATAGTCATTGTAGACACATTTTTGGAATCCACGGAAAGTTCAAATGCCAACACTGCAAAAGTGGGGAAACAGCCTGGCGTTGCGAATTCCTGCCGCCATCGCCGGGCAGTTGGATGTCGCAGACGGTACGGTTGTCGATATCTCGATAAGGGATGGTGAACTGGTGGTCCGTCCTCAGCGGCAGCCTGTCCTCAGTCTTGATGCTCTCCTGAAAAACTGCAAGCCATCGCAACTGCATGGAGAAACAGATTTCGGAACTGACGTCGGTCGCGAGGTAATCGAATGAGTCGCCGGGCTTTCGTCCCGGATCGCGGCGACCTGATCTGGATCACACTCAATCCCGTCGTCGGCCACGAACAGGCTGGCAGGCGACCAGCCCTGGTTGTCAGCCCCAAATCTTACAATCGTAAGACAGGATTGTGTGTGTTGTGTCCGGCAACGCGACAGAGCAAAGGCTACGCCTTCGAGGTCATCTCAACCGGGCCGGACGGAAAGGAAATCGTGCTGCTGTCTGATCACGTGCGAAATGTCGATTGGCGTGCCCGCAATGCCGAACTGATGTACTGCGTTTCGCCGGATGTGCTCCATGCCGTGATCGCCAGAATCAGCGCTTTGCTGATCACACCCGATGCGTGAAACGGCGTTAAAAATGATCCATGCCGCAGAATTCAAGGGACGGGTATCTCTGCCGGATCCTTCGTTGCTTCCGGCGCCAACTCAACACCGCCTGCCGTCAGTACTTCGTTAAGAACCTGTTTCGCCTGTTTGGCACCATCCAGAAAGTTGTCAGCGAAAGTGACTTCCGTTTCATAGTAGCCACACTCAAAGCAGATGATGAAATCGACGGTAACGTCGCCATACACTGCATGGATCGCGTGTCGAGGAACCCAGCAGTTGTTGGGTTCCTCGTGTTGGCGCATCGTAGCCCACTTGGCGAAACATGAGATGACTTGTCCTTTCTTCTCAGCGCTCCGAACGGTGACGCGGCCAAATTCGTGATAGCCGTGAAAGTCCTTCGTTTCGTCCTGCTTGCGTGGCAGCGTGATGGAGACGACGTCGATTGATTCGGCCTTGGCAAGAATTTCCCAGGGATCCACAATTCGTCTTGTTTCGTCGGCAAAAACGAAGCCTGGCACGTACAGGACGCAAACAAGGAATGCAAAGCGAATAGACATGTTCCCCCCAACGGAATACGAATCAACCATTGTTGTTGCAACGCACCAGCACTTTACTCACTTCAGACTTATATCCGACAGTCAACGTTTCGGCACTCCTGGGCGGTGCCGCTTGCATGTATTTCATTCGTTGGTCGAAAATGCCTTATGAGTCGGCAAGCACTGTAAATTGCCGCCGTAGAACATTTTCGACCTGATATGCTATCCATTCAAACGAATCAGCACCGCAAACATGTCTATTTGCAGACCGGTTCCCCCTGTACATCGTCTAGAAGTTGAAGAATGAACTCAATCATCGACCCCGACTGGGCCTGGGCTGAATTCCAGCCCGATGCGGAAACACCTTGGAATCTCCGCACGGCCGCGCACTTGTTTCGCCGAGCGGGCTTTGGGGCGACTCGTGGTGAGTTGACGGCGGCGACGGAAAAGTCGCCGACCGCTGTCGTGGACGAGTTGCTGGGGACGCCCGAACCCGAATCGTTTCAGGCGGAAATGAAATCGCTGGCGAACGCGGCAATTGCGACGGGCAACGTGAAACAATTGTCCGCATGGTGGGCCTATCGGATGCTCAGCACGCCCGTGCAGATGCAGGAAAAGACGACGCTCTTTTGGCACGGACACTTCGCGACAAGTGCCGAAAAAGTCACTGACGGACATCTGATGCTGACGCAGAATGAGTTGCTGCGATCGTATGCGTTCGGTGATTTTTCGAAACTGCTGCTCGAAATCTCACGTGATCCGGCCATGCTGATCTATCTGGATTCGGACACGAATCGAAAGTCACACCCCAACGAAAACTACGCCCGCGAAATCATGGAGTTGTTCAGTCTGGGCGAAGGACAGTACTCGGAAACCGACATTCGCGAACTGGCTCGCTGCTTCACCGGCTGGGAGATTCGCCGCAACGAATTCCGTTTCAATCGCTACCAGCACGACGGCGGCAAGAAAACGATTCTGAGCCAGACCGGCGACTTCGGCGGCGAAGATGGAGTCCGTATTGTCCTCGAACAAAAATCGGCTCCTGAGTTTATTGCCCTCAAGCTTGTACGCTACTTTGTGATGGACGAACCCGCGCCCACGGTGGAACTCGTCGCTCCGCTGGCCAAGGAACTGCGCGACTCCGGGATGATGATCCAGCCCGTGCTGCGACGAATCCTGACCAGCAATCTGTTCTATTCTCCACTCGGCCTGGGACGAAAAGTGCGATCGCCGGTTGAACTGGCCATCGGTCTGCTCCGCAGTCTGGAAGGCTCAACCAACGCCTTTGATCTCGCCGAAGAAATGCTGACACTGGGCCAGGGACTGCTGTATCCGCCAAGCGTCAAGGGCTGGGACGGAGGCCGCACATGGATCAATTCATCAACGCTGCTGGGACGATCCAATCTCGTCCGCAAACTGATTACGAACGACAAGACGCGGTTCGGCAAAACGTCGCTCAAGGAGTACCTCGCTGCACAGAAGGCGAAAAATCCTCGCGGCATCATCGACTATCTGGATGCCGTCCTTTTCGCCGTTCCGATCCCGGACGCCGCAAAGGATCGCGTTGAATCCTTGATGAAATCCGGCAGTGACGGCAACCTGATCGAAGGGTTGCACGCATTGTGTACAATACCCGAGTTTCAATTGGGGTAATCTTAAGTCCCTTCTCCCCCTGGCAAGGGGGAGAAGGTGGCCGAAGGCCGGATGAGGGGGTTGGCCATGGAAAGATGTTGTGAAAACAAAGGTATGAAATCTCAGAAATCCCCCTCACCCTAACGCGGGCTTCGCCCGCACCCCAGAGGCGACGGGTCGCGGCTTCGCCGCTCCGGACAATGATGTATTGCGCGCGGAACATCCTGTCGAATCGCAGTCGTGGCATCCTGCCACGAAGGTT
>Ga0138256_10004117_pt1 | contig 15458 bp, 15 predicted proteins | sample KNB2016incub_MG_FD_105486 | JGI IMG/M metagenome (GOLD analysis project Ga0138256, IMG submission 105486) | Active sludge microbial communities from wastewater in Klosterneuburg, Austria - KNB2014incub_MG | ecosystem: Engineered > WWTP > Activated sludge > Unclassified | place: Austria... | reverse complement strand
GCTCATTTATCCGGAATATTTATGAAAAACTCCACGTGCACTCTCGTACAGATGCAATCAACATGCTTCGTAATAACAATACCCGATATTAAACTTGATTTCCTGAATATTACCAATTTATAGTAATGCTTATTCAGCTAATAAGTGTGTAATATTAAAATGGACCAATATTTTAAATTATGACAAACATGATACAGTCATTACAGCATATAGACCAATTTAAATAATGCTATAAAGAATGTTTACTAAGCGTAATTGAATTTGGCTATCTGATACCCTTGCCTGATCCCTGCGCCCCTCCTGGGCCAGGGATATCAGATGGCCATTTCTTAGTCCAAGCAGTATATAATCGGTATAAACTTTCATAGAAACGCACCAGAAATGGCATATAAGATGACAATTCGGACAATTCCTGTGTTTGTGTTGCCTTTGTTTTGTTACAAAAAATTAACTTATTTGCCCTTGTTTTGTTACAAAAAATTAATTTATTTGCCTTTGTTTTGTGTCGTATCGCCTATGGGATATTTAATTCCTGTAGAAATAAAATCCGGGAAAACCGGCAGTTTAAAATCATTGCACCAATTTGTAAACCAGTCGATTCATCCTTATGCTGTCCGTATTTATGGAGGTGAATTTAAAATAGAAGAAACAAAAACACCCGAAGGAAAGCCTTACCTATTGATGAACTTACCTTATTATTCAGGTACTTTATTGATGGAATATCTTGAGATTTTAACGTCAAATCGCCTTAACATCAAGTAGAAATTAATTACTTTTGAGTGCATCTTCCTTTCTATGATCAGGTTAATCCTCTTTTTTAACTTGTTGGGTTTATATTGTTCTGCGCAGACAATACCAATGGATCGGCTAACTGATTGGTCACAGGTTGGACTGACTCATCCCATTTTTACACCAGCGGTAATTGTAAAAATTGAAGATTTTGGTGGTGCGGGAGACAGTAGCACTATTAATAATCAAGCATTGGCAGATGCGATGAACTGGTTGGGAGAAGAGGGTGGGACCATATTGTTTGGTCAGGGCACCTATTTGTTTGATCAGGGGATTTTATTAGGTGATAGTATTGTACTATGTGGACAGGGCTCTGATAAAACGATTATCCGATTCAATGCACCAGCTTCGGGAGATCTGATTCAGATGCGGGGTACGACAGGCAACTTATTCTATACTGTATCCGAATCAACACTACGCGGCCAGTCTTTTCTTATTATTTCAGAGAATAAAAACATTGCGGTAGGTAATTATCTCCGCATTTCGATGGATGATTCCACATGGGTAACTTCGGACTGGGCACTGGGTACAGTAGGTCAGATTGTCCGGGTAACCCAGGTACAGGGAGATACAATACGCATAGATAATGCACTTCGTTTGGATTTGCCATTATCCGCGCATCCACGGGTATGTGTGATCAATCCGCGGGTAAATGCAGGTATAGAGTGTTTGCGTATCGATCGAAGGACAAATGATTTATTTCAGTCCAGTACGGTATTGATGGAGTATGCAGCGAATTGTCATATCACGGGTGTAGAGTCAGATCGCTGCAATTTCGCGCATGTCACACTTTCTGCCAGCACACATTGCACTGTGAGAAACTCGTTTTTTCATGATGCATTTAGTTTTGGTGGTGGCGGAAAAGGATATGGTGTAATGATTCAAAATACATCCGGCGATTGTCTGGTGGAGAATAATGTATTTAAAAAATTGCGCCACTCAATGATTTTGCAGGCGGGCGCCAATGGCAATGTTTTCGGGTATAATTACTCTACTGAGCCCTATTGGACAGAAGTTTCTCTTCCGGCAAATGCCGCAGGTGACATGGTACTTCACGGTAATTATGTTTTTTCAAATCTTTTTGAAGGAAATATTGGTCAGCAGATAGTAATTGATGATTCGCATGGAATGAACGGGCCTTATAATACTTTCTTTCGCAACAGACTGGAATTGTATGGTATTTTTATGAATAGTAATCCGGCGACCAATGAAGTGAATATCGTCGGGAATGAGGTTACCAATACTGGATTTACTTATGGATTGTATTTAATCACGGGTACGAATCAGTTCCTGTATGGTAATAATATTCGAGGAGCGATAAATCCTGGCGGAACAGGCGATTTGCCGGATACTTCCTGTTACCTGAAGAGGAAGCCTGGTTTTTTGTCTGCCAATTTTTCTTTTCCTACAATAGGTATGCCTAATGGCTTTAATACCGGTACAATACCGGCGAAACTGCATTTGGAGACAGGGAAACCTGCTTATTGTGCAGAAGATTCTTTGATTGTTTCCAATAAACCAATCGCCAATCTGGAGCAATTAGTTTTCTGGCCCAATCCAGCCACACACCGGATTAATATTTCTAATCTACAATGCTCTTCCGGTGCTGAGGTTATGATTATCGCTCCGGATGGTAGTGTCATTCTACAGCGAAATACCGGCACCAATGATAATTCGATTGATATCAGTGCACTGGTACCAGGCGTTTATTTTATACGACTGGTAAATACCAATAAGGTTTTTTCAGGACGGATGATTAAATTGTAATAAATTCACAATTCACAAATCACAATTCAATTGTTTGCGGATACTGCGGGAAGATGGTTTGTAAAAAGGAAAAAGGGAGAAGGAAAAAGGGAGAAGGAAAAAAGGGAGAAGTAAGAAGGAAAAAGGGATTTCAATTACGAATTATTAACTATGAATTCACAATTAAAAATTCACAATTCACAATTAAAAATTAAAAATCACCCCTTCACATACGCTAATTTTTCAGCTACTTTTCCATTCTTTATTTTAAAAATATCCACACCACGTAGATGCCAGGGCTTGCCCTCTTTGGTTTTACGATAGACCCAACGGACAACACATCGATCCGGAGTAGCAAATATTTCCTCTGCCTCAAAGAACGCATCGGGATTGGCTGCAAAGAAGTTTAGCCAGGCTTCGCGTACTGCTTCTGCACCTTCGATCCGTCTGCCATCCGGTGCTGGAGAAGTATTCTCGAATACACAATCAGCCGTCATTGCTTCCATGACCGCATCAGCATCATGCCTGTTAAATGCTGTATTGAATCGATCGACAGCCACTAATGTTGCATTTATCTGGTCCTGAATTGACATTGTTATTTAATTTTTAATTGTGAGGTATGACAAATGTTAATAAATATATTATAAAGCAACTTTAAAGTTAATGATATTTTGCCAAAATGGCCATCCGAATTGAAATTATTCTACTAAAATCACAATAATTTAATAATCTGAAAATGAAGTAAATAAAAACCGGCTATCTCTTTTATTGAAGAAATAGCCGGTCAGTAAAGATGGATATTTGAATTATCTGGATATCACCAGCTTCTGAATCTCGCTGTGATCATCGTACTGACAGTGTACGAAATAGATACCATTCGGTACATTACTGACATCGACGGATGTACCGGGATGGTTAGTGTGCAGGATGGTTTCGCCCTTTGTATTGGTTATTACCAGTGTCTTAACCGGGAACTGCGATTTGATATGAATCAGATTCGTAGCCGGATTGGGATAGACATTGGTTGTGATATCGGGCTTCACAGCGCTTGATACTGCATTGGCGCTTTTATTATACCGATAGACAGCAGCCTGACCATCGATGAAAATATCATCGGTAGAGTAAGCCATTGCATTTCCATTATACATTAAATTACCTGGCTGCGGCTGGCGAGGTGTCAGTTGGGTGAAGGTCGCACCACCATCTGTGCTTTTGAAAGTATCACCTGCTGTACTCAGCGTGATGAGATCCGTACCGGAATAATACATTTTGATTGGATTGATGGGGAGTGCAGCAGTCACACGTTGCCAGTTTACGCCATTGTCAGTGGATTTGTACAGACGGGTAGAAGTAGCACACATATAGAGTAAAGTCCCGTCAGATGCTTTGCTCAGTGAATTGGCTGCATCAGTCCAATGATCATTGTCCGAAAAGGTGCTTCGTTGCCAGGTATCACCACCATCAGTACTATAGTAGATACCGCTGAAAGTGCTGGCTATGAGATTACCATTGTCAGTTACTAGGTATTCTAAGAAATTGATAGCACCGGTAGTAGAAGGATTCCAGGTCAGACCTTTATCAGTAGATTTATACACCTCATCGCTGGCATAAGTATAATACCAGTTGCCATTAGGGCATCGCATGATGTTGGTAATCACTTCAGTGCTATTGAAAATGGTTGTAAAACTGGCACCAAAGTCTGACGAACGCTTGAGCGCTGTCTGTGGATTTAAATCCTGGATGTACAGATCATCGCCCTCCCAAAACATCTGTAGTGGTGACGTATTGTATATCTGAGCGGCCGCAAGCCCTGCAGTATCCGGTGCGCTATACACCTGCCAACTGTTTCCATAATCATGCGACACGGTATAATGAAAGGTGGTCTTAAAAGTGACAAAACTGAGATCCTGTGTGAATACAGCTATGTTTTTCCCATCCGGTGATACCGCCATTTTACTATAATTAAGACTCTCGGCGTCTGTGCTGTTGGGTACATTGAGGTTTGTCCATTGAGCAAATGCGATACTCCTGACGAGTAATAATGCTGTGAATAAAATTAATGTTTTTTTCATGTTTCTTATTTTGATTTGATTCCTACTCTCCTGGCTTTTCGGTTCCGCCTTTTATTATTTGTTGTGTTTTTCGGGTATCTGAAATATTATCCGACTGCTAATTTAAGATGTATTTATAGGTAATAGGGTTGGTTTCTGTTGCTTCATCAATGCGGGTATTATTAAATTATTAACTAAATATTTACTTAAGTATCGGTTTGTTAATCTGTGGCTTACAAATGTATAAAAATTTACATACATTGTATATTTTTTTAATACTTATTACGATTGCTTTGCGCCGGGTTCCTCTAAAGGTTCTGTGTGATTTTTGTCTGTCGGAAGAGAAAAGGAAGATGGGAAAAGGGATTTCAATTACGAATTTTCAATTCACAATTCACAATTGACCATTCACAATTCACCATTCACAATTCACCATTCACAATTCACCATTCGATTGTGAAGTCTCATGATTTTGTTTGACAACTTTTAGTAATCTGTAATTAAAAATGTGAATAAAAAATTCACAATTCACAATTCACAATTCACCATCCACCCTTGAATGTCGTTTAATTAAGAATTTAGAAGAACTAATAACTTCGAAATTATACCCCGGAACGGGTGTAATTTTTATAGAAATTACAATTTCAATGGCATCAAAACCCGGAATGGGTGACATAATTTTGTTTAACTAAACGACATTGATTCACAATTCAAATCACAAATCACAATTCACCATTCACCATTCACAATTCACAATTCACAATTCACAAGTATGCATTATTATAGAAGACAGACTTCTCGTACTGTTCGTCAAAATATTTACCCAATGTGCTCTGCAATGACTGATGACCAAATGAAGATGGGCTTTCATTTGTAAACTGTCTGAATTCTTTGATGAAATGTGCCTGGTCATAATATCCGGCTTCGAGCGCCATATCGGTCAATAACATTTCTTCTCTCTTCATAAGTGAGATGATGTGTTGAAACCGAACTATGCGTGAAAATAATTTAGGGGTAGTACCGACCGTTTGTATAAACCTGCGGGTAAATTGCTTAGTGCTCAGATAATGCGCTGATGCCAGGTCATTAACGGTTATATTACCCTTTGTGGATATGACCTGTGTGATTGAATGTTCGATACTAAAGTCACGCCGTTCAGTTTTTAATTTGCGACACAGGAACTGCTCGACAGAAGCTATCCGTTCAGTATCAGTGTTCTTTGTATGTAGTACATCTTCTAATTGTCTGATCTCATCAGGCCAGATCTCTTTCAGGTTCAGGTTTCTGTCCATAAACTCATTCATGCAGAAAGGAATGAATTGTCTGAGACCAGCCGGTCTGAAACCTACCATAATTACCCCGAGTTCATTGTCATTGGAATACGTATTCATATTAGTGGAAAAACCATCTACTGAGAAATCCGGTACTTTTGTCAATGGGCGATCGCCTCGCTGTATCAGTGAACACTCAGGACTCCCATACGTAAATACCATTTCCTGATTAATATTGGGGAAGGTAATCATAGGTAGCGCAATATCTATGGCGCTTTTTTCAATTACAAAATAATATTCGACAAAATCCCGTAAAATACCTGAGGGTTGAAAATAATTAAAACGCATTTTCTTTTTTTCTTTAAATATCCGGGGATAAGAATATTTTCAAGATAATGGTTTATTTATAGCAGATTACTACCCCGAATCCCGGTGCATTTAATTTCTTCAATTCAGTTTTCTTAAATCCTACTTCAAGAGTAAAAGCATCTATCTCCGCTCTCGAATATGTCTTTCCTCCTGCTTGATGCAGTAAATTTAATGCCATATACGAAGTGGTTGCTTTTGACATCTGCGAACTTCCCCCTATGCCTTTGATCTGATCGAGAATGACATAAATGCCTCCATCATTCAGCGAATCATATACTTTTTTTGTTAAAGTAGTATTTTCTGCCGGATTAAAACCATGAATGATGTTAAAAGCCAGAATGATATCAACTCCGGTAGGCATGTCTTCTTTCATAAAATCACCCGGGAGAAAAGATACCTGTTTAGTGGCCTGATGCTGCGCGATACACTCATCTGCATACTGCTGTACCGGGGCTAAGTCCATGATTGTTGCATGCAACTGCGGATACCGGGCGCATAGTGCTATACTATACAATCCGTGTGAACCGCCGATGTCCAATATCTTCGTATAGGATTTTAGGACAGGTATTTTCTTTACTACTTCCATACAGTTAGTTTTTGCAATGTCAATCATTGCTCTCGAAAATAACTCCCATTCATGGTCAGTTTTTGCTTCCAGTGCATTGGATTCCGACATTTTCCCGGTGCGGATAGTTTCATCTAATCCCAGATAACCTTTGTATAAATCATCACAGAACAGTATAAAATATCTGAAGTTATCGGGTGACTGCGCAGATAAGGATTTAAATCCCCTTTTAGTAAAGGCATACTGATCGATTTTTTTATGCACATAACCCAATGCTTCCAGACAGTCGAGGATTAGCTCTGCTCCTATCTCACTGATGTTTGCTCCTGAGGCAATTTGCTTTACATCCTTATACTCTGTACTGAGTTGGTCGGTAATCTTTAGTTTTATCGCAGTTCCTAGTGCAAAACCGAGCCCTACAGAAAAAGAAGCATCAGCAAATGGATGGGGAATGACATCATTAGCCAAAAGTATCTTTTCAATGATCGAGAATTTGTAAATCATGAGCTGAAAATTAGATAATACAGTACAAAAGAAGCAATAGGCAGTGATCTGGAATTGTATGATTCGGACATTCTAAGAATCAAGCAGGATATGTCCCGGAAATTCTGCATTTGCCTCTCTGTAATTGCGGGGGGTCATGTCAGTGTAAGATTTGAATTCACGGATGAAATGAGATTGATCAAAATAACCGGCTTCTAATCCGATGTCCGTAAGACTTTGTGCCGGATTATGGAGCAGGTGCAGGCATTTTAAGTATTTATTGTACTGTATAAATTCTTCGGTATTCATCCCCAGCCAGTTTTGTGTAAACCGTCTGAGTTGCCTGTCTGAGAGACATATTTCCTGACTTAACTTTTTAATCGACTGGCCATTGCAACAATTATGCCCAATTAGTTTTCGGATCCTTTCCAGAGAATAATGTAAATTATTCAGATTGACTTTTTCACGTATCCAGGACAATATGATTTGAATACGATCATGAAAAGTATTCTTATGGAACAACAGGCAGGCCAGATCCTCTAGTTGTGTGCAGAGTTCGTTGCCATTGCACACAGTATTATTGAGCTCTTTGGCTGAAATATTAAAAAGTAACCGCAGCCCGATACCATTTAACTGAATCCCTAAAAATTCCTGACGCCCTGTTTTAATTAGTTCAAAGGGTTTGAAGTTTATCCCATTAATGAAAACAGCAGGCAAGGTAATTTGACTCTGAATGGTAGTGTCTTTCGAATAATATATTCTGTCGGAAAAGTTAAATATAATTTCTACAGTGCCTTTAGGCAATATTATTTCCCTGCGACTGTGCGTATCATCGTCTGATAGTTGCCAAATCCGGTGTATAAAGATCTTTTCGATCTCATTTGTCGGGGTGAATATGTCTGCTGATTTTATCATTTTTTGGTATGCGTTCCATAACTAAGAATACGCGGATTATTAAATCAATCTAAACGAAGTTAAGAAAGATTCGTGATAATTCATACTAAATTAACAATAATTGTTAATTTTTTACTTCAAACTCAAGTAATTATATCGTTTGTAACAAATAGAATGTGATTTAATTGTAACTATTCACCTTAAATACTTTTCATCATGTTTGTCACGATTTTTGCATTAAGACTATTCCGGTGACATCAAATTTAATAGAAACAAGCAAAAATAGCGCCAAACAAATCTTTATTCGTTAACCAACCTCGGGGTTAAAACCCCGGGCTAATAAATATTCCACCCATACTGGGTTACCACTACCATTATTTTGGTACAATATTACATTTGCTGATTTCAATTGGTTTAAGGTGAATAGTTACAATTAATTTATTATCTCTACTTCAACGGATCTGGTGCGTCCTTAAACTTTTTGTATTTTCCCAGTATGTTACCCAGAGAATATACAAGAGGTAAGACAATCTTTCGTACAAATAAAGGCAGACCCAGCGATTTATATTCATTCTTGTAACGCACCATCAGATAAGCTGCATCAAACAATTCTGGTCTGCCGGTTCGTGTTTTCTTTTGAGCCGCATATAAAGTAGGTAGAAAAAAGGTGATGCTGTTTGCGGGTTTGACCCAACTCTTCAACTCCAGGATATCATTGCCTGCATTCCAGAATCGGTGAGGTATATTGCGGGGAAATACGACTTCCTGCCCTTCAGTATAATATACCGGTTCTTCACCATAAAACTGGCAGCCTATTTTGCCTTTCACTATCTTGAAACCTTCGTCCTGTTTGTAATGGACATGCATTGTCGGTCCGGCATTAGGGGTGCAGGTGCCTGTTGCGATTAGCTTATCGCCATCTGGTTCATGCACTAATTCCCTGAATGTCATAATCTGCCCGTGGCCATTATCAATCGTATGTGGTAGTGAAATTCTCATTTTTATATTAAATTTTATATAATTCAAATAATAATAGCAAAATGTACCTGCACAGCCTGATGTACCGGGTTTTTCTCATAAACAAGAAGCGGGATAAATCCATTCCGAAAGTCAATTCAATCTATGCAAATATTCGTCTGTCTGATCCCCGCCGGACTGTATGGGTTTTATAATTTTTAGTAAAATTAATGTTCCGGAAAACTTTAAAATTGTATGTATGGGACATCTTCATAAATATGCCCGGAAACAATTCCTTTTTTTTGTTTGTATTCTTTTGGTGTGATGTTACTGAAAGCCTTAAAAGTCCGGATAAAATGGGATTGATCACAAAAATGGCTTTCATAGGCGATTTCAGTGAGTGATAAATCTGAGCTATGTACGAGCTGAGTGGCCTGAAGGAATTTTTTGAAGAGAATCACTTGCTCTGCATTTTGACCGGTAAGTTCATTTAATTTTCTCGAGAGTTGTTTGGTGGAATAACAAAAATGTCTGGCTAATTCAGCTACGGATAAATTGGAGTTTGAATGCGAAAGCAAGAATTGATTGAATGCCTTATCTCTGTCCGTCAGTGGTGGAAGTCTCTTCATCAGCCAGGCAGCAAAGACGTTGACTCTGTCATCAAAACTGGTTTGTTCCCCCATGAGCTGCCAGAGTGCGCGTATGGTGGGATCCACCAGTGTCAGATCAATGATTCGGTTGACCAGAATGTTTGCTGGAAAATGGAAAATGTGTTTTACAGCACAAGGGCTGAGCACTACTCCGAATGAAAATTGACCCTCTTCGATGAATAACTGGAAAGGCCGGTTGTGAAATCCCTGAATAAAACAGGCGGGTATAACCTGAATGTTGTCATTAAAGGTGGCATAGGAACGCGCTGTATCGAATTTAAAAACTATCTCCACTAATCCTTTAGGAAGGATGGTCTCCTTCACTGCCGAGGGGCTGTGTAAATCGTTTTGCCAAAAGATATGGACTATATCTTTGATCAAAGGCGATTGAGGTATTGTAAAAGTATTCTCCATAGATCAATGCTGAAATGGACAATAAACAGTTTTTGAATAATGCACTAATTTATATGAAGATAGCAAAGTTTTTAATTGTAGTACCGAAAGATGTAATTTTTTGATTCTGTTATAAATCTCCGTAGAGGAAATTATTCCTGCGCAGGTAAGCAAAGTAGAAATTCTGCACCTATGATAAGGTCGTAATAGCCTTACCAAAAGTGCTAAATTTGGATACCCAAAGGATGAAATTTCAATCCTTGGAAATAAATTTACGACTTTTTTATCCAAAATACAAAAAAGTACGCTCAGCCATGTTTTTCGAAAAGTCACATATAGCGCGTGTTTCACACTGATTTCTTAATAAGTTCTTAAAAAATTTCACTTTTTATGATCTCAATCATAAAAACCACATCGAAATGTCGATTACCTTTGCATCGAATTTAAAAATCATAGATTTAATATGAAAAAGAAAGCAATCTTAACTTTATTAGTAGCACTACCATTAATTTTTGCTGCTTGCTCTGGTGGAAAGTCTGAATCAGCTACCTCAGATGAGACGAAAACTGAAGCATCTGAAGAATCATCTGAAGATCTGGGTTCGTATGATCCACATCGTGGAGAAGGAAAATTTGACTCTACGAATGTGAAAATCAGCGGATTAGATGCAGCAATGGCAGCCAAAGGTGAAAAAATAGCTGAGACAAAATGTTTTTCCTGTCATAAGATAACAGATGAGAAACTGGTAGGTCCGGGCTGGAAAGGCGTTACTCATAGAAAAGCTCCTTATTGGATCATGAATTTTATAACAAACCCTGACGCTATGATCGATCAGGATCCTGAAGTTCAGGCACAGCTTGAAATCTGTCTGGTACGTATGCCGAATCAGAATCTGAATGATGAAGAAGCACGCGAGATCGTAGAGTTCATGCGTAAGAACGACGGGGTGAAGTAAGCATAGAACCTCCTTTTTAACTAAATATAAAGTATAAAGAAATAATCCTGCGAGCAATCGCAGTAGAGTTGTACGCTCTAAAACGAATAAATTAAATCCTTAAATTATGGCAATAGTTAATAAAACTGTACTGGGGCTGATCGTATTTTGTGCCCTTTCATTAATCGCCTGTAAGCCGAAAGGTACCGGTGAGATGGTGAGCGGTGATGCTGCATCTAAAGTGTATGTAGCTCCCGGCAAATATGATGAGTTTTACAATTTCGTATCCGGTGGATTTAGTGGACAACTCGCAGTATATGGTCTGCCGAGCGGTCGCTTACTCCGCGTGATACCTGTTTTCTCTGTGGACCCTGAGAAAGGCTGGGGTTACAGTGAAGAGACCAAGCCTATGTTGAACACTTCTCATGGGTTTGTGCCATGGGACGACCTGCACCACGTGCAGATGTCCACTACTGACGGAATGCCTGACGGTAAGTGGGTATTTGGAAATGCAAATAACACACCACGTATTGCGCGGATAGATCTGACTACCTTCAGAACTGCTGAGATTATCGAATTACCGAATACAGGCGGTAATCACAGTTCGCCGTTCAATACGGAAAATACTGAGTATATCGTAGGTGGTACTCGTTTTAGCGTACCTGATGATGGTCCGTCCAGTGATGTTTCTATCGAAACATACAAAGAGAATTTCAAAGGACATATTAGTTTTGTCAGTATCGACAAGGCTACTGGTGCTATGGATCTGGCATTTCAGTTAAAGACTCCCGGTGTCAATTTTGACCTGGCGTCCAGCGGAAAGAAAAAATCACATGACTGGTTTTTCTTCTCTTGCTACAATACTGAACAGGCAAATACACTGCAGGAAGTGAATGCATCCAAGAATGATAAAGACTTCGTGATGGCGGTCAACTGGAAGATGGCTGAAGAACTGGCAAAATCTGGAAAAGGTGATATGACACCGGTTTCTTACGCACACAATACCTGGGATGAACATGCGCATACAGCAAAGTCTGAGATAGTGAAAAAGAAAATCCCTATCCTTGATATTTCAAAGTTCCCGGGCCTCGTTTACTTCATCCCTTGCCCTAAGTCACCACACGGATGTAATGTGGATCCAAGCGGTGAATTTATCGTAGGTAGCAGTAAATTGGCTACAGTCATACCTGTGTTTAGTTTTGATAAGATCATGAAAGCAATCGCTGATAAAAACTTTGAGACAGAGAAGTATGCGGATGTTCCGGTGATTAAGTACGAAGCAGCACTACATGGTGAAGTGAAGAAGCCGGGCTTAGGCCCTCTGCATACCGAGTTTGATGATAAAGGGAATGCCTATACCTCTTTCTTTGTATCTTCAGAGCTCGTAAAATGGAATCTGAAATCACTGGAGATCATTGACAGAAAGCCGGTGTATTATTCTGTAGGACACCTGTTGGTAATGGGAAGTAACTCAAATAAGCCATACGGAAAGTATCTGGTAGCTTACAATAAGATCACAAAGGATCGTTACCTGCCTACCGGACCTGAATTAGCACAAAGTGCACAGTTATTTGATATCAGTGGTGATAAGATGGAGCTTTTGCTGGATTATCCGACTATCGGCGAACCGCACTATGCACAGGGTGTTCCGGCCAGTCTGATCAAGGATAAATCTGTGAAGTTCTTCAATATCAATGACAATAAGCATCCCGATGCTACCAAGAGTGAAGGAGAGACCAGATTAGTTCGTAAGGGCAATGAGGTGCATGTTTATATGACAGAGATTCGCTCACACTTAGCTCCGGATAAGATAGAAGGAATTAAAATGGGTGATGTCGTATATTTCCATATCACTAACCTGGAGCAAGACTGGGATGTTCCTCATGGATTTGCTATCAAAGGGGCAAACAATGGTGAATTACTGGTGATGCCGGGTGAGACGGTCACGCTGAAATGGTCACCGGACAGAGTCGGTATCTTCCCGATGTACTGTACTGACTTCTGCTCAGCACTGCATCAGGAGATGTCTGGTTATATCAGAGTATCACCGAAAGGAAGTAATGTTCCGCTTAAGTGGGGCTTAGGTGATAAAGAAAGTACTGCCAAATAAGCTGCCACCAACATTCTTAATACAGTAAAAAAGGGGCAGTGCATATCAGGTATTGCCCCTTTATTTTTAATAGATTTGAATTCTATCTACTCCTGAAGCATATTTAACTAATGCATTTTCACAAAAATGCATGAAAAAATAAAATAAAATGAAAAAGAACATATCAAAAGCAAGTAAATCACTTTTATTTGCTGCTGCTGTAGCTTTGATCATCTCACTTTTTGTACCTATCTGGCGAATATTTTTAGATGCACCCCAATATCCTGAAGGTCTGAGCCTGCAAATCTGGGCAAATAAAATTGCCGGAGATGTCGATATCATCAATGGTCTGAATCACTATATCGGCATGCGGACGCTCCACACTGCAGATTTTATTGAATTTGCGGTCTTGCCCTATATCATCGTGGCCTATGCAGTGCTCTTTATCATCACAGCATTGGTCGGTAAGAAGCGTGGCTTATTTATTACTTTCGGTGCATTTGTACTGTTTGGTATTATCGCTATGATTGATTTCTGGAAATGGGAATACGATTATGGGCACAATCTTGATCACAATGCTGCGATCCAGGTACCCGGAATGGCTTATCAACCGCCATTAATCGGGTTCAAGCAACTACTTAATTTCGGAGCATTGTCATTACCGGATATTGGTGGCTGGTTGTTTGTCTTTGCCGGAATCCTGCTTTTGATTGCTATATTGATCGAGACAAAAGTGTTGGCCCGGTTCGGAAAAAATAAAAAACTGGCATTGCTGCTTCCGCTTACTATTTTTACATTGGCATCCTGTAGTAATACTGACCCGGTACCGATTGCATTGAATAAAGATGCCTGTGCCTCCTGTAAGATGACCATTTCAGATGGCCATTTTGGTACGGAAATTATCACTAAGAAAGGCAGGGATTATAAGTTTGATGACATGGATTGTATGAAGCATTATTTAGCAGAAAATGAACAGGGAAATGTAGCTGCCTGGTTTGTACACGATTACACGAAAGAGAATGTCCTGATCGATGCCACCAAGGCCTGGTATGTTCAGCATGAGTCATTGAAAAGCCCGATGGGTGGAAATATTGCCGCTTTTGCTACAAAAGCAGATGCTGAGAAATTAGCTGAGGAGAAACAGGTAAAGGTAGAAGATTGGGAAATGGTAAGTAAATCAAACCATTCCGGCGATGATGGACACGACCACTAATCGATTCATCAGATGGGTAGCTCTGGTCTTAATATTTTTTGGTACTATCCCTCAGAGTTATGCTAAGACCTGGCTGGTAGGTGGAGATTCGCAGATCCGTCAGATCAAGGATGCGATTGCTAAAGCAGCACCAGGTGATACGATTATCATCCGGAAAGGTATCTATCGGGAAGGCAATCTCGCTATCCATAAACCCTTATATATATTGGGTCAGGACCGTCCGGTACTGGATGGTGAGCACAAATATGAGATTCTGTCGATTCATAGTGATAATGTCACCATTCGTGGATTGAAACTACAAAACTGCGGCAGGACAACAATGGATGACCTGAGCGCAATAAAGATATATGAACGCAAACGGGTGATCATCGAAGATAATATACTCAAGGACAATTATTTTGGTATTTATCTGCAGCATGCCGAAAATTGTATCATCCGAAAAAATTTCATCCAGGCCTCTGGTAAGGAGGAGAGCCAGTCAGGGAATGGCATACATTGCTGGAAGAGTGACAGTCTGCAGATCATAGGCAATAAGATCTTTGGTCACAGGGATGGCATTTATTTTGAATTCGTTACAGCATCGGTGATCTGGCGCAATATCGCTCAGCGCAATCTCAGGTATGGGCTTCATTTTATGTTTTCGCATCACAATTCCTATTTCACCAATTATTTTAAAGAAAATGGTTCCGGAGTAGCCGTGATGTTTACCAAATTTGTGGTCATGATGAACAATACTTTTGAAGATAATTGGGGCGATGCTGCCTATGGCGTTCTTTTTAAAGAATTGACTGACTGTTACCTGTCCGGAAATAAATTTATTCGAAATACAACCGGGATATTTTTTGAAGGATCCAGCCGGATTACTGCTGAAGCTAATTTGTTTAGTGAAAATGGCTGGGGCCTGCGGATGCAGGCAAACTGTGTTGATATCAAAATAATAAAGAACAATTTCCAGGGCAATACGTTTGATGTGTCCACCAATGGAACTCTCACACTCAATCATTTTGACCTGAATTACTGGGATAAATACGAAGGCTATGACCTGAATAAGAAT
>Ga0138256_10004116_pt1 | contig 15460 bp, 42 predicted proteins | sample KNB2016incub_MG_FD_105486 | JGI IMG/M metagenome (GOLD analysis project Ga0138256, IMG submission 105486) | Active sludge microbial communities from wastewater in Klosterneuburg, Austria - KNB2014incub_MG | ecosystem: Engineered > WWTP > Activated sludge > Unclassified | place: Austria... | reverse complement strand
CACTTCATATAGAGTTGTAATATTATAAATATTTGTATCAAGCTTTCTATACCTTTCTTTAACGGAATATAAAGTTATACCAACTTTAATAAAAGTTTCATCTTCACTCTTAAATTCTACAACATATAATAAGCCTTTATTGTTTCCACCAAAAGTGTTACACCACAAATCTTTGTCACCACCTTTATAACACTTTCTACACCCTGCTCCTCGGATATGAGCATAAGGGATTTGCTGAAAATCACCGTGGTCATGGCACGTTATAATTACTTTCTTCTTATTACTAATATATTCAACTTTACTATATCCATATCGTGTCCCATGCATCTCAGTGGCTCTACGAATAAAGTCTTCTGTTGTTTCTCTTTTTCTTTCACCAGCATCTCTTAGGGCGCACTTTGTACAACCACTACCCCTTACTAAGGTAAATGGCTTTCCTGTAATATCACCATGAGTGTTACAGGTAATTGTTAAATTAGTGTATGAATCTTTGTACACAGTTTTTGAATAATCTATTTCATACCTATGATTACATTTTGCTTGTTCTATCCAATATAATGTCTTATCTTCTGCTGAAAATATAGATGGACTGTTACCCTTTAATAAATTATCTATAGTCATAAGACAGTACCCGAAGTTATCTTTAACCCTAACTTTTTTATTTGGTATTATACCTTCATCAACTACTTCAAATAAGCCGTCTCTGTACCACTTATTTTTATCAGTGAGTTGTTGTATAAATTCATCAAAAGTTCGTCTTACACTCATTTATTCTCTATTTTATCAACTACATCCCACCCAAGCATCCTCAACAAACAGTTTAAAGTAGCGAGCACATCATCAGAACAGTAATTAGATATTATCTTTATGTTATCTACATCGCTGTAGTATATATCAGACACCTTTGATCCATCAACATCGTCACTTTTTGAACTCTTTACATCAAGTAGTAGACAAGACTCCATCAAACTCTCACTGTTAAATGAACTCATCTTGAGTAATTCAAGTGTATCAATAGAAGAGATCTCCCAAGGTTTAAGTCCCGAGTTGTCTGTCAGTTCTGGTATTGGTAACATATTAGCTAAATATCTTTTACAAAGTATTGGTAAATCATAAGTTTTAATACTGTGTCCTGAAAGGGTGAATTGTTTAGCAACCTTCTTATCGTTTATAAATGCAGCTATTTCTTCGAGTAGTAGCTTTTCATCCGCCCCGTAAAAGGACTTAATATAAACCTTGTTTGCTTTGTAGTACCCAAACGATGCTGCAATTACTTGGGTAAAAGCTGCATACAACGGGGCCATTGTATTAAAAGATAAAGATAAAGACTGGTAATCAACTTCATTTTCTTTACGTCTTTTATACTTCCATGCTTCAAACACAGGCCCACTTTTAGGTAGTACACTATGTGATCTTACTGTCTCTATATCGAATACTAATAGAGGAAGTGTGTCTGTCTCGGGGTTTAGTTGTTTGTATTTGTTTAATGCTTTCATTTTCTAAAGTTAATTTTTTATTTTATTTACTTAATCTTTGGATATACTTCACCGCTGGAGTTTTTCTAAAAGAACTTTGTAAGTTTTGGCTCCACTTAAAACACCCATTCCTACCAATGGATTTATACATTTGATTATCTGTATGTGCTCTCATCTCAGTTTTAGCTACTTTGGCAGGTACTCCACTACTTGTTAATATAGTCATGATAAATTATTTTTTCTTTTAATATATTTTGTGGGTACTTTAATACTTATATGGACATAAGTAGTAAAAATACTTTTTTCAAACCTGTATTGTGATCTTTGTTTGTTTCTTAGTGTTGCATAATACACACCTGTTTGTAATAATGATATAATACCACCAGCACCATTCATTATTTCCATTTCGTATACTCTCATCTTTTTATATATTCAGCCATATTATGATAACTTTTAAAGAATACACCTCTATAGGATTTTCCTAAGTAAGTATATTCACCGCCCCACCTTTTGTAAGATCCATTTAATTGATGACATTGAGAAAATTTTTTACATACCCATGATGGTGTTCCAATTCCAGATATTTTCATTTTTTATAGGTTTACATTCTTTTTATATAACAACGCGACTTTATACTACTTTCAAGGTTAAAAGATCCTTCAAAATACGGAAGATAACTTGGGTACCTGTGAACGTCTCTACTATTAGGTAGGTGGCATTGAAAATATTTATTTGATACAATAGACGGCGCCGAAGTGTTTTTTAATGTGCTTATTTCCATAAATGTTATTACTTTCTTTTTACTTTTAAAAATATTGGATCTTCCTGTATTGTATATTTTCCATACACTTCCAAAGCTTCTTCCCCTCTATATGTATAATGAACTTTATGTGTTCCCCAAAAGTTTACTATTGATCTAATTAATAGTTGACTTTTGTATAATTCTATAAAAGAATAATTTGTATGTATCTGCATAAAATAATTACTTAAAAATAAAATTTTATAAAACTCGGCGCGGAGTTAAGTTACCCCGCACCAAGTAAAATTCTAAATTAATTAAAAAGGTAGATCATCACTGTCATCATCATCACCATCGTCATCCCCAGCTACAGAAGTATTGTTAGCACTACTAAGAGCTGCAGCAGAAAGCTTATGCTCTTTAAAACGATTAATAACTTCTGTAAGTTTCTCTTCATACCAAATGTCGTTGTCTTCCCAAACCCACTCACCTTTTTTGTTCTTAACAGGTGGTGGAGCAATGTCTTTTGTAACTAACCACTCAGGTGTTGCTCTGTGTGTCTTTCCTTCTGCATCTTGGGTCTCTTCTCCCGCGTAATAAACATAACAAGATAAATACTTTTTTGTTTCGTCTTCTTTGTTTACCTTGTAATAAAAACTTACTCCCATTGTCTTATCAAAGTCAAAGTTGTAAATCTTTTCAATAAAAGCTTTCCACTCTTTACTGTAAGTCTTAAGAGACAGTGATGCAGTGGATATACCATCGTTTAAAAAACATTTAAGGTTGTTAATCTTTTTTGTCTTTCCTGTTTTGTCATCTGTTACCTCAGATTCTTGGGCCGCGATATAAGTACACTTACCCTCAAGACCATCTACATACTTGTGGAACACTACACCACCTGATTGAAGTTCCACCTTCTCATACCCATCAAGTTCTTTTTTAGAAGATTTGTATATCTTCCCCTTACTGCCACTCACCCCGTAATTTATAATTGGAGTTGAAGTGTTGCTTCTGTTTTGTACTTCTGCCATTTTTATTAAATATTTGTTTGTTTACAAAAATTGGTGTAATATAAAAGATAAAGAAACTATACAGTAGATAACATTAAGTAATACAATAAGATTACCTACTGTCATTCTGTCGTGTTCTTCACCTCTAATTTCAAATACCCAGGATGCAACGTTAGGTAAAAATATAGTACCACCTAACGGAATCCACCAATACCATTTTGTTTGTTTAAGTTGTTTTATCATTACTTATTTCTTTTTATATCAAGCATTGTAACATTTTTATTATATGTCAATAACTCCCATTTATTAAGTACCTTAAAAGATTTATCTTCAACAGTACATGCCACATTCTTCTTATTAAGAATTACGAAATTAAGATCTTCTGTGTCTATTGACATACCTTTCTTTTTATCTCTATTGTGCTATCAAAAAAATTGGTGTTTTCTTTCTTTATATTACCTTCAACTGTATGATGACTTTTCCAACAAATATCTGTATGTACAGCCGTTTGACGGTCTCTTAACACTGCTATTTTATATCTTAACTCTATAATAAACATATTTTAATTTTAAAAAGGATCTTCTATACCGTTGTTACTAATATTAACGCTTTTCTTAGTAGTAAAGTTCCCTGATTTGTAATTATTTTTTGTTTTTATTTTCGTAGAAAAGTTTGTTTTTATTCGTATTGTGTTTCCGTTTCTTGTTTCTTTTATCTCTTCTATATCTATTGTATCTCCTGGTTTATGTTTTTCTAAGTTTTCTTTATCTTTAGAATAAATATTTCCGCCGCGTGGGGGGTTTTTTCCTTGCTGTACTATCATCCCTATTTTGTATATATCTATCTCAGGGATATGTTGAATGGGAGTGCAGCTTATTATTTTATATTTCATTTTGTGAAAGTTTATTGTTTGCAAGTTTATTGTTTGCAAGTTTGTCCTCTTTTTGTGTACTCTATTGTATTCGGTATCTTAGTTTTTGAGTTGGTACGTGTGTTCAACGACTTAGATGAACTTTTAGATTTTACAGTATAAAGATTATAATTCATAACAGCTATGAACATATGCTTTTCTAACATCCCAAGCTGGTCTGTATAATCTGAACGCTCCATTATTGTCATACTTGGTTTCTTTTTATTAGATTAGTTATATCTATACCAATCAAAGTACGAATACGTTGATGCTTTTTAATATAACAAGTGATTTCTCCTCTATACTTGTATAGAGTAAATTGTTTATTAATAAATGATGAGACTCTAACTCTTGTACAAACAGAGTTATCAAGTTTTACTATTTGAGTGGCGCGCCTGTGTATTCTCATTATTGTTATTTTCTTTTAATTCTGTTAAGTACATCAAACTTAGTTCCATAGTTACTTGCTACAAAATTTCTGTCTTTTAAACTTTTATAAACTACTTTGTGATCCACACCTGGGGTTCCACATCTAAGTAGAATTGCTTGATCAACTATTTGCAATAAAGACGCGTGCCACTCTTTTATATTCATTTTTCACGCTTTATGGCCCCGCAAATAAAATCAAAAGATACATTAAATGTAGTACTAATACTTGCATTAATTATTAAACACCCACGGCTAAACTCAACTGTGTCTATATGGGATAACCAAAAAATACTTGACTCTCTATTACTTGGGTTTTGTACGTATAATTCTAATGTCATTTTTACTTCCTTTTTATTAATTCAAATATACTAAAATAATCTGTATTATAAGCAGGTTTATTAACAGACTTATCACTAATTTTTTCCTTAAAATTATATAGTGTTATTTTAGAAGATGTCCTTAAGATATAATACCTATTAGTTACAGATAAAATGGACATAATACTATTACATTTTATTTTCATGTGTCTTTTTTATTTTCGTTTTCTTCTAACATACTTTATTGAATTAGGTATTTCATCTTCCTTGTGTACACGATTAGTACACTTACTATTATATCGTCGTTTGTCGGTGTATAAATTATTATAAAGTGTTACTATATACATATAACTTTCCAGCATAACTAATTGATCTTTCCAAGTTGATGTTTCCATTAGTGTCATACTATTATTTATTGAAAGGTAAGTCATCAAATACTGATTCTAAATCTTTATTGGGTTTCACTTCAGCCCCGACTAACTTAGCATACAGCTCCTGAGATTGCTTGGATTGAAATATCTCCTGTTGTACTGTCAGCTTAACTTTTTCTTGCCGCGGCCTGAGTTCAGTAATAAATATATCATCGTATCCTGGTTCAGCTTCGCGAGCCTTGAGTAGGTGGTGGAAGATTAACCCATCTGTTTCAAATGATACCTTGCCTTTTTTCTCTTCTGTAAAATACTTTTCTAAGTAGTTATACTTTTGTGGTGATACGCTACTATACTCTGTTATACCTAAATACTCAGGATTTATTATAACTATAACGTAATCGGCTATCTGCATAATCTCTGATGAGTAAAATAGGTCACTAAGTTGGGGTTGGGATAACCTGGATCTCTCTGCTATCCTGCCGTAGTAAGTACTAGACATTTGAGATAGAAATATAAAGAAAGCATTTTTATACTTTAGTTTCAACTCATTAGCGTAAGCAAGTAAATCCCCTATCATAGCCGTCTTTCCTAATCCTTTACCTCGCATAAGAGCTAAGTGATCCACTGCAATAAATACTGCATCCTTATCTTTATGTGTATCCAAGAACTCATCTACTTCCGTGTACCACTGTTCAGGTGTAATAGGTTCTTCAGATATATAAAACCTTTCATCGTATTTTGAGAATATGTTTGCTGCAACAGCTTTTTCCGCCTCGGAGAATTCACTTGTAAGAATATCTTTTTTAGATTTAGACATAGAGTAAGACAACTCCCTTAACATAATAGAAAATAACTTCATCTCTAAAGAGTAGTCAGCCCAAACAAAGTTAGATGCATTACTATTATAAGATGTATCCATTACATTACTCTTTATCTTATTTAGCTCATAGGTCTTACCTGCTGATGTTGGCCCCGCTATTACAAGTATTTCACCAGGAAGCATTCCGTTGAATGGGTCCTGCATGTAATCTCTACCTATCCTAACAGGATTCTTTAACCCCTTTTGATATTTACCTAAATCCTTCTTCTCTTTGTCAAGAACTTCTGTTATCTTCTTAAGCATCTACTCTTTATTTCTTTTTATCTCTTGTATTAACTTCTCCGCCGTTTTTATACTTATAATTATTTTAGAATCACTATTAGACTTAGATATAGTATAGTCATCTAAATCAGCCCAACCCATTGAGCGTTTTAAACACCACGATATTTCATCTACTTCTTCTTCTTTTACTGACATTATGTTATTTTCTTTTTACTACTTCAATAATACTTTTTACTGTTTCAACAGTAACATTATTTCTTAGTGTTTTATTACACACCTCCTTATACTCTCCATAAATACTGCTGTGTGACCATCCTGTGGACAAGTAATTAGACCAAGATATGGATGATACTATGTCATCTGCTATTATCATGTTATCTTCTTTTTACTACGTTTATAATAGTTGGTGGTAATGTAAATATAAGTTTTGTTTGTATACGCATTACACTATACTTAAAGATTTCTTCATATATTCTTATACTCATCTCACACTATTCTTTTTAATTCTTTAATAAGCCATGATATATTTTCAGCATATGCTGCATCAATATTTATACGTGGATAAGTACCAGCTCTTTTATAACCCTTATATTCTAAATCATCACCAATTACAAAATAATGGTGGGCTACTTCAGAACACAAATCATTATCTTCCTCATACACTATCATATCATACTATTCTTTTGCAATGTGAATTAAGGACTTTAAATATTGCTTCTGTTGTTTCTATATCTTTAGAATCCTCCGCGGCGTGATACATCTCTAACAACTTAGTCCAAGACGGCACACGTAATGTTCTTTTACCTGTACTATGCAACTCATTTTGAAGAGATGTTGCTTCTCTGTAAGAGTTAGTAAGTAAAAACTGAGCTGTGTCTATTACTAATATGGCTGGATAGGCGAAGTGTATTGGAAGTATACTTGCTTCAAATATTGTGTTATCGTCTAATACCATTTTTGTTAGATTCATCTTTTAACTCTTTCTATTCTCATTTCTAACAGATGTGGAACTTTACTTATATCTTTTACATGTTTATTCATACTACTATTGTTAAACCTAATCTTAGTAGGTATTGTATATTTATCCTTTTGAATTGTAGAGTATACTTGTGGATATGCTGTTGATATTATTCGCATCTTTGTTTTCTATTTATTTTTCTAAAAGTGTCATCTAAGGTACTTTCTGACCATATTGATATCTCTTCATCCTCAAGAGTTGATTTTCTGTATAGTACAGGAAATGATGCTGGCCCTAAGTCAGATAATAACTGATCAAAATATACATAAATTATAACATCTAATGTATTATTAGAAATTTCCATGTTTATCCCTTTTAATATACTCCGCGGCGTTTTTACCATTAAAATGCATTGATTTTTTAATTTCTTTATCCCAGCCAAACCTCTTAACAGAAGTAAAACCAGTTAAGTTGTGTATAAAAAACATATCCACGTCTATATTTGATGGACAAGCGCCACCTTCTTCTAATATTAACATAACAAAATTTTATTGTTGTTGTTGTTCTAGTGATTCTGTAATAGAATCTATTTTTTCCTTTCTACGTAAATAGAACTGATAAAGCATAGATCCATTTATATCAAACTTTCCATCAAATCTTTGGGGTTTGGATATTAAATAATCCGCCCGTTGAGAATACTCTACTGCTATGTCGTCTTTTAAAAACTCCTGTATTAGTATAAAAACACCCTTAGCACTAATGGATGCATGTTTTCTAAACAGAGTAATATTTTCTACTAACTGCTTTTTATTACCAACTTTCTTGCCCAGTGACTCGTACTCTTTTGCTAAGTAATCAGCTATTACTGTATCTTCTTTTGTTGCTTTTACCGCTTTTAGATTTTCTAACAGTTCCACGCCCGCTTTATTCAGTCTCTTTTGGCCTTTTTTGTTCAGGTCAATATACATTAAGACTTTAGATACATCCGCGTGGAGGTCTTCTAAAAAAGATAAAGACAAAGGATCACTTACACTCTGCTTTATTATTATAAGATACATTAACTCCTGGGGAGATAAATCATACAACTCTTTTGCTACTGTAAAATTTATATACATAATGTTTATTTTCTTTTTATTTTAGGTATAATAACTTCAGGTCTTGCAATAATAAACCGTCCACAAATCCTCCATCTTGTAAGTGCTGCACACTCAAGATACATGTGATATCCATCACCAGTTCTGTACCAATCAAATATTTGCATTACTTATTTTCTTTTTATTTCATTTATAAAAACAAAGTTATCTTTGTATCTCTTTCCTACACTTACATTCATTCTGTGACTTTTGTAATCTAATACAAAGGCGTCAGTATTCCTAACTGCTGTATGACTATTAGACAGTATAAATATCTTACCTTCATCAGTTTTTAAGTTCATATTATATAAATTTTATTGTACCTTGTGGGATAACTTTACTTGGTGTTACGTCTAAGTCTATATAAGTAGATAGTAGTATAACATCTTTAGAAGATAAAAAGTTCCCTAACTTAGTAGAAAGTTTTAGTAAATATTCTTTATCTTTAAAGTAAGTTCGCCCCGAGTGGGAGTATATAAAATCAGGTAGATCACTCACACTTTCTCCGTTTTGCACCAGGAATTTAATCCACTCCATGTGCTCACTAAGGGTACTTTCCTTCTGTGTATACCGAGCCTTAGATACAAATCCGTCTACTGTACGGTAAGGTCCTGACCTAAACACCATTACAAATCTATCACCACTCACCTTTATCTTATGTAACTTACAGGGTATATCATCTCCTACAGGAAAACGTATATGTGAATATCTATTCATACCATCAGGCATAGGTGTAACAGGAGCAGGTATATCAGAAAAATAAATAGTCGTCTCCTCCATACTGTTTCAATACTTTTTTATCTTTTGTCTGAAATTCTTTAGATGACTGAGAGTCTATATCAGGTAAATTATTACCTATTCTTTCTACTGCCTTCTTTCTTTTTCTTTCGCTCTCTGCAGAGAAAGAACTCTCCATCCTAAATCTTATCTCTTTTCTAAATTTGTGCTTCGGGTCCGCGGCGCTATATACCAGCCACTGTTGAGAACCCATAAAAAGATACCGAAAAGAATCATCTTCATCTATGTAATCTTCTTCTTCCTCATACACTTCATCAATAGAATCATCTTCCACTTTAACAGAAGAAGCTATACTCCCCACTTTTTCTAAATAAGTGGTAGTAATAGGACGAGACTTAATTTCTAAGATGGGCTCATCATCCTCATCCACTTCACCTGTATCTACTATCACTTTATCACACCTGATAGGCGATACTAATGTATAGGACAGGTATCCATCTTTATACTTGAGTGTCTGAATTTTTGTTTCAGGACATTCATATATTTCTACACTTGGTGACACATCTCTTCTTCTAAGTCTCATCCTTTGGAGTTTATTTGTTTTGTTACTTTACTATCACTTTATCTTCTTCTTTGTTGTATCCCATAGATACCGCCGCGCCTTTCTTAGGATCATTATCAAAGATATAGTCCGTAAGATTATCTTCTATCAAATCTGTTATTGCTCTTTGAATAGGTCTTGCACCGTACTCAGGATCAAATCCGTTGGAAGCTACATGCTCTCTTAAAGACTCTTCTACAGTTACAGATATCTCTATTTCATTTTCTATATCTTTTAATAGTCTGTCTATATTAAGGTCAGAGATTTTTCGCACCGCGTCTTCATTCAAAGATTCAAAGTATACAATACTACCTATTCTATTCAAAAACTCAGGGGCAAATTTATTTTTCATCTCAGCGTTAAAATTCTCTGCTGCCTTTTGCTCATGTGCTGACTTTGTATCTCCAAATCCCAGGGGTCTCATTGTTCCCATTGCAGCCTTAATACCAACGTTAGACGTCATTACAATTATTGTATTTCTAAAGTTGATAGTCCTACCTTGTCCATCTGTAAGACGTCCATCATCCAACACCTGCAGGAACATGTTGTGTATATCGGGGTGTGCTTTTTCAATCTCATCAAGTAATATTATGGAATAAGGTTTTCTTCTAACCTTCTCACTAAATCCGTTATGTTCTCCAAATCCTACAAATGATGGCGGCGCACCAACCAGCTTAGTAATATCCCCTTTATTAGAATACTCACTCATATCAAGACGAATGATATCATCCTTACTTGTAAACAAGGTTTGTGCTAATATTTTAACTGTCTCGGTCTTTCCTACTCCACTCTGTCCAACAAACATAAAAGATACGGGCTTATTTTTATTCCCTAATCCTGCTCTCTGACGTCTCACTGCTTTCGATACCTGATCTACAGCGTCATCTTGGGCAATGATTGACTGTTTGAGTATCTCAGGTAAGTGTTTAAGCTTTTCATTTTCACTCTTGGATAACTTCTCAAGTGGTATGCCTGTCATAATAGATGCCACAGAGATTATATCTTCTTCTTGTACTGTTAGTATAGGTCGACTTAAATTAAAATCTTTCTTAGCTTTGTCATACTCTTGTTTAAAGAAGTCTTCATTAGACTTGTACTGCGCCGCCTTCTCATACTCTTGTGCTCTTACCGCTTCGTTCTTAAGTCTTGTACACTCAGCTACCTTTTCAGCCAACTCTTCTAAGGACTTAGGAAGTCTTGTATCCATCCTTAGTTTACTTCCCACTTCATCTATTATATCGAAAGCTTTGTCAGGAAAGTATCTGTCAGTAATAAAGCGATTAGCAATATTGATTGACTGCTGAACAATCTCTGTAGAATATACTACGTTGTGAAATTTCTCATACACATGCTTTGACTGTTCCAGTATTTGGAATGTTTCTTCCAATGTAGGCTCTAAGATATCTACTTTTCCAAATCTTCTTGTAAGTGCCGCGTCTTTTTCAATACTTTCTCTATATTCTTCGTATGTTGTCGCCCCGATTACCTGCAACTCACCGTTTGCAAGTTGTGGCTTAAGGATATTAGATGCATCCATATTTCCTGCACTGTTCCCCGCGCCGACTAAGGTATGAATTTCATCAATAAATAAAATTACATTACCAGCTGCAATTACTTCTTCTATTACAAGTTTAAGACGCTCTTCAAACTGTCCACGGAATGTTGTGCCCGCTACAAGAGAAGTAAGACTCAATTCAAGTATCCTTTTGTTGAGTAGTGTTGCAGGTGCAGTTCCATTTACTATCTGTTGTGCAAGTCCGTACACTACAGTAGATTTTCCTACACCAGCTGGGCCGACTAAGATAGGGTTGTTTTTCTTCTTTCTTCCAAGAATTTGTACACATCTCTTTGTCTCTTTGTCTCTTCCTATTACAGGATCTAATTTGCCTTCTGCTGCCTTCCTCGTTAGGTCAGTAGAGAAAGACTCTGTTATCGGTGTAGCAGTGTTGTTACCTGCTCTTGGTCCTCCCTGTATAGGGTTAGGATTAGGTGTTGGGTTTACTGGTTCATTCACTTCTGTACTCATTTTTTAAAAGTTTATTTTTTATTTTCTAAATCTTTATTGTCCGCCGCTTTATCTTCTTTCACTTCATCCCATTTCTTCCCGTAGCCATAGTCGTAATCGTACTCTTCATCTTCGTAACCTAAGTACCTGTCATAGTACTTCTTAATCAACATTATTAAAAAAACTGTAAAGATAAACCACATATCTATTCCGCTTTTTCTTTATTACTCCAAAAATATTCACAATCTCCTGCTTCATCCTGCTTAAAGCTTCCATATGACTGCCAATGTTCATTTGGCTTTGATGTGTATCTGTAGCACAATTCTTTTAGTGTACAGGATTCGTTTTTACATTTACTTATGTCTGGCATTACTACTTTTTATCTATCACAAATTTACAAAACATTTAATATACCTAGTTAATATTTATCTGTATTTAACAAAACATTAACAATTATTACTATTTATTTTACCTAACTGCCTGTCTATCAATGCATTCCAAATTTGGCTGATAATAGTAAAGCGGAATATGTAAAACAAGTTTAAAAAATCTCAATGTCCTGGTCGTTTATCCTTACTTTAAGGAAGTTATCTTTCCTTGAATAAATAGTAAATGTATCACATTCACTAGGATTATACCTTATTGCTTTTACGTGGCCACCTTTTAAAAACTCAGAGTGCAGTACCGAAGAAGATAAAGTAGTGGCTCCACTACTTACTTTATCATTTCTATTAATTCTTTTGTGTCGCATTATTTTCTTTTTATACTATCAAAGTACTCTGCAGGTGTTTTTTATCCCACTCTGTTTTATAACCTTTATTAAGAGTACTGTGGTCTGTTGTAGAAAACTCTTTTGAGTCTACGATTGATATCCTCCACAAAACATCTATCCCTTTTATACTCATATATTTCTTCTTTTTATTTCATCAAAATACTTCTCAGGTGTAGAGAATTGCCACAGATGTTTATCATCCTTGGTTGTCCTAAAATGTATACCTGAAGCAATATAGTAATAACGTACACAAGACATTACATAACCTTTAACATCTATATTCATACCACTGACTTCTTCTCTATCACTTCATCTATAAGTCCATACTCCTTTGCTTGAGTTGCTGTCATCCAGTTATCTCTGTCGGAATCTTTTTCTATTTCTTCGGGGGTTTTACCTGTATGCGCCGCCAAAATTGTGTACAACTCTTCTTTCAGTTGCTTTATTAGATTGTAGGATATTTCCATATCTGTAAACTGTCCCTGCATACCTCCCGAAGGTTGGTGTATCATAACTCTTGAATGTGGTAAACACGTTCTCTTACCTGCTGCACCTGCTGCAAGTAGTACTGCTCCCATACTCGCGGCCATTCCCGTACAAGTAGTAGATACATCAGGAGATACAAATTGCATCGTGTCATATATCCCCATTCCTGCAATTACAGATCCACCAGGAGAATTAATAAACATTTGAATGTCTTTTTTGGGGTCCATGCTCTCAAGAAATAATAACTGGGCCTGAATGACATTGGCGACATAATCATTGACAGGTATTCCCATAAAAATAATTCTATCCATCATCATTCTTGAAAAAACATCCATCCCAACCATATTCATAGGTCTCTCTTCAATTATTTGGGGAGTAAACGCCGCGGGGAGATTTCCTATCCCCAAAGATAAAGAATTTTGATAAGCATCTAAATGCATAGATGACATACCTAGGTGTTTTGTTGCGTACTTTTTAAATTCTTGCATTTGTTTTTTGTTTACGTTTACTAAAATCAATAATCCATTCATCCATGTTAAAGCCACGTTCTGCTTTACCTTCTTTATTGTGGTTCTTAAAGCCTCCGCCCGTATTTATATTATCCCATAAAGATATGCCACACAAGTGTAATTGAACTAAGTACCAAAACCTATCTCTACTTACTTTTTTAGATATGTTCATTATTCTTGCTTATAAATACTTTTAATGTTCTTCCTTCATCCTGTACAGAAAATTCTAATTTTTCTATACCTCTTTTAGTATATACTCGCCCCGCTTCAGTATAAGGTAACGAATGATCTATTACTTCAAATCTTGTTACTTTACTTAAGTCTGTGTTTGCTGTTACCGTATTTATTTCCCACGTAGGTGATTCAGATATGTCTATCTTTTTTAACTTACTGTTAATATCTGATTTTTCCAATATCACCCAACTCCAAATAAAAAATGCTATACATACTACTACCCACATATTCTACTTATTTAATGCTTCATAAACTGTCAACACTTTGAATTACGAAATACTATTGACACTCTTCTACTCTCTGCTTTAGTGTAATGTTCCCACTCATCTCTTATCTCTTCACTGAATCTTGTAAGGCTATACCTTGGTACTGTAAAAGATATTTTTTCTTTATCTTTTCTAAAGTCTAATTGCGCCGCCGAAAGAAGGGATATTATTATTACTTCATGTCCACCATCTTTCTTATCTATATGCCAGTCAATACATTGCCCAGGCATGTACTCATTTATTGTAACACTGTCAAAGGTAAAAAAGTTCCCAAATTGTGTAAATATTTCAGGAATAAAATTACTTTGTATGTTATCTTTGTAAGGAACAGAACTCCCAAACCTTATTACCTGATTTCTAAGTGTTGTTTTCTTTACTTTTGTAGGTAAAAGTTTTAACACCTTGTACTCAAAGAATTCATCTACAAAGTCGGGCTCAATTGTTATTTTATTGGGTGTCACTACTTGAGTTTTAATAAAGTAACACCCTAACCCCTTAGATGCTACCAATACCTGCTCACGGTCAGCCGTAACTCTTCTATATCAGGGAGTAATAGTAATCACGCCTACTACTTTGATATTTACTCTCTACTTATATGGGAGGAAGGGATTCAGGTTTTTGTTATAAAGTAGGGGGTACGGAATAAACACAGCCACATTGTATTTCGTTCACATACCACACCACTTACTATTATTTAATTAGTTGTTATTGCTTAGTGGGGTTTGTTCCCTACCGCCGTCATCTTCTACCACCAACAAATTTTCCTTCCAACTACCTATCAAATCCACATACAAATCAAACTCATCAGGCCGCACAAGTCTTGTAATGTAGTCAGCAGGTATAGCTAACACAGTTGGCTTGGCTACATAAGATGCTGACTCAGCAATAGGTATCCACTGTTGTAAAGGTTCATCTCTACCTATTACGTTAAGTACATAAAAACTATCTACTCCAAAATCATCTATGAAGTTATCCCCTAACTTACATATTCTCTCTATTGTTTTGTTATGTAGAGAGTAAATTAAATCTCCTTTTTTATACATAATACTATTTGTTTAATCTTTATCCACCGCGTCACAATATATATCAAACTCTTCTACATCTACTGCTATTAGCTTTCTTTTTTCTTTTTCAGCTTCTTCTCCTGTATTCCAATTGGATATCGCCCCGCTTTTCCTGTCCATTATTGCTGTATGCTTTGTTAGTTGTTCTTCATAATAAATGAATCTACTTGATTCTCTTAGGTGTCGTGTCATATTTTTACAATTTTAATATTAACAATTAATTAAGATGTTATGTTCTACGACGCACGATAATTTCTGAGTGGGGTGATAGTCCACAACGTAAGAGATCGTGCGTCCTACAATGTATATAAGACCTGTTTTGACAAATCTCGGCGCGGAAT
>Ga0138256_10004115_pt1 | contig 15462 bp, 13 predicted proteins | sample KNB2016incub_MG_FD_105486 | JGI IMG/M metagenome (GOLD analysis project Ga0138256, IMG submission 105486) | Active sludge microbial communities from wastewater in Klosterneuburg, Austria - KNB2014incub_MG | ecosystem: Engineered > WWTP > Activated sludge > Unclassified | place: Austria... | reverse complement strand
CCATCGGCCAGAAGCAGTCCACGGTGGCGCAGGTCGTGCGCACGCTCGAGGAAGCCGACGCGATGCGCTACAGCATTGTCGTGGCCGCCACCGCGTCGGACCCCGCGCCGATGCTCTACATCAGCCCTTACGCGGCGACGACCATGGGCGAGTACTTCCGCGACAGCGGCCGGCACGCGCTGCTCGTCTACGACGACCTGTCGAAGCACGCGCAGGCGTATCGCGAGATTTCGCTGCTGCTGCGCCGTCCGCCCGGACGCGAGGCCTATCCAGGCGACGTCTTCTACCTGCACTCGCGCCTGCTCGAGCGCGCGGCGAAGCTGAACGACGCGAACGGTGGCGGGTCGCTGACCTCGCTGCCGATCATCGAGACGCAGGCGGGCGACCTGTCGGCGTACATCCCGACGAACGTGATTTCGATCACCGACGGCCAGATCTTCCTGGAGTCGGACCTGTTCAACCAGGGCGTGCGCCCGGCCATCAACGTCGGCAACTCGGTATCGCGCGTGGGCGGCTCGGCCCAGATCAAGGCCATGCGCCAGGTCGCCGGCACGCTTCGCCTGGACCTCGCCCAGTACCGCGAGCTGGCCGCCTTCGCGCAGTTCGGCAGCAGCGACCTCGACAAGGCCACGCAGCAGCAGCTCAACCGCGGCGCGCGCCTGGTCGAGATTCTCAAGCAGCCGCAGTATCAGCCGCTGCCAGTCGAGCAGCAGGTGGTCATCGTCTACGCCGGCACGAACGGATACCTGGACGGCATCGAGGTGGCCGATGTGCAGCGCGCCGAGGAGGAGTTGCACCGCTTCATGGGCACCCGCTTCAGCACGCTGTTGAGCGACATCCGGCAGAAGAAGACGCTCGACGATGCGATCAAGTCGCAGCTCAACGCGGCGCTCAACGAATTCAACGAACAGTTCGCGGCATCGGCTGCGGCGCGCGCGTAAGGGGCCACCGGCCAGCCACCCATGCCCTCACTGATTGACATCCGCCGACGCGTCCGGGCGACCAGGTCGACCCAGCAGATCACGAAGGCCATGAAGATGGTCTCCTCGTCGAAGCTGCGCCGTGCCCAGGAACGGATTCTGAGCAGCCGGCCGTACGCGCAGGAACTGCTGCGGGTGTTCAACAACCTGGCGACTCGCGTCGACCCGGCCGCGCACCCGCTGCTCAGGAAGGACCCTCGGCCGGCGCGCACGCTATTGGTGGTGATTACGGCGGATCGCGGCCTGTGCGGCGGGTTCAACACCAATGTCATCAAGGGCGCTTCGCAGTTCATCACCGAGCAGGGGTCGGCCACCGACCGCGAGGTGGCGCTGGCGCTGGTGGGCCGGAAGGGCCGCGACTTCTTCCTGCGGCGCGGCTTCGACGTGCTCTACGAGGAGTCCGGGCTCTTCCAGAACGTGACCTTCGCCCATGCCCAGGCCATCGCCAAGTCGTGCATCGACGAGTTCCTGGGCCCGGACATCAGCTCGGTGTACCTCGTGTACAACGAATTCCGGTCGGTCATCTCCCAGCGCGTCGTCGTCGAGCGGCTGTTGCCGATTCCAAAACTCGAGTCGGCGTCGGCGGCGATGGACTCGGTGGACTATCTGTTCGAACCATCGCCGGCGGAGCTGCTGAACACGCTCCTGCCCTATCACGTGTCGATTCAGGTGATGCGCGCGCTGCTCGAGTCGTCGGCGGCCGAGCACGCGGCGCGCATGACGGCGATGGACGCGGCCACGCGGAACGCGAAAGACATGGTGGACCGCCTCACGCTCTACATGAACAAGGTGCGGCAGGCGTCGATTACCCGCGAGATCATCGAGATCGTGGCGGGCGCGCAGTCGGTTTGACGGCGCGAGAGGTGAGCGAAGCGAGACATATGGCAACCACAGCGAGCGAGCAGAAGGTCGGCAAGGTCATTCGGGTGATCGGGCCCGTGGTGGACGTGGAGTTCGAGGGCGGCCACCTGCCCTACATCTACAGCGCGCTCCGCGTGACGGGCGACGCCATCGACGTCGTCGTCGAGGTACAGCAGCACCTGGGCGAGAACCGCGTGCGCGCCGTCGCGATGAAGCCCACCGATGGCATGCAGCGCGGCATGGACGTCATCGACACCGGCGCGCCGATTCTGGTGCCGGTAGGCCCCGCGACGCTGGGCCGGGTTCTCAACGTGCTGGGCGAGCCGGTGGACTTCCCGGACCGCCCCGTCGAGGCCAAGGAGCACTGGCCCATTCACCGGCCCGCCCCCACGCTGCAGCAGCAGTCGACCGAGCTCAAGATGTTCGAGACGGGCATCAAGGTGATCGACCTGCTCGAGCCGTACCTGCAGGGCGGCAAGATCGGTCTGTTCGGCGGCGCCGGCGTCGGCAAGACCGTGATCATCATGGAGCTCATCAACAACATCGCGATGAAGCACGGCGGCGTGTCGGTGTTCGGCGGTGTGGGTGAACGCACGCGCGAGGGCAACGACCTGTGGCTCGAGTTCCAGGAGTCGGGCGTGATCGACATGCAGGACATGTCGAAGTCGCGCGCGGCCCTGGTCTACGGACAGATGACCGAGCCGCCAGGCGCCCGCCAGCGCGTCGGTCTCTCGGCCCTCACGGTGGCGGAGTACTTCCGTGATGCCGAGGGCAAGGACGTACTGCTCTTCATCGACAACATCTTCCGCTTCACCCAGGCGGGCTCCGAGGTATCGGCGCTGCTCGGCCGGATGCCATCGGCGGTGGGTTATCAGCCGACCTTGCTCACCGAGATGGGCGAGCTCCAGGAGCGCATCACCTCCACCAAGAAGGGCTCCATCACATCGGTGCAGGCCATTTACGTGCCCGCCGACGACTACACCGACCCGGCACCTGCCACCACCTTCGCGCACCTCGACGCCACGACCAACCTGTCGCGCCAGATCGCCGAGCTGGGCATCTACCCGGCCGTCGATCCGCTGGCCTCGAGCTCGCGCATCCTCGACCCGCGCATCATCGGCCAGGAGCACTACAGCGTGGCCCGTCAGGTGAAGCAGATTCTGCAGCGCTACAAGGACCTGCAGGACATCATCGCCATTCTCGGCATCGACGAGCTGTCTGAAGAAGATCGGCTCACCGTGTCGAGGGCGCGCAAGATCCAGCGCTTCCTCTCGCAGCCCTTCTTCGTCGCCTCGCAGTTCACGGGCCGCGAAGGCAAGTACGTGTCCATCGGCGACACGATTCGCGGCTTCAAGGAAGTCGTGGACGGCAAGCACGACGCCGTGCCCGAGCAGGCGTTCTACCTGCAGGGCACCATCGAGGACGTCCTCGAGAACGCCAAGGCGATGAAACAGTAGGGCGGGGCCCAAGCCAGGCTCCAAGCTCCCAGGACCACTATGTCCCTGCCGACCAAACTGACGCTCAGGATCGTCACGCCGGATCACTCGTACTCCCACGAGGTGGACGAGGTGTCCCTGCCGGGCACCGAAGGATATTTCGGCGTGCGGCCCGGGCACACGCCGTTCTTCGCGTCGCTGCAGACAGGGGAGATGAGCTATCGGCAGGGCGCGGCCATGCGCGTACTGGCCGTATCGATCGGCTTTGCCGAGGTGCTGCCCGACCGGGTCACGGTGATCGCCCAGGTCGCCGAGTCGGCCGAGGACTTCGACGAGGCTCGGGCCCAGGAAGGGATGCGCCGCGCCGAGGAAATGATGTCGGCCGTCCCGCACGAGATCGATTTCGAGCGCGCGCGTGTCGCGCTCCTGCGCACGCTGCAGCAACTGCAGGCCGAATCGCGCAGGGGTGTGGGGTACTAGACACGGGCGCCCGGCTGGCCGACGAGGCTAAAGCCTCGTCGCTCCAGCGTACGGAGTCGCTTCAGTGTCCGGAGCGCCTGGACTGCCGTACGGAGCGCCGGGGCTTCGATACGGAGCGTCGGGACTTCGGTACGGAGCGCCGGGACTTCAGTCCCGGCGACGAACCTGAGGCCTGGTCGCTCCGCCGTGTCCGGAGTGCCCGGGCTGCCGTCCGGAGTGCCCGGGCTGCCGTCCGGAGCGCCGGGACTACAGTACGGAGCGCCGGGACTTCAGTCCCGGCGACGAACCCCTGATGTTCCACAACCTCGTCTCGCTCCTCCGGTATCGCGGACTCATCCAGACGCTGGTCGTCCGCGACCTGAAAGCCCGCTACCGCGGCTCGGTGCTCGGCTTCTTCTGGTCGTTCATCAACCCTCTGCTGCTGCTGCTCATCTACTCGTTCGTCTTCACGACGGTGCTGCCCGGCCTGCACCCCGCCGAAATGGAACCGTACGCGCTGTTCATGTTCTGCGGCATCCTGCCGTGGACATGGTTCTCCTCGTCGGTGCTCGAGGCGTCCGGTACGCTCATCTCGGGCGGCAACCTCATCAAGAAGGTTCTCTTTCCGGCAGAAGTACTGCCCATCGTCACCGTGCTGGCGAACATGGTCCACTTCTTCTTCGGGCTGCCCATCCTGGCGGCCTTCCTCATCTACTACCGGCGTCCGCTGGATCCGCTCGAGCTCCTCTGGTTCCCCGTCATCGTGTTCGTACAGCTCGTGCTGACAACGGGCCTGGCGCTGCTGGTATCGGCGCTCACGGTGCACTTCCGCGACTTGAAGGACCTGCTCGGAAACCTGCTGACCCTCTGGTTTTTCGCGACGCCCATCATCTACCCGATGCAGGAGGCGCCACAGAATATCCGGTGGGCACTCAACCTCAATCCGATGGCGCACCTGGCCATCTCGTACCAGGAGGTGCTCTTCTACATCGGGCCGCACGGGCACTGGCGGTGGCTCGTCGCTCTCGGTGCGGAATCGGTCGTCGTGTTCCTGGTGGGGTACTTCGTCTTCGATAGACTGAGGGACTCGTTCGCGGAAGAAGTATGAGCACGCCCGCCATCGACGTCGTCAACGTCTCCAAGGTGTACCGGCGCTTCACCCGGCAGAAGCAGTTCGCCACCCTCAAGTCGGCGCTGCTGAGCGGGAGCCTCATCCGCGATCTCCAGCCCGACGAGACGTTCCCGGCGCTCCGCGGCGTGTCGTTCCAGGTGCCCAAGGGCTGCACCTACGGCGTCATCGGACGCAACGGCTCCGGCAAGTCGACCCTGCTCAAGTGCGTCGCCGGCATCTCGCGGCCCAACACCGGCAGCATCACGGTCGACGGGCGCATCTCGGCCCTCATCGAACTCGGCGCGGGCTTCCACCCCGAAATCTCCGGACGCGAGAACATCTTCATCAACGGCATCATGCTGGGCCTGTCGAAGAAGGAGGTGCAGCGCCGCTTCGACGAGATCGTCGAGTTCGCCGAGCTGCGTGACTTCATCGATGCACCGGTCAAGACCTACTCGTCCGGAATGTACATGCGGCTCGGGTTCGCCGTGGCCATCCACGTGGATCCCGAGGTCCTGCTCATCGACGAAGTACTCGCCGTCGGTGACCAGGGCTTTACACTGAAGTGCCTCGACAAGTTCTCGGAGTTGCGGCGCCGCAACAAGACGATTCTGCTGGTCACCCACTCGCTGAACCTCGTGGAGAAGTTCTGCGACCTCGCCCTCTGGCTCGACAAGGGCCAGACCAAGGCCGAGGGCGAGACCAAGCGCGTGGTGGCCTCGTACATCATCGATGTCGAGCGGACCGAGGAGCAAGAGCTGTCGAAGGCCGAATCGGCGCGCCTGGCGGCCACCGCCTCAGCCGCGCTCCCGTCTGGCGACGCGATGCCGGCCGACCCGGTGGACACCGGCGAAGCCCCGGCCGACATGTTCAAGGCCACCGAGGGGCGGTGGGGCACGCGCGAGATAGAGATTACGGGCGTGTCGATCCTCGGCGCCGACGGCAGGCCGGGCCACGTCTTCCAGTGCGGCGAGAGCGTCCGCGTGCAGATGCAGGTGCGCGCACACCAGCCACTGAACGACTTCGTCTTCGGCTTCGGCATCTTCAACGCCGACGGGGTGTGCTGCTACGGCACCAACACCAACCTCGAAGAGCTCGAGCCCGAGGCCATTTCGGGCGACGGCCTGGTGACCTTCGAGATCGACAGCCTCAAGCTCGTCGAAGGCACCTACCGCCTCGACCTGGCGGCGCACAAGCTCGACGGCTACCCGTACGACTACCACCGGCTCCTCTATTCGTTCCGCGTCAAGTCCCGCACGAAGGACGTCGGCATCTATCGGCCGGACCACCAGTGGTCGTTCACGCCGGCCATCCGGTTCAAGCCGCCCAAGGACGAGCCGGGCCGCTGAGGGCCCAGCCTGAACGCCGTGAGCCGCATCCTCCCGCTGAGCGACGCCGTGGCCCTGGTGGAGCGCCTGAGGCACCAGGGCCGAACGGTTGTCGTCACCAACGGCGTATTCGACGTGCTGCACCCGGGACACGTGCGATACCTCTCCGAGGCGCGCCGGCACGGCGATGTGTTGATTGTCGGCCTCAACTCCGACGCCTCGGTACGGCGGCTCAAGGGGCCGGCCCGTCCGGTCAATCCCGAACTGGAGCGCGCCGAAGTGCTGGCCGCGCTGTCGGCGGTCGATGCGGTGGTGGTCTTCGACGAAGACACGCCGCTCGACTTGATTGCGGCCCTGCAGCCGGACGTCCTGGTCAAGGGCGCGGACTGGGCCCACGATGCCATCGTCGGCCGTGAGGTCGTCGAGGCTCGCGGAGGGAAGGTCGTGCGGGTTCCCGTGGCGGACGGGCACTCCACGTCGTCGATTCTGGACCGCCTGCGTCCGCGCTGACACGGCGAGGCGGGACGGGACCGTGGGACAATGGCGGGGCGCAATCCCCCCGGGCCCGCGTGCGGGCGCCGGGATACGTGTCTGTACGGCATGACCACCACCACGACATCCCTGACGCTGCAATCGCTCCTGCTCGACATCGTGGCCCGGGCTGGCCTTGCGCGACCGCAGTTGCGGATCACGGGTCTGGGCGGCTCGGCCCGGGCGCTGGCCGCCGCGGCGGCCGCCCACCGGCTGCGTCCGCGGCCCGTCGTATTCGTGGTGCCGGCCGACTCGGCCATCGACGAGGCCGTAGACGACGTCCGGTTCCTGCTGCAGGGACTCGAGGGGCTCTCCGACCAGGCGGTTGGACGCGCCGTGCTGCCGCTGCCGTCGCTGCAGGTGGATCCATACCGAGGCCTGCAGCCGCATTTCCGGGCCACCTCGGCCCGGGCACAGGCGCTGCACGCCCTCGTCGCCGGACGGGCGCGGATTGTCGTGGCCTCGGCCCCGGCGCTGCTGCCGCGACTGGCGCCGCCCGACGAGGTGCGCCGGCTCTCGGCCATCGTCCGGCCAGGCCAGGAGATCGCCCCCGACGCCCTCATCGACATGCTGGCCGAGGGCGGATACGAGCGCCAGGATCCGGTGGACGAGCACGGCGAGTTCTGCCTGAGGGGCGGCATCCTCGATGTGTTCGCGGCCGGCGACGCCGTGCCGGTGCGCCTCGAGTTCGTGGGCGACACCGTCGAGTCGATTCGGCGCTTCGATCCGGCGACACAGCGATCAATCGAGACAGTGGATCAGTTCGCGGTGGTGCCCGTGCGCGATTTCAGCGTGCCGGCGTCAGGGCCAGACCTCGGCCCCGGTGTGTCGATCGCCGACTACCTGTTGGAGGCCCAGCTGGTCGTGGCCGAGCCCGAGGACGCTCGGGTGCAGGTCGAGCAGACGTGGGCGTCGGTCCGCGCGTCGTTTGCCGAGCGCGTGCCCGAATCAGCGGCCGGCACTACCCGCGCCCCGGAGGCGTTGATGGTCGGGTGGGACGACCTCGCCGCGCCGCTGGGCCGGGCCGTGCTGCTCGAAGAGCTGGGCTTGGACACGGCGCTGCCGGACACGGCGCTGGCGGTGGCCTATCAGCCGCCCCACGAGTTCAAGGGCCGCATTCCGGAGTGGGTTGCCGAAATCCGGCAGGCGCTGGGGCGCGGCGATACCGTGCTCTTCGCCGCCGGCACTCGGGGGAGGGCGGAGCGGACCGTCGAGCTGCTTCGCGATTACGACGTGCGGGCCACCTGGGCCGGCCATACCGACGAGCAACACGGTTCGGGAGCCGTCATCGTGGTCGACGGGCATCTGTCGCGGGGCTTCCGCCTGGCCGACGCCGCCGTGCAGGTATACGCGGCGGCCGACGTGTTCGACGAAGACCGCCGCCGTACTCAGGAAACCTCGTCGCGGCGGTCGGCAACCGCGGCCTTCCTGTCGGACCTTCGCGACCTGAAGGTCGGCGATCTCATCGTGCACGTGGACCACGGCATCGGGCAGTACGTGGGCCTCAAGCGGATTGCCGTGGGAGAAGATCTGAAGGAGTTCTTGGAGCTTCGCTACCACGGCGAAGACAAGTTGTTCGTCCCGGTCGAGCGGCTCGATCTCATCCAGAAGTACGGCGGCGGCGCCCGCCCGCCGCTCGACCGTCTGGGCGGCACCACCTGGGAGCGCGCGAAGACGCGCGTCAAGAAGGCCATGCGCGACATGGCCGAAGAGTTGCTCAAGCTCTACGCCGCGCGCCGCGCCGTCGCCGGCCACGCCTTCCATGCCGACACGCACTGGCAGGAGGAGTTCGAAGGCACCTTTCCCTACGAGCTGACGGTGGACCAGGCCTCGGCCATTGCGGATATCAAGCGCGACATGGAATCGGCCGTCCCGATGGATCGACTGCTGTGCGGCGATGTGGGCTACGGCAAGACCGAGGTGGCCATGCGCGCCGCGTTCAAGGCCGTGATGGACGGCAAGCAGGTGGCCGTCCTCGCTCCGACCACGGTGCTGGCATTCCAGCACCTCACGACGCTCGGGGAGCGCTTCGCGGCCTTCCCCACGCGCATCGACATGGTGAGCCGGTTCCGCAGCAGGCAGGAGATCGGCGCCACGCTCGCGGACCTGGCCGCCGGCCGGGTGGACGTGATTGTGGGCACTCATCGGCTGCTGTCGAAGGATGTCCAGTTCAGGGACCTCGGTCTGCTGGTCGTGGACGAGGAGCAGCGCTTCGGCGTGACGCACAAGGAACGCATCAAGCAGATGCGCAAGAGGGTGGACGTGCTCACGATGACGGCCACCCCGATTCCTCGAACGCTCAACATGTCGCTCGTGGGTATCCGCGACATGTCGGTCATCGAAACGCCCCCGCGCGACAGGCTGGCGATTCAGACCAACGTGGTCAAGTTCGACGCCGACGTGATTACCCGGGCCATTCGTGCCGAGATCGCGCGCGGCGGCCAGGTCTACTTCGTGCACAACCGGGTGGAGTCCATCTTCTCGATGGGCAACCTCCTCCAGCGGCTCGTACCGGAGGCGCGGGTGGTCACCGGCCACGGCCAGATGGGCGAGGACGTGCTGGAGCGCGCCATGCTCGACTTCATGGCGCATCGCTTCGACGTCCTGCTGGCCACGACCATCGTCGAAAACGGCCTCGACATCCCGAACGCCAACACCATCATCATCAACCGGGCGGATCGGTACGGGCTATCGCAGCTCTACCAGTTGCGCGGGCGCGTGGGCCGCAGCGACCGTCCCGCCTTCGCCTACCTGCTCATCCCGCCCGAGCAGTCACTCTCGCCGGTGGCTCGCAAGCGCCTGGCCGCGATTAAGGAGTTCAGCGACCTGGGCAGCGGATTCCGCGTGGCGGCGCTCGACCTGGAAATCCGCGGCGCCGGCAACCTGCTCGGAGGCGAGCAAAGCGGGCACATCGAGGCGGTGGGCTTCGAGATGTACACCAAGCTGCTCGAAGAGACCATCCGGGAGCTCAAGGGCGAAGACCTCGAAGACGACGTGCGGGCGGTGGTGAACCTGAAGGTGGACTTCCGCCTCGACGATTCCTACGTCCCCGACATGAACCAGCGCCTCACCATCTACCGCCGCGTGGCGGGAGCGCGGTCCGAAGACGACATCGCCGCCATCGTGGACGAGGTGCGCGACCGCTACGGCGCGCCGCCGACGGCGCTGCTCAACCTCGCCGACTACGCCCGGATCCGGGTGCTGGCCGACCGGCTCGGGCTGGAGTCCCTCGACCGGGAGGGCTCGGCCGTCGTCTTGAAGATCAGGGAGAAGAAGGCCACGGTGGATCCCGTGCGGCTCATCAACCTGGTGCAGGAGCGCGGGGACCTGCGCCTGTTCCCTCCGGCGACGTTGAAGATGGACCTGGCGGCAGATGTCGCCGGGGCTGAAGCCCCGGCGCTCCGCACTGCGGTCCCGGCGCTCCGCACGGACCCGTTGGCGCACCGCCCAGGTCCGGCCTACCGCCCAGGCACGGAGCGCCGGGGCTTCAGCCCCGGCGGCACCCGCATCCCCCGCCCGGCGCGGAAGCCCGCGTGGTGGGCGGCCCGGGCCACGTCAGGTGAAGTGGCCCCCGGGTTCTCGAAGTCCGAGATCCTGAAGGCGCCGGCCGAAGACGCCCGCGCCCCCGGCGGAGTCATCGAGCGGGTGACGGGATTGTTGCTGGTGTTGCTGGACGAGCAGTAAACTGTGAGATTACAGGATGTTACGGACATGAAGATGCGCGCGTGGGCAATTTCGGCGGCGCTGGTGGCGATGGCCGTGGCCGTGCCAGCAGCCGACATCCTCGAGCAGGTGCTGGTGAAGGTCAACGGCGACATCATCACCAAGACCGACCTCGAGCAGCGGCAGGTGGCGGCGCTCCGCCAGAAGAATCCGAATCTCCGGTCCGACAACGAGGCCGCCCTGCAGCAGGCGCTCGCCGAGATCACGCCAGGGGTGATTGTCGATGCCGTGGACGAACTGCTCATCGTCCAGCGCGGCCGCGAGCTGGGCTATTCGATGTCCACCGACCAGTTCAACAGCATCGTCGACAACATCAAGAAAGAGAACAAGCTCGAGGACGAAGAGCAGTTCCAGGCGGCGCTGAAGCAGGAGGGCCTGACGATGGCCGACCTCCGCAAGCAACTCGAGCGCACCATGATCATTCAGCGCGTGCAGCAGGTCGAAGTCATGAGCAAACTGCAGGTGACCGACGCCGAGCTGAAGATGTACTACGACAGCCACAAGGACAGCTTCACCACGAAGCCGCAGATCACGCTCCGCGAGATTCTGGTGGTCGTGCCCACGTCCGACCGTAGCGTCAATGTCGGCCAGGAAGAGGAAGCCATGGCCACGGCCGAAGACATCCGCAAGCGTCTCGTGGCCGGCGAGCCGTTTGCGCGCCTCGCCGCCGACCTGTCCGACTCGCCGTCCAAGGCCAACGGCGGTCTGGTTGGTCCCATCACGCTCGACGTGCTGGCGCCCGATCTGCAGCAGGCCCTGCAGGGCCTCGAGGCCGGGGATCTCACGCCGGTGCTGCGCACCACGCGCGGGTTTCAAGTCGTGAAAGTCGAGGCCCTGGAGACGGCGACCATCAAGCCCTTCGACGCGTCCCGGGACGAGATCGCGGACCGCATCGCGAGCGAGAAGCGCCGCGGAGAATTCACGAAGTTCCTCGAAAAGCTTCGCGCGCAGGCGATCATCGACTGGAAGAACGACGAGATCAAGAAGGCATGGGAGCTCGGCCTGAAACAGGTGGCCGTCCAGGGCGTGCCGAGCCAGCCGTGACGATCGAGGGAGACGAGGCGGCAGCGCAGTGGTATGCGATCTGGACCCGCTCCCGGCACGAGAAGATCGTGCGCGGCCAGCTCGAGCAGAAGTCCATCGAGGTGTTTCTTCCGACCATTGCGAAGTGGAGCCGCTGGAAGGATCGCAAGAAGCGCATTGACTGGCCCCTTTTCCCCGGTTACTGCTTTGCACGCTTTGACGCGCTCGACCGTCTGCCGGTGCTCACGTGCGACGGCGTGGTCCAGATCGTGGGAACCGACGGGATGCCCTCACCGATTCCGGCCGTCGAGGTCGAGGGGATCCGCCAGCTCGTCGAGAGCGAGCTGTCCTACGACCCCTGCCCCCTCGTGAAGGAGGGGCAGATGGTCAAGGTCGTCTCGGGTCCGCTCAAAGGTGTGATTGGCCGGCTGATGCGCAAGGGCGCGCACGCACGGCTGGTGCTGTCGGTGGACCTGATCGGCCAGGCCGTCAGCGTGGAAGTGGACGCTGCCGACGTGCGGCCCTACTGAACCTCAGATGTCCGGCCGATGCCGCCGGAACGGAACCCAAAGTCACCATGAAGATCGGCTCCGTTGAGCTCCCCTCACCCTTCGTGGTGTCTCCCATGGCGGGGATGACCGACACGGCGTTCCGGCGCCTGGTGAAACGTAAAGGCGGGTGTGGCCTCGTCGTGTCCGAGATGGTCAGCAGCGAGGGCCTGGTGCGCGGCATCGACCGCACCCTCGACTACGCGGAGTACACCGAAGAGGAGCGCCCGGTCTCGATCCAGATCTTCGGCGGCGACCCCGAGCGCATGGCCGAGGCGGCCCGTGTCGTGGAAGGGATGGGTGCCGACATCGTGGACGTGAACATGGGGTGCCCGGTGCCGAAAATCGCCAGGCACCACGCCGGCTGCAGCCTGATGCGCGAGCCCGGGCACGCGGCGGCAATCATTGGCGCCATGGTGAAGGCCGTTCGCATTCCGGTCACCGTGAAGATGCGCAAGGGTTGGGACGACACCGACCTGAACGCGCCCGACGTGGCCCGCCGCGTCGAGGAGGCCGGCGCGTCGGCCATCGCCATCCACGGCCGCACGGCCAAGCAGTCCTATAGCGGACACGCCGACTGGGAGTTCGTGGCCGGCGTGGCCGGCGCGGTTCGCATCCCGGTGTTCGGATCGGGCGACTGCATCGAGCCCGAGGAGGTCGTGGCGCGGCTTCGAAGCGGCGTGAGCGGCGTCTTCGTCGGCCGCGGCGTCCTGCGCAATCCGTGGATTCTCGCGCAGGCGCGGGACGTGATGGAGGGACGGCCCCCCGTGCCCGTGTCGCTCGCCGAGCGCGGACGCTTTCTCCTCGACTACATCGAGCTGCTACTCGACGACCCCGATCTCGAAGCCGACGGCTTCCGCCACGTGGCGCCGGGGCAGGCGGCTTCCGAGGCGGCGCCGGCGCGCAGCCGCGACCGGTGGGTCATCAACAAGGTGCGGGCCCTCTGCAGTTGGTACACGAAGGGCCTCGACGGCGGATCGCAGCTGCGCACGAGGGTCAATGCCGCCCTGTCGCTCAGCCAGCTCCGCGAGACGATCGAGATGTTCTTCCTGGCAGACGTACCGCCGATCGAAACCGCGCTGGCGGGCCGGCCCTGATGGCGGGGATGCTGCCCGGGTCGCGGATCTACGTCGCGGGCCACCGCGGGCTGGTAGGATCCGCCGTCCTCAGGCGCCTCGGCGACCTCGGGCACCATCACATCCTCACGGCCACGCGCGAACAACTCGATCTGCGTGACCAGGCGGCGGTCAACTACTGGTTCCGGGCCAATCGTCCGGAATACGTTTTCCTCGTGGCCGGCACCGTGGGCGGCATTCTGGCCAACGCCACTCGCCCGGCGGAGTTCATCTACGACAACATGATGATCCACGCCACGGTCGTGCACTCGGCGCACACCTTCGGCGCGAAGAAGCTCCTCTACCTGGGCAGCTCGTGCATCTATCCGAGAGAGTGTGCCCAGCCGATGGCCGAGGAAGCGTTGCTGTCCGGCCCACTCGAGCCCACCAACGAGCCCTACGCCATCGCCAAGATCGCGGGCATCAAGCTCTGCCAGGCGTATCGCCGGCAATACGGCTGCGACTTCATCTCCGCGATGCCCACCAATCTCTACGGACCGCAGGACAACTTCGACCTGTCGAGTTCACACGTCGTGCCCGCCCTGGTCCGCAAGTTCCACGACGCCAGGCAGGCCGGACACCAGGAAGTGGTCGTCTGGGGTAGCGGCCGGCCCCGCCGCGAGTTCCTGCACGTGGACGACCTGGCCGACGCGGCCGTGTTCCTGATGAACGGCTACGCCGACATGGCGCACATCAACGTCGGAACCGGCGAGGACCTCACCATCGAGGCACTGGCGCGCCTGGTCGGTTCGGTCGTCCACCCCGCCGCGCGGATCGTCTTCGACGCCACCAAGCCCGACGGCGCGCCGCGCAAACTGCTCGACGTGTCGCGGCTCCACGCCCTCGGCTGGCGCCACCGCATCGGCCTCGACGAGGGCATCGCCCGCACCTACGAGTGGTTCCTCGAACACCAGGCCGACGCGCGCGGGCTCGTCAGCGCGCCGCCCCGTTGACGCTGCGCACATTGCGCGCGACGACTGCGGCCGTGACGACGTTTGCTGCTACCATCGTCGCGATCGCCGCGGCGCGATTGCGCTTCCACATCTTCTCCGCCACCGCGATCGTCGTGGCCATGGACAGCACCTTGGTGAGGGTCATCACACTGCGGTTGCCGCGCATCAACGGGTTTTGTTCGTGAATCCCCGCGTCGAGGCCCTGCACGGTCAGGATCGCGTCCGCCGCGTGCAGGACGGCCAGCGTGCTGTAGAGCGGCAGCATCGGTTTCGGGCGCGCGGCGTCCACGGCCCTCGACGCCGTGCGCACCAGCTCCGGGCCGCGATCGATCGATTGGGCCCACGCCGATGGCGCGACCGCAACCACCATGGTGGCCGCCAGCGCGACGAACCAACGAGTCGGACCGGGGAACATGGGTACCTCGCAGAGTCGAGTGGGGCATCAGTGCCCACCACACTCAGGGCAAGGCGCGTACCGGCGTCGGCGACGATTGGTTTGGCGTCCAAGTACCGGCCAAAGCGGCACTTCGGCGGGGCCTTCACCCTTCGGCACGCTCGGGCGATCGCTGTGCGCCCATGTGCGCGCACGTGGACCGTTCACAGAGGGAGATCGTGAGCCTTCGCGTCGCATTTGACCTCGACGGTACGGTTGCCGATATGTACGGCGCGTTGAGGGTCGAGGCCGAGCGGCTCTTCGGTGCCGGCACGCGCGGAGCCGTGCCCGCGGGCGCGCTCCCCGATGCCGTCTTGCCGGGCCCCGACCTTGCGGGCGAGGGCCTGACGGCCCGGCAGCAGGCCCAGATCTGGGACCGTGTCCGCCAGATCGATAACTTTTGGACGACGCTTCCCGAGCTGGAGCCCGGCATCATCGCGCGGATTGCCGAGACGGCCGACGAGCGGCGGTGGGAAGTGCTCTTCATCACGACGCGGCCGCCGAGCGCCGGCGAGACGACGCAGCGCCAGACGCAGCGCTGGCTCGAAGCCCACGGTTTCGCCCTGCCGTCGGTCTTCGTCCTGCAGCGATCGCGCGGCAAGCTCGCCGACGCGTTGCACCTGGACGCTGTCGTCGACGACCGCCCCGAGAACTGTCTCGACGTCGCCGTGGACAGCAAGGCCAAGCCCTTGCTCATCTGGCCCGAGCCCGGAGAAGCCGTGCCGGCGGGTTTGCGACGCATGGGCGTGAGGCCGGTGCCCACCATCTCGGAGGCCTTGAGGTTTCTTGAGCGGCTGGACGACTCGCGCTCGCAATCTTCGGTGGTGCGGTCGATCAGGCGGTTGCTGCGAAGAGATGGCGCCGAGTGACGCTGGCCGGGACTGAAGTCCCCGGGGCTCCGCACCAGACGCTGGCCGGGGCTGAAGTCCCGGGGCTCCGCACCAGACGCTGGCCGGGACTG
>Ga0138256_10004114_pt1 | contig 15463 bp, 7 predicted proteins | sample KNB2016incub_MG_FD_105486 | JGI IMG/M metagenome (GOLD analysis project Ga0138256, IMG submission 105486) | Active sludge microbial communities from wastewater in Klosterneuburg, Austria - KNB2014incub_MG | ecosystem: Engineered > WWTP > Activated sludge > Unclassified | place: Austria... | reverse complement strand
TCGGCCGCGCGGTGGCCGTCGCGCGCGCTGCGCGCTGAGGATTGCCCCTTCTCCCACTCATCGGAGGAAACCCCTCAGCGGGCCCGGGCCAGCCCGGCCTGGTCGATGAGGAAGGCGTATTCGCGTGCGATCTCGTCCAGCACCTCGAAGCGCCCCGAAGCGCCGCCATGGCCGGCATCCATGTTCACGTGCAGCAGCAGCGGGTTGGCGTCGGTCTTCTTCGCACGCAGCCGGGCCACGTATTTCACCGGTTCGAAATACTGGACCTGCGAGTCCCACAGCCCGGTCAGCACCAGCATCGCCGGATAGGCCTGGGCGCGGATATTGTCGTAGGGCGAATACGACAGCATGTAGTCGTGCGCTGTCCTGTCGCGCGGGTCGCCCCACTGCGTCCACTCGTTGGCGGTGAGCGGAATCGTCTCGTCGAGCATCGTCGTCACGGTGTCGACGAAGGGCACGTCGAGCACGATGCCGCGGTATAGCGAACCGGCCTCGTTGGCCACCACGCCCATCAGCAGCCCGCCGGCCGAGCCGCCGCTGGCGAAGACCTTGTCCTTCGCGCCCCAGCCGGCGCGCACCAGCGCGTCGGTGGCGTCGACGAAATCGTTGAAGGTATTCTTCTTGTTCATCAGCCGGCCGTCCTCGTACCAGCCCTCGCCGAGTTCGGCGCCGCCGCGCACATGGGCCAGCGCGACGACGAAGCCGCGGTCGAGCAGGCTGGGTCGGTTGGACGAGAACTCGGGGTCGTAGGAACTGCCGTAGGCGCCGTAGCCGATGACGAGCAGCGGCGCCGTGCCGTCGGCGCGCGCGCGGTCGCGCCGCCACGACACGGTGACCGGGATGCGCCGGCCGTCGCGCGCGGGCGCCCACAAGCGTTCGGTGGCATACAGGCCGGCGTCGTAGCCGGGCACCGGCTGCAGCTTGCGCAGCACGCGCCGGCCGCTGGCCAGGTGCAGGTCCCAGGTGGCGCGCGGCTGCACCATCGAAGTGACCGTATAACGCAGGTGTGCGGCGCGTGCGTCGCGGTTGTCGCCCAGCGCCACGGTGCTGGCCGGCGCGGCCGCCACCGGCTGCCAGCGTCCACCGGCCAGCAGGCGCACGCGGCTGTCGGCGTCCACGCGCTCCTGCACCGCGATGCCGCGCTCCAGCAGCACGAAATCTTCCAGCGTCGCCTGCTCGCGACCCGGCACCAGCGTGCGCCATCGGCCGCGCTCGTCGGGCGCGCGCTGCGGCGCACTGACGAGCCTGAAATTCACCGCGCCCTCGTTGGTGCGGATGACCCAGCGGCCCTTCAGATGGTCGGCCGTGTGGCGCACCTTTTCGCGCCGCGCCAGCACCATGCGCACGGGGCTGCGCGGCGCATCGGCGGGTACCACGCGCGTCTCGGCGGTGTCGAAGCCGGTCACCGTGATGAGCACGTACCGGCCCGAGGCACTGTTGTGCACCGAGACGAAGAGCGTCTTGTCGGCCTCCTCGAATACCTTCACGTCGGCCGCCGCCTCGGTGCCCAGCGTATGGCGCCATACCGGGCCGCTCTGCAGCGTGACCGGGTCCTGGCGCACGTAGAACAGCGTGCGGTTGTCGTTGGCCCAGGCCAGGTCTTCCAGCACGCCGGGAATGGCATCGGCGTAGGTCTTGCCGGTGCGCAGGTTGCGCAAGCGCAGCGTGTGGATGCGGCGGCCGCCTGTGTCCTCGGTCCAGGCCAGGATTTCGCCATTGGGGCTGACGGCCGTGGAGCCGACGCGGTAGTAGGCCTGCCCAGCGGCCAGCGCCGGCTGGTCCAGCAGCACCTGGCGCGGCGCGCGCGCATCGGGCCGCTCGGGGCTGCCGCGCTGGCGCATCAGCACCGGGTACTCGGCGCCGGCCTTGAATTCCTGCCAGTACCACCAGCCCCGGTCGTAGACCGGCGGCGTGTCCTCGTCTTCCTGGATGCGCGACCGCATCTCGGCCGCCAGCTGCGCCTGCAAGCCCTGCAGCGGCGCCATCATGGCCGCGGTATGGGCGTTCTCGGCTTGCAGGTGGCGCAAGATCTCTGGCCGCTTGGACTGCGGATCGTCGTCGCGCAGCCAGTGGTATTCGTCGACGCGGTCGCCGTGCGGGCTTTTCACGACATGCGGCACGACCGGCGCAACGGGTGGCGCCGGGGTCTGGGCCGCGGCAGCGGCGGTGAGCAAGATCATGAGCAGCAGCGGGAGGTGGGGCACGCGGACGATGATAGGCGGCCTGCCGCAGGCCCACGGGTCACCGCAGGCGGCTGACCAAACGACTGCACACCTTCCGCAGGTGCCACGCCGGAGCCACCCGCCACGGCAGGCTGGCCCGGCCGGCAACGACCAGATCAGCGTGCGCGTGGCCGCCGCAGACCGTGACACGGTGCACGGGGACAGCGGTACCGATGCGCTGACCGTTCAGGTCGCCCCTCTACACTCCGGCGAAGGAGGATTCAGGGGTTGACATGAGGTTTACCCGGACATCCTTGGTGCTCGCAGAAACTTAGGGGGTAAGAATGGACCGTTTCGAAGACAACGACACCGTTGCCACCGCCACGGACTTACGCAACGTCGGTGGCACCGTGTTCGAGACGGCACTGAGCATCGAGTCCGACGACCTCGATTGGTACCTCTTCACGCTGCCCAGCGCCGGACGCCGCGGCGACACGATCTCGGTCGAGTTCAACCACGCGCTGGGCGACGTGGACCTGGAGTTGTACGGCAGCGACGGCACGACCTTGCTGGACTACTCGTACGGCATGAGCAATCTCGAGACGATCAGCCTGGAGGGGCTCGCCGCGGGCAGCTACTACGCGCTCGTCTACGCGTTCAGCGGGGCCAACAATCCGGACTACACGCTGGCAGTGGCGGTGGCACCCCAGGCCCCCGGCGACCGCTTCGAGGACAACGACTCCGCCGCCACCGCCACGGACTTGCACACCATCAGCGGCACCGTGTCCGAGACGGCACTGAGCATCGAGTCCGGCGACCCCGATTGGTACCGCTTCACGCTGACCAGCGCAGGACGCCCCGGCGACACGGTCTCGGTCGAGTTCGACCATGAGCTGGGCGACGTGGATCTGGAGTTGTACGGCAGCGACGGCACGACCTTGCTGGACTCCTCGCGCGGCAACGGCAATCTTGAGGAGATCAGCCTGGCGGGGCTCGCCGCGGGCAGCTACTACGCGCACATCTACCTGTTCAGCGGGACCAACAATCCGGACTACGCGCTGGCGGTGGCGGTGGCACCCCAGGCCACCGGCGGCAACGACGTGCTCACGGGTGACGACGACGCCAATACCTTTGCCGGACTGGGCGGTGACGACGCCATCAGCGGTCTGGGCGGCATCGACACGTCCGTCTTCACCGGGGTGCGGGCCGACTACGCTATCAGCTTGGCCGGCGACGTGCGCCAGGTGAACGACATGACCCCCGGCCGCGACGGCAACGACAGCCTGAGCAGCATCGAGCGGTTGCGCTTTGCCGACACCGCCGTCGCCTACGACATCGACGGCAACGCCGGCATGGCGGCCAAGCTCGTGGGCGCGGTGTTTGGCGCCTCGGCCCTGCAGGATGCAGCCCTGGTGGGCAGCTACCTGAGCCTGCTGGACAGCGGCGCCAGCGCCGAAGAGTTGGCCGCGCTGGCGGCGGCGTCGGCGCGTTTTGCGCAGCTGGCCGGTTCGCACGGCAACACCGATTTCGTGAACACGGTGTACGAGAACGTCGTCGGGATGGCCCCGAGCACGGCCGAACTCGATGAATTCGTGGGACTGCTCGAAACTGGCGTCTTCACCCAAGCCACGCTGGCGCTGCTGGCGGCCGAGCACCCGCTGAACCAGGCCCGCATCGACCTCGCGGGGCTGGCCGACACGGGCTTGAACTACGGCGTGGCGGCCCCGGGAACGGTGCAGTTCGGCACCATCGGGCCCGACGCCTTGACCGGCACCAGCGCCGACGACCAGCTCTACGGCCTGGCCGGAGACGATACGCTCAGCGGCGGCGCCGGCAACGACAGCCTGGAGGGTGGCGAGGGCGTCGACCGCGCGGTCTTCGCCGGCGACAGCAGCCACTTCGGCTGGTCGCGGGAGGACAGCGGCTGGATCGTGAGCGATGACCGTGGCCCGTACACGATCGACCTGCAAGGCATCGAGCGGCTGCAGTTCGAGGACCGTCACGTGGCGCTGGACATGGACGGCGCGGCCGGGATGACGGCCAAGCTGCTGGGCGCCGTCTTCGGCGCTTCGTTCGTGGCCAACCCCGAGTTCGTGGGCATCGGCCTGAGCGTGTTCGACGCCGGCATGTCGTACGAGCAGGTGGCGCAGCTGGCGCTGGATGCCGCGCTGGGCGCCGGGCACACGCACCAGCAGGCGGTGGAGCTGATGTACTTCAACCTCATCGGCGTCGCGCCTTCGCCCCAGGAAAGCGCCGAGCTGGTCGCCCTCATCGACGTCCATCACGTCTACACCGAGGCCTCGATCGCCGTCTTCGCCGCCGAACTTTCCTACAACACCGACAACATCGACCTCGTCGGCCTCGCACAGACCGGCATCGACTACGTGCCGGCCTGAGGTGCATCAGACAGGCGCCGACATCGACTCGCCCAGCACCAGCCGCTGGCGCGGCAGCGCCACGCGCCGCAGGTCGCAGCGGTCGAGACGCTTCGGGCCGGGCTCGCAGTGAATCGCGGGCCCGTCAGGGCAGCCGCACCGAAGCGCATCGTGCAGCGCCCTCAGGCCGCCATCGGCACCAGGAAGTCGCGGCTGATGCCCACGCCGAGGTCGCCCACGCGGTCGAGGAACTGCGTCAGGTAGGCGTGCAGGCCGGTGGCCAGAATCTCGTCGATGCGGCCGTACTGCAGGTCGGAACGCAGCCGACCGGCACGGCGCAGCGTCTCGCTGCTGCCCTGGTTGGCCACCAGTTGCAGATTGAGCACCACCTCGTTCATGCACGCGGCCAGCGAGCGCGGCATGTCGGGGCGCAGGATCAGCAATTCCGCCACGCGTTCCGGGCGGATGACGTTGCGGTAGACCTTGCGGTAGACCTCGAAGCCGGAGACCGAACGCAGGATCGCGCTCCAGTGGTAGAAGTCCACCTCCTGGCTTTCCTTGACGTGGCCGGCGCCGAAATACTCGCCGGCCAGGGCGTGGAACTTCACGTCGAGCAGCCGCGCCGTGTTGTCGGCGCGTTCCAGGAAGGTGCCGATGCGCAGGAAGTGCAAGGCTTCGTCCTGCAGCATGGTGCCCACGGTGACGCCGCGCGACAGGTGCGAGCGGAACTTGACCCATTCGAAGAAGGCCCCGGGGTCGCGGTCGAAGGCGCCCTCGCGCAGCAGGCGGTTGAATTCGAGCCAGGTCTGGTTCTGCGTCTCCCACACCTCGGTGGTGAGCGCACCGCGCACGGCGCGCGCGTTCTCGCGCGCGGCGCGCAGGCAGGACACGATGCTCGACGGATTGGTCTCGTCCAGCACCATGAATTCCATGACGGGCACGGCACTCACGTTCGGGTGCTTCTGGGCATAGCTGCCGGTGAGTTCGCTGATCGACAGCAGCCCGCGCCAGCCCTGCTCGGTCATGTCGGCCGACTGCGGCAGCAGACTGGTCTGGTAGTTCACGTCCAGCATGCGGGCTGTATTTTCGGCCCGCTCCATATAACGAGCCATCCAAAACAAATGATCTGCCGTGCGCGAGAGCATCGCCGACTCCTTCAGGCCGAAAATCCAGCGTGCGCTGGCGCGCACCGCGGTGTTGTGGCTTCGCCGCAAGCGCTTCGCGCTTGACCGGTCCGCTCCATGTAGCGGGCCATCCAGAACAAATGGTCGGCGGTTCTAGACAGCATGGTCGGTTCTCCCTTCAGTCCTCGAGCACCCAGGTGTCCTTCGTGCCGCCGCCCTGCGACGAATTGACGACCAGCGAGCCCTCTATCAGCGCCACGCGCGTCAGGCCGCCGGGCACCATCTGCACCTCCTTGCCCGACAGCACGAAGGGACGCAGGTCGATGTGGCGCGGCGCGATGCCGCTTTCCACGAAGGTGGGGCAGGTGGACAGGCTGAGCGTGGGCTGCGCGATGTAGTTGCCCGGGTTGGCCTGCAGCACGGCGCGGAAGTCGTCGATCTCGGCCCGCGTGGCGGCCGGGCCGACGAGCATGCCGTAGCCGCCGGCGCCATGCACTTCCTTGACCACCAGCTCACCCATGTTCGCCAGCACGTAGGCCAGGTCTTCGGCATCGCGGCACTGGTAGGTGGGCACGTTATGCAGGATGGGCTTTTCGCCCAGGTAGAACTCCACCATCTTCGGCACGTAGGGGTAGATGCTCTTGTCGTCGGCGATGCCGGTGCCGATGGCGTTGGCGAGCGTCACGTTGCCGGCGCGGTAGACGTCGAGCAGTCCGGCGCAGCCCAGCGTGCTGTCTGGCCGGAAGGCCTGGGGGTCGAGGAAGTCGTCGTCGACGCGGCGGTAGATCACGTCCACGCGCTTGGGGCCCTGCGTCGTGCGCATGAAGACGAAGCCTTCCTTGACGAAGAGGTCCTGGCCCTCGACGAGTTCCACCCCCATCTGCTGCGCCAGGAAGGCGTGCTCGAAATAGGCGCTGTTGTACATGCCGGGGGTCAGCACCACCACCGCGGGATCGTTGACGCCGGCCGGCGCCACCGCGCGAAGCGTCTCCAGCAACAGGTCGGGGTAGTGCGCCACCGGCGCGACACGGTGCATGCTGAACAGTTCGGGGAACAGCCGCATCATCATCTTGCGGTCTTCCAGCATGTAGCTCACGCCGCTGGGCACGCGCAGGTTGTCTTCCAGCACGTAGTAGCTGCCGGAGCCGTCGGCATTGCCGGCGCGCACGATATCGATGCCCGAGATGTGCGAATAGACGTTGCCCGGCACCTCCACGCCCATCATCTCGGGGCGGAACTGGCTGTTTCTCAGCACCTGGTCGGCCGGCACGATGCCGGCCTTCAGGATCTCCTGGCCGTGGTAGACGTCGTGGATGAAACGGTTCAGCGCCGTCACACGCTGGCGCAGCCCGGCTTCCATGGTCGCCCACTCGTGGCCGGGAATCACGCGCGGGATGAGGTCGAAGGGAATCAGCCGCTCGGTGCCCGCGCCGTCCTCGTCCTTCGCGCCGTAGACGGCGAAGGTGATGCCGACGCGGCGGAAGATCATCTCCGCCTCGTCGCGCCGCGAGCGCATGGTTTCGGGCGGCTGGCGCTCGAGCCAGCGGTCGTAGACGCGGTAATGGTTGCGCACCTCCCCGGCGGGGGTGCACATCTCGTCGAAAGGCGCCTTCATGGTGATTCAGCTTTCCTGTGAATGCACAATAGCAAGTCGCGGGCCCGCTTCGGGTGCCGCATCGGCTGCCGCTTCGACCACGCGCGTGCGCACGGCCACGTTCAGCGTGTGGCTGCCGCCGCCGCCGCGGATGACGCCGCGCAGCGGCGTCACGTCGGCATAGTCCCGCCCCACCGCCAGCCGCACATGGCCGCTGCCGGGGACGAGGTCGTTGGTGGGGTCCAGGTCCAGCCAGCCGGCGCCCGGGCCTGCGGCCGCCACGCCGGGCGTCCCGGGGCACCAGACCTGCACCCAGGCATGCGAGGCGTCGGCGCCCAGCATCTGCGCGCCGCCTTCCGGGGCCTGCGTGAGCAGGTAGCCGCTGACGTAGCGCGCCGGCAGTCCCCACATGCGCAGTGCGCCGGCCATCAGGTGGGCGAAATCCTGGCACACGCCGCGCCGCTGTGCCACCACCTGCGCCAGCGGGGTGTCGATCTCGGTGCTCGCGCTGTCGTAGGCGAAGCCGGTGTGGATGCGATGCATCAGCTCCAGCGCCGCCTCGGCCAGCGGCCGGCCCGGCGGCAGGCTGGGCGCCGCAAATTCGCGCAAGACCCCCAGCCGCGGCACGTAGGGCGAGGGCATGGCGAATTCGACCTCGGGCCTGAACGGCGCGCGCGCCACATAGCGCAGGCTTTGCGCCACCTCGTCCCAGGCCGGCGAGAGCGCCGGCTGCAGGCCGGCAAAGCGCGCTTGCACGCGCACGCGGCTGCTGGCGCGCACATGCAGGCGGGCGTGCGGCAGCAGCAGGCTGAAATGGCGCTGCGCATTGCCCATCGCGTCGCGGCTGTCGCGGCGCTGCGCGGGCACCGGGTCGATGTCCAGGTCGAAGGCCAGCAACTGCTGGTGGGCGTCTTCCAGCGGCTGCAGGTGCGCCAGGTGGTGCGCCAGCGTCACCGGCGCAGCATAGTCGTAGCGCGTCTCGTGGAAGATCTCGAGCAGCATGGTCACAGCCGCTGGTCCAGGCCCTGCGCGAGCGTGAAGTAGCACTCGCCCACGCGTTCGGCCATCGCCGCCGCGGTGTCGGCCAGCTGCGCGGCCAGCCGCTGCAGTCGCGCGGACATGGCCGCGTCGTCGGCGCCGCGCAGCGCTTCCAGCGTGAGGCCGGCCCCTTGCGCCGGCAGCATGGCCAGCAGCAGCTCGCGCGTGTTTTCGTCGCCCGGCAGCTTGGACAGTTCGGTGCGCAGCCGCCGCAGCACGCCGGCGAAGGCGCGCGGATTGGCGCTGTCCAGCACCAGAAGGTCGACCACGGCCAGCAGGTCTTCGTGGCGCTGGTAGCGGGCGCGGAAGGTGATGACGCTGTCGAACAGTTCCAGCAGCAGTTCGATGCCCACCGTGCTGCCCAGCGCCTTGGCCTGCAGGAAGGTGCCCAGCGTGGTGGCCACACCAATCAGGCGCTCCAGCAGCCGACCCACCGTGAGCAGCCGCCAGCCGTGGTCGCGCGTCATGCGGTCGGTCTGCGCTCCGGTCACCGCCGCCAACTGCAGGGCCAGACGGTCCAGTGCGGGCAGTACCTGGCCCAGCGTCGGCAACTCGCCCGGCGCCGTCTCCAGCGACAGCGCAAAGCCTTCGGACATCGACCGCACAAGGCCCCATTGTTCGGCCGACAGGCGCTCGCGCAGGGCCATCGACGCCCGCCCCAGCGCAGCCAGGTTGTAGGCGATGCTGGCCGCCCCCTCGGCCGGGTCGGTCTGGTTCAGCCCGGCCAGCAGCGCGCGCTCGAACAGGTGCTGCGATCGCGCCAGCGTCGGCACGCCGGGCGGCAGCAAGCCGTACTTCACGGCCAGCGCCGACAGCGCCTGCTGAACCGCCGGCGGGGCGTCGGCGTCGGCACCGATGAGCTGCAGCGTGGCGCGGCTCAGGCGCACCAGATTTTCCGTGCGCTCGGTGTAGCGACCCAGCCAGAACAGGTTCTCGCCGGTGCGGCTGGACACCGGCTGGCGGCGCGCCAGGATGTCGTCCACCTGCAGGCGCTGCGGCAGCATGGAATAGGTATCCACGGTGCCTTCGGTCAGCACCCAGGTGTCCAGGCTGGTGCCTCCGCGCTGCATGGACACGCTGCCGTCCTCGCGCCGGGCCACCCGCGTCATGCCGCCCGGCAGCACGTGCCAGCGGCCGGCGGCATCGGCCATGGCATAGACACGCACCATGGCCGGGCGGCCGCTCACCACACTGGTGCCCCAGATGGGTGCACGCGAGAAGCGCAGCCGGCCCTGCACCGTCCAGGCGTCGGGGTCGGCTTCGATGGCGGCGTCGTGCGCCTCGTGCATCTGCGAAGTGCGCCCGCCGTGCGGGAAGGTGCTGCGCAGGATCTTGCCCGCCAGGTGGGGCGCCACGTCTTGCCAGGCCGCGGCTTCGCCGCACCACCAGGTGGGCAGCGAGGGCAGTCGCAGGTTCTCGCCGGTGAGCCGGCGCGCGATGCCGGGCAGGAAACCCTGCACCGCCGGCGTCTCCAGGAAGGCGCTGCCCAGCGCATTGGCCATGACCACGGTGCCCGCGCGCGCCGCCTGCAGCAACCCCGGCACGCCCAGGGCGGAGTCGGGGCGCAGCTCCAGCGGGTCGCACCAGTCGTCGTCGAGCCGGCGCAGCACACCGTGCACGGGCTCCAGGCCGTCCACCGTCTTCAGGTAAAGGTGCTCGCCGCGCACGGTGAGGTCGCCACCCTCCACCAGCGGCAGGCCCAGGTAGCGCGCCAGGTAGGCGTGCTCGAAATAGGTCTCGGCATAGGGCCCGGGCGTGAGCAGCACCACGCGCTGCGCGGCGCCGCCGGCCACCGAGGCGGCCGTCTGCTCCAGCGTGTCGAGCAAGCGCCGGTACGAACTGGCGATGTGCTGCACCTGCAGGTCGCGAAACGCCTCCGGAAACTGGCGCGAGATGACGAGCCGGTTGTGCATCACGTAGCCCAGGCCCGAAGGCCCTTGCGTGCGCTGCGCCACCAGCCACCAGCGGCCGTCGGGGCCGCGCGCGATGTCGAAGGCGGCGATGAACAGGCGCATGCCGCCAGGCGGCTGCACACCGATCATGGGTCGCAGCCAGCCCGGGTGGCGCAGCAGCAGCGCCGGCGGCAGCAGGCCTTCGTGCAGCAGGCGCTGCGGGCCGTAGAGATCGGCCAGCGTCAGTTCCAGCAGTTCGGCGCGCTGCCGCACGCCGTCCTCGATGGCCGCCCACTCGGCCGGTTCGATGAGCAGCGGCAGCAGTTCCAGCGACCAGGGCCGGCTGGCCACGCCGGTGTCGCTGAAGACGTTGTGCGTGACGCCGTCCTGCCGGATGCGCTGCGCCACCTGGCCAACGCGGCGGTCCAGGTCGTCGGCCAGGTCCTGCCCGGCCGGCGGCGGCAGCAGCGCCTGGGCAAAACGTTGCCAGGCCGGGCGCAGCAGGCCGCCGGGGCTGCGCAACTCATCCCACACCCCCGCCTCGGCCGGCAGTGCGCGACCGGTCAGCGTGTGCGCCGCCGCGTCCTCGGGCGCAGCGGCGGGATCGAAAGGCAGCGGGCTTTGCGAGGCCACGGGTTTGCAGCGGCTCAGGGGCGGCGCAAGTCGAGCGTGAACGGAAATTCGCGGCTCGGCGCCGCCGGCGCCACCTGCATGATGCCCGGCGTGTGGCCGAAGCGGAAGAAGCGCGCCAGGCGACGGCTTTCGGCGGTATAGGCGTTGACGGGAAAGTCGTCGTAGCTGCGTCCGCCCGGATGCGCCACGTGGTAGCGGCAGCCGCCGATGCTGCGTTGCAGCCAGCGGTCGACGATGTCGAAGCTGAGCGGTGCGTGCGACGGAATCGTGGGGTGCAGCGCCGACGGCGGCGCCCAGGCGCGGTAGCGCACGCCGCAGACGAATTCGCCGACGCGGCCGGTAGGCTGCAGCGGCACCGCACGGCCGTTGACGGTGACGAGGTGGCGGTTGTCGTTCAGGCCCGTGAGCTTGAGCTCCAGCCGTTCCAGCGAAGAGTCCACGTAGCGCACGGTGCCGCCGGGCGCACCCTCCTCGCCCATCACGTGCCAGGGCTCCAGCGCCGTGCGCAGCGTCATGCCGATGCCCAGCGTGGCCACTTCGCCGACGAGCGGGAAGCGGAATTCGAAGTGCGGCGCGAACCAGGCGCTGTCGAAGCCGAAGCCGGCGCCGTTCAGCTCGGCCATCACGTCGTCGAAGTCCATCTGCACGAAGGTGGGCAGCAGGAAGCGGTCGTGCAGGCCGGTGTCCCAGCGCGTGAGGCGCGTGCTGCCGCGGTCGCGGTAGGGTTCGCGCCAGAACCAGGCCACCAGCGCGCGCAGCAGCAGCTGTTGCGCCAGGCTCATGCGCGCATGCGGCGGCATCTCGAAGGCGCGCAGCTCCAGCAGGCCCAGACGGCCGGTGGGGCCGTCGGGCGAATAGAGCTTGTCGATGCAGAACTCGCTGCGGTGGGTGTTGCCGGTGACGTCGATGAGCAGGTTGCGCAGCGAGCGGTCGACCACCCACGGCGCGACCTGTCCCCCCGGCTGCAGCTGTCGCTCCAGCTCCTGCAGCGCGATCTCGACCTCGTAGACCTGGTCGTTGCGCGCTTCGTCGATGCGCGGCGCCTGGCTGGTGGGGCCGATGAACAGGCCGCTGAACAGATAGCTCAGGCTCGGATGGTTGTGCCAGTAGGTGAGCAGGCTGGCCAGCAGGTCGGGCCGGCGCAGGAAGGGGCTGTCGGCCGGCGTGGCGCCGCCGAGCACGAAGTGGTTGCCGCCACCCGTTCCCGTGTGGCGGCCGTCGAGCATGAATTTCTCGGTCGACAGCCGCGTACGGTGCGCCGCGTCGTAGAGGAATTCGGTGTGGTCCAGCAGTTCGGACCAGTCCTTGGCCGGGTGGATGTTGACTTCGATGACGCCCGGGTCGGGCGTCACGGCCAGTGTCTTCAGCCGCGGGTCGCGCGGCGGCGGGTAGCCTTCGAGCACGATCTTCACGCCCTGCGCGACCGCCGTGGCCTCGACGGCGGCGACCAGTTCCAGATAGTCCTCCAGGTGCTGCAACGGCGGCATGAAGACATACATGACGCCGCTCTTGCCGCCGTGCTGCGCTTCGGCCTTCGGGCCGTTGGCGCGCTGCGGGTCGCGCACTTCCACGCACAGCGCGGTGCGCGTGATCCAGCCGGCCGATTCATTGCGCTGCGGCAAGGCGTCCGGGCCCTGCGGCGAGGGCACGACCGGGAGATGCGGCAAGGGTCCACCGGCGGCGAGCCCGAGACCGGATCCGCTGCCGCCCCAGGCACCCTCTTCCGCTGTCACCTGGCCTTGCAACGCCACCGCGCCGCCCTCGGCAAAACCGTAGCCGGCACGGTGCGCGTCGTAGCCGCGTGTCTGCGCGCGCAACGCCGCCGCGCTGGGCAAGGGCGAGCGTGTGGCGAAGGGGTCCTGCGCGATCAAGGGCTGCTGGTCCTCGGCCTTGGCCCAGGGCAGCGAATCCAGCGGCAGCCGGTAACCCATGGGCGAATCACCCGGGAACAGGTACAGCCGGTCGTCGCGCACGAACCAGGCGCCGGTGATCCACGCCGGCCCGGCCGTGCCCTGGATCCATTCCCGGCGCAGCGGCAGCACATAGCCGACGACGCTGTCCAGCCCCTGCTGGTAGATGCGGCGCAGGCGCTGGCGCTCCATCGCGTCGTCCAGCCGCGAGTCGAAAGGGTCCACGTTGACCGGCAGCCGGCGCTCGCGCCAGAGGTAATAGAAGGTGTCCTCGTAGCCCGGGTGCACGTATTTCGGATCCAGGCCCAGGCGCCGCGTGAGCGCCGCGATGAAAGCCTGCGCATCGGCCGTGGTGTAGCGATGGATCTCGCGCTCGTCGGCGAACAGCGACGGGTCGTGCCAGCAGGGCTGGCCGTCGGCGCGCCAGCAGATCGACAGCGCCCAGCGCGGTAGTTGCTCGCCCGGGTACCACTTGCCCTGGCCGAAATGCAGGAAGCCGCCCTGGCCGTATTTGTCCAGCAGCCGGTGCACGAGTTCGGTGGCGAAGCCGCGCTTGGTGGGGCCCAGGGCGTCGGTATTCCACTCGGCGCCGTCGCGGTCGTCCACCGAGACGAAGGTGGGCTCGCCGCCCATCGTCAGGCGCACGTCATGGCGCACGAGCTGGTCGTCGACGGCATGGCCCAGGGCCACGATGTCCTGCCACTGGCCGTCGGTATAGGGCAGCGTGACGCGCGGCGATTCGTAGACGCGCGTCACCTCCATCTGGTGCGAGAAGGTGACCTCGCATTCGTCGACCGCCCCGCTCACCGGCGCCGCGGTGGACGGTTCGGGCGTGCAGGCCACCGGGATGTGGCCTTCGCCGGCCATCAGGCCCGAGGTCGGGTCCAGCCCCACCCAGCCGGCGCCGGGCAGGTAGACCTCGCACCAGGCGTGCAGGTCGGTGAAATCGTGCTCGGCGCCCGAAGGCCCGTCGAGCGACTTCACGTCGGGCTTGAGCTGGATCAGGTAGCCGGAGACGAAGCGTGCCGCCAGCCCCAGGTGGCGCAGCACCTGCACCAGCAGCCAGCCGGTGTCTCGACACGAGCCGGCGGCGGTTTCCAGCGTAACCTCGGGCGTCTGCACGCCGGGCTCCATGCGGATGAGATAGCGGATCTCGCGCTGCAGGCGCTGGTTCAGGCCGACCAGGAAGTCGATGGTGCGCAGCGGCTCGCGCGGGATGCTGTCGACGAAGGCCCTGAAGCGCGGCGTCAGCTCGCCCTTGGCCAGATAAGGCACGAGGTCGTGCGCCAACTCGGGCGCATAGGCAAACGGAAAGGTCTCGGCCTCGGGCTCGAGGAAGAAGTCGAACGGGTTGTAGACCGACATTTCGGCCACCAGGTCCACGGTGACCTTGAACTCGGTGGTCTTCTCCGGGAATACCAGCCGCGCCAGGTGATTGGCGAAGGGGTCCTGCTGCCAGTTGATGAAATGCCCGGCCGGCTCGATGCGCAGCGAATAACTGACGATGGGCGTGCGGCAATGCGGTGCCGGGCGCAAGCGGACCACCTGTGGCGACAGCCCGACGCGGCGGTCATAGCGGTAGTGCGTGACGTGATTCAGCGCGACATGGATGGACACGGCGACAAGCCTCCTGGGCAGATGGGGGCCGGGCCGGGCAGGCCAGGCTCCCCGATGGAGCCCATGCAATTGACGGGCCACCGTGCAAAGACGAGCTGCGGACGGGCCGAGATCGGAATCGGATCAAGGGCCGCCCTGCGCCGACGCCGCCCCCGCATGATGCCAGTAACGCCGCGCCACATCGCGCTCGCAGCGCGGCGCGCCGCCGGCCGGCAGCGTCCAGGCGCCGCAGGCGTCGCTGCGCACGAAGGTGATGCCGCGCTCGGCATAACGCGCCTGCACCGCCGGCGCTGGGTGGCCGAAGCGACTGCGATAAGCGGCCTGCACCACGGCCACCCGGGGCTGCACGGCGTCGACGAACGGCGGCGTGGACGAGGTGCGACTGCCGTGATGCGGCACCAGCAGCATGTCGGCGCGCAGCCGCTGGCCGTGGCGTTGCAGCAGCGCGGCCTCCTGCGCGGCCTCGATATCGCCGCTGAGCAAGGCGCTGCCGGCGACGCCTTGCACCCGCAGCACGCAGCTCACGGTGTTGGGCTGGTCACCGCCGTCGTGGTCGCTGTCCAGAGGGTGCAGCACCTCGAATCGCACGCCATCCCAGACCCAGGACTGGCCATCGGCGCAGCGCCGGTGCGGCAGCCCGAGCGCCAGCAGCGGGTGATCGGCGGCCAGGGAAGTGGACAGCGCCGCCACCGGCATCGCCGCCAGCAGCGACGCGGCGCCGCCCACGTGATCGACGTCGCGGTGGCTGAGCATGAGCAGGTCGACGCGGCGCTCGCCGCGCGCGCGCAGCAGCGGCAGCAGCACGCGGCCGGCGGCGTCGGCCTCGGGCGAATAACGCGGGCCGGCGTCGTACAGCAGCAGATGGCTGCGCGTGCGCACCAGCACCGCGGTGCCCTGGCCGATATCGGCCGCGACCAGTTCGAACGCGCCCACAGCTGGCCGCGGCACGGCAGGCCACAGCAGCGGCAGCATCAGCGGCAAGGCCAGGCAGCCAACAACTGCAAGCCGGCCATCAGGGCCTGCACCAAGGCTGCGGCGGCCAGCCACAGCGGCGGCAGCAGCACGCCCAGCAGGGCCAAGGGTGTGATCAACAGGGTGACCAGCGGAATGGCCACCAG
>Ga0138256_10004113_pt1 | contig 15464 bp, 6 predicted proteins | sample KNB2016incub_MG_FD_105486 | JGI IMG/M metagenome (GOLD analysis project Ga0138256, IMG submission 105486) | Active sludge microbial communities from wastewater in Klosterneuburg, Austria - KNB2014incub_MG | ecosystem: Engineered > WWTP > Activated sludge > Unclassified | place: Austria... | reverse complement strand
GAGACCGCGCGCGGCAACTCCATCATCACCCCGGACAGCAAGCGCGAGCCGTGGACGCTGTGGCTCGACTCGGCGCCCGCGATCCAGACCTTCGCCCGCGGCCTGCGCGCGCAGCCGGAACTCGCCGCGAGCCTCTCCTCGGTCTTCGAGAACCGAAGGCTCTGGGATCGCTTCTGGGCGATCGGGGCGCGGGGCTGGGAGGCTTCGCACCTGCTTTCCGAACTGCGCCCGACCGCGCGAGTGACCTGGCTCTCCTTCTGGGAGCGCCCGGTGGTGAACGCCGCGAATCTCGAGGATCCCGTTCTCCTGGGCCGCCGTAACACCATCAATGAGACTTCACTCTCCCTCGGAGAGTTCCTGACCGATACCGAGCCCAAGGCGTCGCCGGCGCGCAGCGCATTCGCAGAGCGCCTGCTCGGCCCCGCCATCCTGAGCGAGATCCTTGGCAACGATCCGAAGTTCACCTGGCCGATGTTCAAGCCGCGGACCAACGTGCAGGGCGACATCATCGAGACCGGCGACGACCGGGTCGCGGGCCGCGGCATCGACACCTTGCGTTTCCCGGGTGCCTTGTGGGGCGAGCGGCCGGGCCTCGCCTGGTTCGCTCTCCAGGCCTACACGCGCTATCGCGCCCAGGATTCCTCCGCCATCGACGTGGCCGCGGAGTGGCCGGAGTCGGGCGGCGAGACCGACCGCGCGCTCCTCACCGCGCGCCTCGCCCTCGCCCTCAAGGGGCCGGCCGAGGCTCTCGCTCGGGTCGAGCGCATGGGCCTGCGCACGAACGATGCCGACCTCTTCCGATTCCGCCTGCGCCTGCTCGTCGAGGCCGGCCGGAAACCGGAGGCGATCGAGGCGCTCAAGCGACGGATCAACGCCGACCAGAAGAAACTGTCCGAGGACGGGCTGCGCGCGTACGCCGCCACGGCCGAGGATCTCGATCTCGGGGCCCCGCTTTCGCTCCTCGACTCCGCTGTTCCGGTCCTGCCCGCGCTGCTCGCGTCGATCTACGACACCGAAGGCTCGGAGACCGGCCGCCGGTTCAGGACCGACGACGTGGTTGGCTTCCGCGCCGCCCTTTCCGCGAGATGGAGCGAGAAGGCGGCCACCCTGAAAGCGCCGGAGCTTCGCGTGTGGCTCGCCGATCTGTGGGCGACCGAATCCGCCGGGCTTCCACTCCGCGGCCTGAGCCGACTCGGAGACTTCTGGCCGGTGGCGTCGTCGTGGGCGGAGAGCGTTCCCGTGAACGACCGCCTCAAGGCCATCGCCGCCATCGACGCGCTCCCGACCACCGCTCTCCTCGACGCCCTCCCCGAGACGGTCGGGGACGCCTGGGCCCGTCGCTTCCTCATGATCCGGGTGCGGCTCGCGCGGGGGGAGGACGATCTCGCGGTCACGCTGTTCCGTGACGCGGTCGCTTCCCTGCAGACGCCGGAGTCGCTGGTATTCCGTCCCATCGCGGTGGCCGCGGCCGACGCCGATTCCAGCGAAGCCGAAGGCGATGTCGCGAATGTCCGGACCGGGTGGGGCGAAAGCGAGGGTGAAGAGGCCGACGGGACCAACGAACGAGTCAAGATGTTCAAAGCGCTGCGCGCGCCGTTCGTCCTCGCCCGGAAGAGCGGTCTCGTTCAGTCGGAGTCCGTAGCCTGGCTCGATCAGCAGATCGAAGACTTCCCCGAGTCGCTCGACTACTGGGGCGTGAGGCTAGAGGTCGCCCCGGCCGCCGAACGGCCCGACCTCGTGGAGAGACTCTCCCGCGCCTATCGTCGCGGCGACATCGCGACGTATCGCCATGGCGAGATCGCGGCCCTGCTCGTGAAGAACGCGAAGGAACTTGCGGCCCCGTGGATTCAGCGCACGTCCCCGACCTGGGATTCGTTCCCGGTGGTCGAGCGCCACGCCTCTTGGCTCGCCGAGACGGGTGCGACGCGCGAGGCCGCTTCCTACCTCATGGAGGCTCGCGGCAAGGCGCTCTTCGAACGGGCCGAGGAGATTCGCGCCTTCGACCTGTGGCGCCGATGGATCGACGCGGGCGCTTCCGGTCCCGACGCCTGGAAGCAGGCGCTGCGGTTCTGGCGCGAGAATGCGGAAGGGATCGCCGAGCCCCTTCAGGCCCGACTGAAGGAACACTCCTTCGACATCCTCTCCGCGCGCGCGGCCCTGCGCCGGCCCACCGCGGCCACGCCCCAGCTCGCGTTCCTCGCCGCCCGCGCTCTGCGCGATGTCTCTGACCTCGGCTTCATCGAGGTGTCGAGCGACGAAGCCTTCCTGCGTCTGCGCGCCGCCCGGTCGCTTCTCGCAAGGCCCCGCGCGGCCCGGACCATGGCGGGGTACCTTTCCGCGGATTCGGTGGCGATGGACCTCGCGCGTCGTCGTTTCAAGGCCGCCGACGTGGACGCGGCTCTCGCCGATCTCGCGCGGATCGCCGCCGCCCTGGGCGACCGCAACGAGCTTGGCCGCTCCCTGGATGTCCTCACCGACCGGAAGTGGGCCGGCCTGAAGGCGCTGCGCGCCGAGCTCGCTGCGGCACTCGTCGAGCCGCCCATGGTCTCGCACCGCGTGGTCTCTGGCCGATCGCTTCTCTATCGGCCGCGCGACCTCACCTTCGGTCTGGTCTCGCAGATCGTCCAGGCTGATCTCTCGCGGCGCGCGCAGACTCCCGCGTCGCCCGCAACTCCGGGGGCACGATGATGAAACCGACCCGCCTCCTCCACCTGCCTCTGAGCTTGATGGTCGCACTCTCACTGACACCCGTCTGGGCCCAGGAGGCGCCCGCGCCCGCAGCACCCGCGGCGCCCGGACTGCCCCTTCCCGCCGCGATGATCCGGCTCTCCATCCCGGACGTGGGCGCGTTCGACGCGGCCCTCGGCGGCGGATTCAAGAAGGCGCTCTACGGCACGCTCCCGGAAGACGACGGCGTGGCGCGCGGCTTCGCCCAGAGTCAGGTGGGGGCCAAGCTCCACGATCAGTGGACGCGCTTCCGCGGCGATACCGCTGTGTCCTTCCAGACGCTCGTCGAACTGCAGGCTTCCTCCGCGGCCCTGGCCGTCCTGAACATCGGCCACATGGAAATGGTCCTTGTTCTCGAGACGCCGCTTGCGGCCCTTCCCGACATCTTCGAGGCGGGGACGTCGCGGATCGATTCCGGAAGGACGTACCACCTCGTCCGCACCGGCGCCGCCGATGAAGGCGCTTCCGGAGAGACGCGCATGGGCCTCGCCTGGTCGAAGGATCGGGCCCTGCTTGTGATCACCACCTCGGAGCGCGCGATGAAACTGGCGCTCGCCGCGGTGGCGGCGGGGGAGCGCTTCGCGCCGAAGCTTCCGGGCCTCGCGGGTCTCGAACTCGATCTCGACGCCCTTCGGGACGATCTCTACTTCAAACGCGATTTCCTGTTCGGTTCCCTGCCGAGCGCCTCCGAGTCGCGCGGGAAACTCAGCGCGGCCCTGCGCCTCGAATCGGGCCGCCTCGTCGAGGTGCGCGAAGGAGCGACCTCCGCGCCCGGTTCGCGGGGCGCCGTCTTCGAAGCGAAGGATGCGGTGGCGAGCGGCTGGATCGGCGACGCCTCGACCCTTCTCGCCGAACTGCGGCGAGGTGTCCTCGAGCCCGTTCCCAACCCCGTTGCGCGGCCCCAACTCGCGATCGCGCCCCTTCCGGCCGCGAAGGCCGCGAGCGCCGAGGACCGGTACGCGATCAGCGTCGAGGTCCCTGCCTCGTCACCCGGGGGTGCGTCCAGCGAGGCCGCGGAGATCGAGGCGTGGAGCGCGCTGCTCTCCGCCCAGCCCGTGGCCGGCTTCGGCTACCTGGTGACCCCGTCGAGAGCAAGGCTCCTCGCCATCCCGTGGCCGAAAGAAAAGGATGCGGATCTCTCCGCCCTCCTGGACGCCACCCTCACCCGAAGAGGCGCGCGTCTCGTGCCGGCTTCGGCGACAGGGGACTCGCGACAGTACGTGCTGGGCCCGGGACTGCCGGTCCTCGCGTATAGACGAATGGGCGAGTTCATCTGGCTCGCACCCTCGGCGGCCGACCTTCGATCCGCGCCCGCGATCTCATGGAGCGCCGAAGTCACTCGCTTCTCGAAGCTGAACCTCCAGGCCGCGCGCGACGAGGGCCGCCGCTGGGCACGGATCGAAGGCCCCCGATCGTCGGAGAACGTGCGCCCGCTCGCCGACCGGGTTCTCGGCCTCCTGGGCTGGATGCCCGCGGTTCGCACGCTCGAAGTCGAGCGCCGGGTCACGGGTTCGGGCTTCAAGGAGCGCGTGGTGTTCGGAGTGGCTCCGCCCGCGCCGCCGGTTCCCTCTCCGACTCCCGCGGCGAAGTAGACGTCGTCGATGCGGACGCTTCGGGCCGCCGCTTTCGTTTTCCTTCTGAGCGCCGTCGCGCCGGTCTCCGCGGACGATTTCGACGCCTGGATCCTGAGTCGCGGTCAGATCCAGACCCTCGGACATCCCGCGGAGGAGCAGCTCGCCGTCGGCTCCCTGCAGAAGCCCTTCATCGCGCGCGCGTGGGCCCGCTCGCACCCGGCCGGCGCCACACCGAGATTCACGTGCACCCGGAATTCCGGCTGCTGGCGTCCGTCCGGCCACGGGACGCTCGACCTGCGCGGAGCCATCCGCGAATCGTGCAACACCTACTTCCGGCTGCTTGACCGCGAGACGCCGCCGGAAGCGATCCGCGCGTCTTTCGAGGAGGCGGGCTTCTCGTGGGTGGGGGAGATGAGCGACGCCGAGGCTATCGGCATCAAGGGCCCGGCCGGCGTCAGAGTGGCGCCCGAGCGTCTCATGGGAAGCTACGTCGACCTGGTGCGCGCTCCCTGGACGGCGCGCGAGGATGTGCGGCGCGAGATGCTCTCGGGCCTCAAGGACGCGGCCGAGGACGGGACCGCCGCGGGACTGCGCCTGTGGGCCTTCATGGCGAAGACCGGCACCGTTCCCGCGCTCGATGGCGCGGCGCTCAAGACGTCGGGCTTCGCGATGATTCTCGACGACCAGGGGTTCGCGTTCCTCGGCCTTCTGCGCCGTGGCACCGGACGCGAGGCCGCGATTCGAGCCGGCGCCGAGATCGCGAAACTCCGCCCGGGCACGATCGCGCGCTCGCCCGCGGCCACCCCCGCGCAATCGAAGCCGCGGCCGATCGCGAGGAAACGCGGTCTCGAGGATCCGGTCCGGGTCGAGATGCTCGACGAGCTTCGGCTCACCGGCGTCCGCCTGAAGAATCTTGGATCGAGCCCCGTGGATTCATCGCACGGCTACGTGGGGCCGGGCGCAGCGGTCGATGCAGGGCCCGGCGACCTCTTCTCCGAAGGCGATTGGGAGATCCGGGCAGTGAGGCCGGCGTTCGAGCGGCGCGTCCACGCCTCGCTCGAAGTCGAGAGGCGCGAGGATCCCCTTCGCCTGATCGCGACCATGACCGCGCGCGAATACGCGAATGGGATCCTCAAGGCGGAACTTGGACCCTCGACCGGTCCGCTTCGCGTTCAGCTGGCCTCGGCGGTCCTGCGCTACGCGGCGCGGGGACCGCGACACGCCGATGCCGACGTGTGCGACTCGACCCATTGCGCCTGGTTCGTGGGGGAGGGCCCGGTGCCGCGCTGGCTCAAGCCGGACGCCGCCCGTAACGAGACTGAGGTCGCGAAGCACCTCACCGATGAGGAGTGGGCGCGCGCCGCCGCCGGCGCTCGCGCCGAGCCCGGAGGCCCGGATCTGTGGACGGCCGATTGCGGCGGAGATCCGGTGTCGCCCCATTTCATCTGGGGCGGGGGCGATCGGCGCGTCGTCGCATGTCCGCGGCATCCGAAGGGCAGCGGCCGGGTATGGCGCCGCGAGTGGCCGGAGGCGGACCTCATCGCGGTCTTCGGCTCGAAGCCGCAGGCGATCGACGTCACGACCGTCGACGGACAGTGGATGCTGAGGATGAAGCTCGCGTCACGCTCGAGCGGAGGCTCCCCAACCACGATCGCGCTCCCATACGACGAAGCGCATCGCCGCCTCGCCCAGAGGATGGGGTGGGAGGCGATGCCCGCGCCCGCCGCGCGCGTCTCGCGGACCGGCGGAGGATTCGCCGCTGAGGGCGTCGGCTCCGGCCACCGCGCCGGCCTGTGCCTCGGGTCGGCACGGTAGGATCGGAAGCGGAGTGACGCAGGAACCGCAGGCCGCCTGCGAGATCCGTGTCGCAGCGCGCGGCGCGGGCCAAGGCACCCGGACTTTCGCTCCCATCCGGGGCCTCGATGCGTTTTCAATGAACGGCGCGGGGCCCCAGCCTCATCGGCTCCGAGCGGCTGGAAGGACGGTCACCATTTGTGTGCCAGCGGTGACACCGCCATACTGCGCTTCATGCCCGTCGAGTCGAAGCCTGACCGAGTAACAAGCCTGTCGGATGATCGCCCGATTGCGAGCAGTGCGGAGGACCGGTTCGACCGTTCCGCCTTCGCAAAGAGGGTCGCGTCTTCAATCTCCGGGTGGCAGCGCCGCGAAAGCCTGATCATGGCATTGACGGGTCCGTGGGGCACGGGCAAGTCCTCCGTGAAAAACCTCGTGCTTGAGCAGCTGAAGTCTCAACCCGACGAACATATCGTGGTCGATTTCAATCCGTGGCAGACCACGCTGCGCAGGGACGTCCTGCAGGCTCTGTTCACCCATCTCTCTTCGGTCATCGAGCCGTACCAAGGCGGAAGAGACGTCGCCAAACTGCTCACGCGACATGCGCGGACGCTGGGTGTTTTCGGAAAGGCCTTGACGGGTGCCGAGCAGGTTGTCCCGGGACTCCTAATCCTTGTCGCCAGCGGAAGTCTCACCGCCATCGGCCTCTGGCTGGGTGCCCCTTGGATCGTCCCACTCGCCAGCTTTGTCGGGCTCGCGGCCATCGCAACTCCGCCAATCGGCCGAGCCGCGACGAACGTTTCCGAATTCATGACGGCAACCTTCTCCAAGGAGGACTCTCCCGAGGCGACGAAGGCGGCCTTGGTCAAAGCCATTGCGCGACTAAGTAAGGTGGTCGTCATCGTAGTTGACGACATCGACCGGCTCCCGCCCGACGAGCTCAAGGATCTTGTTCAGCTCATCAAGACAAACGCGGATCTTCCCGGTGTCGTGTACTTACTCCTGTTCGACGCGGACGTTGTCGAGGCAAGTCTAGGCACAATCCTAGGTGTGTCCGGAGCCGAGTATTTGAAGAAGATCGTTCAGGTACCCCTACAACTTCCAGCGCTCTCAAGAGACCAATTGGATGGCCTTCTATTTGAGGCTGTCGACAACCAGATCTCGGGCGTAAAGCTCCCCTACGACTTCGATAGAAAGCGCTGGAACGAGGTCTACTCGGAGGGCATCGCTCCTCTCCTGAACACTCCCCGCGACGTTAGGAGGTATGCAAACACTCTGTGGTTCCATTTGAACTTGCTGCAGGCCCAAGGCGTATTGAATGTCGACATGATCGACCTCCTTGCCCTCGAAGCACTGAGAGTATTCGAGCCAAAGGTCTACGAGACCCTGCCTTCGATGGCAGACGTTTTAACGCGAACGTCATCGCTCGCACCGCATGAAAAGGATCCGCATGAGAAGCGATGGGCTGACCTCCTTGGCCAGTGCCGGAACCGGGATGCGGTCCGCGCGATTCTGACTGAGGTATTTCCAGGAATTGCGAGGCTTTCGAATCGGTTTCAAATCGTGCGGGACCATGCCGAAAACGAGACGCTTCGATGCCACCGGAGGACGAACTTCAGTCGCTACTTCCGATTCTGCGTCGACTCAACCGACATTGAACAAGCCGACGTCGAGCACCTCATCAATAGTTCCACAAGCCAGGAGGCATTCCACCGCGCACTCAAGACACTTCACGATGAAGGAAAGGTGAAAGCTGCACTTCAGAGACTGAATGCGAATCGGCATCGCCTGCCAGCGGAGGCCGCGGTGCCCACGATTACGGGCCTGATGGACATCGCAGCTCAGCTCCCGGAGGCCCCGGGGCCCTTCGAGCCAGATCCCGAGATCTATGCGTTCTGGCTGGCGGAGGCGCTTCTCGGCTTGACCGCGGGAGACGAGGCTCGTGCGGCTGTTCTGATCGAGACAACCAGGCGGGCCTCGGACATAGGCATCCTGGCGCGAGTCGTTGAGCTCCTATCGGCGGGCAAGGACCTATCTGGGCCACCAATAATGGACGAAGCGCACTGGAGCATTGTGAAGACGGCCGTTGTGTCGCGAGTGCGAAGCCAGCCGGAAGTCGTCCTACAAAGCCGCCGATTGGGTCGTCTTCTGTTTCTTTGGAAGCAATGGGCGGCCAGTGCCGAGCCCGCTGCCTTTTGTGAGCGGGCAGTCCAGACGACGGAGGGTGCCCTCGCGGTGGTAAAGGCGTTTAGCTGGAATAACGCGGTCGTCCTGAACGACGTAATGACCTTCGTTCCAATCAAAGCCATTGAGAAGACGTTGCGAACCGCTGAGGGTTCTGGCGCGCTGGCTCCCGATAATGTGACGCTGATCGCTTTTCGGCGCGCACTTGCTTCAAGCAACCCCGAGCCGTGAGGTGTCGTGGGCGCCAGGAGCCTCGGTTCCGGTGATGCGTCAATCACAATGACGCGCCCGCAAACGGCGGAAGCTCCGGAGGATGGTTAGCATCGGAGACGCTCCGTTAGGCCGGGATGGCGCGCCGCTCTGGCGGCGTACGCTGACGCCATTCCGCTGGCTCTGGTGCGCACGCCGACATCTTCAAATGCGAAAAGAAGGCATGTTTCGAAGATGTCCATCAAGGGCCTGAACGCTACGAAGAAGCGCGGCCAACACGTCGATCAAGAAGGTCCGCGAGATCTCCAGCTTGTAGAAGGTGCTAGTTCCCACACGGCCGCTTTCCAGGATAATGTCGTCACGTCGAACCCGCGAACGGTCATCGCCATCAGGCCACGCGCCATCGTGGGTGACTAGATTTCGGATAAGCACGAGGTCTAGGCAATCAGATTCGGCGGCAGCGTCTGCGAACGGTGCATGCCCAAAGAGGGTTGCAAAGATCCTCTTGAGGCGAGCCGCGTCCTTTCCAAAAGCGACTTCGCGGTCAGCGGCCGTGCGGGCCAAACGAAAGATCGGCTCCGTTTCTGCCAACACCGTCTCCTCGGGGTAGTACATCGAGATGTGTTGCCGAAGTTCGGTCGGCCTTAGGAGAGCAGCCGATGAGACACTTCGCTTGAAGAAGTCCTCCATGTGGGAATGAATCATCAAGACCAACGATTGGAGGAAGTACTGCTCGACGCTGGCCTCAGTCTTCCCAAGCACATTAGGAGCGACAGCTTGGATGTACGCCTGAGTTCTTCGTGTGTGCCAGAAGAACCGGTTCACGGTTCCCTCTAGTCGATGCCCAGGCGGTGGCGGCCCTATCGGCACGGGTCGCTACTCCGATAACTCGAGCAGCGCGCGCCGGGACAGTAGGTTGGCGCGGTCACTCTTGAGCTGAGCGAGCGCCGTACGATATTCGTCCAGGCCCTGCGATATGGGTTCATAGTTCTTGCGGAACCCGGAGGATGCATCTTCCGCCGTTCCGGCGGGGACGACAGCAATGCTCTCTCGAAAACGCATGATCTCAACAACGTCCCCAGACAATGCTAAGAGCAAAACGAGTTGCTCCTTCCAAGCCTCGAGTGCATGGTCGTAACGGGAGAGCGCAGCCTCCGTTGGCAAAGCACTCGGCTTCGTGGGCATCAGATCCAGCATGGTCACCAGAGGTGCCGGATCGAACCCCAAGTCCTTCAGATAGGCGAGATCCCTCACTGCGTGTTCGGCCAGCGTCGGCCTTCCAGCGCGCCGATCAAGCTCGTTCTGCAAGATTGAAATGTCGGAGTGCAACCCGATTTGTTCGCCCAGGACGTCTGCACGGGCCGCCTTAGCTGCCGCCATGGTTTCCTTGAGTCTCTCCAAGGTCGCGGTCATCTGTCCGTGAACGCGGTCCATCTCCTTGTCATAGTGAAGGCGGTCACGGAGAGTGCGGGCAAGCTCGGTTGAGCGGTCCAGAATCGCCAGAATCTCCGCGTCCTTGGTCTTGGCGGCTTTGCGTCGAGCGTCCAGGTCCGCCGGAGTCCTTGAACGCCTCTCTTTTCGCGATCTCACCTGATACGGTGCTCTCCTTCTCATGGTGCGCCCAATGGCGCTGAAGCCCTTACAGTACGCGATGATGGGGGCGTCGCGGGAGCCTCCGTCGTGAGCCCTCTCGGAGCGGGCGGGCGTCGCCTGGCGCCGTAGCCGAGGTATGCGGGTGGGGGCCAACCCTCGGTCGGCACGAGGCTCCGGGATCCGGGGCTTCCGGCTCGCTGCCTACGCTGCCTCGTGGCACCCATGCCAGGCTTCGTGCTCGTCATTGCCGGGGTCCCCGGCGTCGCTCTCGTCACCGAGCGCCTGCCGCCGGAGCACCGGGTTCCCTCACGCCCTTGGACGCAGGTCGTCTTCAAAGGGCGGAGCGGAGCTGCCGCTCCGCCGCAATGTCAGAGCACTTCTTGCGCCCCACTCGTTCGGGAACGGTGCGGTGCCCGCACCTGGGGCCCGCGCGCCCGCACCGCCGGATGCCGCCGAGGTCCCGCTCCATCTCCGGTCGGTGCCTCCCTCCAAGCACCGCATGACATAGTCCCTCCGGCAATGGCCCGGGAGCCATCTCGCCCCTTCGCGCGCGGGGCCGTCAACGCGAGATCGGTCGCGACCACTCAGCCTGGTCCGCAGAAGGCGGAAGCATGAATCGGATGTTTGTGGAGCGGCCCGTTTGGAGTGTGCTATTTCTTGACGGCCATCTGGTCTCCTGAAGGCAGTTTACCCCCTAGCCGTTGCCCAGAAAATTCCGGACAACCGTCGAGAACTCCTGCACCTGCGGGAAGGCGGGATCCAGCAGACCCATCCTACGGCCGCCGAGTGGTTCCAACGCCGCCTGCTCATTTTTCCGGAAGCTCCCGACGCAAAGGACTCCAAGCACAGCCCTGGAGTCGCCAAAAATGGGGATCCCGAAAAGCAAGGTGTGCGCGCGCCGCGGCAGCTTCTCGTAGCAAGAGACGCCCTCGCCGGCCCAGTCGTTGGCTGCCGGCAGCGTGCCATTCTCGTGCTTGGGGCTGAGATACGAAACAACCTTGCCCGTGGAAAACGCGCGCCCTACTACGCCCCGTGAGCTTGTCCAACGGTGTTTCCACAACGTTGAGCTAGGAGGGTAGGTTGCGACCACCGGGTCGAGGATCGCCGGGCCACCTTCGACGTGTGTAGGCAGGAAGAGAGCGCACTCGACGTTCTTGCTGGCCCCTATCTTCTTCTTCAACTCGTTCAGGTACCCCTTAAAGATCTTGACGGCTGCATCCCGCTTCTTAGGTGTAGCGTGCCTCTTCCGAAAGCTGGCGATGGTCTCTTCCTCAGCCTTTGACCGAGGGAAGTAGCGAAGGTGCTCTTTAAGCCGACTCGAGGGCGGAAGCTCCCACGCAACCCAGTAGGTGACTCCGACAATAGGGTTCTCGACCACCACGCGAAGCCGCTTCATGAAACGCATGTCGTCAATGCTTGTCCGACTGAACCTCAGCAATTCCTCCTGAAACTCATCTTTTGGGCTGGAGGTGTCGTTAACAGCTCGCTCGATAGAGGCCGAGAGACGTACAGTCCCTTCGCTTGCGGGAAGGTCATACGGGAACCTGATGAAGAGCTCAAGCCGCTCGGCAGGCTCACGTACACATTGGCCCAGAAGCTCGTAGCCCTTGAATTCCGCAAGATTGAGTGGCGGGGCAAACAGCGCATCTTGGTGATCTGTGGAGAGGGCATATGCGTTTAGAGACCATGTTCGTTCTGTGAAGCTGACGGGATTCCGAACAGCGGTCTGCACTCGAATATTCCAACTTCTTCCGCCATCCCGTATCAACGGACTGACCCGCTCCACAGTTACCTTCGCGCCCGGTCGAAGCGACGCCGCCAGAGGCTTGCCTGTGAATACGTTCTCAACCTGAATCAGTCGGTCAAAGATGCGGACCCAAGAGTTGCCTTTGCGACTCCAACCCCCGTCATAGGGGGAATCGGGCCCTGGGACAGGCACGTGGAAAAAGCTGATATCAGTCCGGCTATCGCCAAACTGGTCAATCCGCTCTAAAACCTTCAGCACCTTCGCAGGGGTCACAACCGGGGGTACGGCGACTTTCCACGGGGGTGAAGGCGGATCGGGCTTGAAGTCTCGCAATATGTAAGGGGCCACCAGCAGATTGCCCCCACCGCAGCGAACCGACGTGACGTATTCAATGAAGTTGAAGCCAGCACTCGAGCCAGGGGGAGGCTGTGTGAAGCTGGCCGCACCAAGGGTCGCACATTTGGACGCGTGCGCGCCCTCGCCTCCAGTCATGCGCGCCTCTTCTTCCTGCAAGAAGGAGGTGTGCTTGTGCCCGTGGAGGAGCAGATTGAATCCAGCTCGTACAAGTGCCGCCTTGGCCTGGGCAGCCCCAAGCGCCACTTCGAAGTACTCGACGTCGATGGCACCGGTGGGGACAATCCCGGCCGGGTAATGAGAGACGGCTACCGACAACGGATGAAACCGCTGGCCTCGGCGACTTTCGATTGCCTTTCGCCTCTTGGCGATCTTTGCGAGGACCTTGAGTATCTCTCGCTGGTCAAACGCCGGTCCGGTCTTTGGCGTACCGCCTGGAATTGGCAGGCCAACCAGAAACGTGGTGTCCAGAGCCAAGAGGCAGAGACCAAGCTCCTCATCCAAGTGAAAGGGCTCGGCCGAGAAAGGCGTCAGGAAGCCGCTCATTGTCTGACGAAAGGCCGCGTGCGCATCTGATAGCGCGCCGGCAGCCCTCAAATCAACATCGTGGTTTCCTGGAACGACGACAACGCGCTTTGAGTGCGCACTCTTGGGGATGCCCATCGACATCGCGAGGTCGCGAATGAAGTACTTCGCGTAGTTCAGGCCCCGCATTCTCTTGGCCTTCTGTTGCGCTTCGTCTAAGCGAGTTCCGTCAGGCCCAGTTGCCAGAGACGTTCCCGAGATGAGGTCTCCGGACACGATCAGGACACTCGGCCGCAACTTCTTTGCCCTATCGATGAACTCACGCAGCAGGTCGGTATTAAGGCGCCCCCCATCGTGGATTGAGAACTTCGCGCTGGCGCTCCCCGGCAATACGTCCGGATCAAGGTGCAGGTCGGAGAGATGAATCAGCGATCCCTTAACCGGGGGCTCTGTGGCCTTTACCGTTAGCCTGAGTTCAGCAGCCGTTGCCTTCGTGGTCATGTTGCAAACCCCTCTGCCGAAAGCAGATCAGATACGTGCCATCAATCTTCGAAGTATCCACCGAATGCGAGTAGTACCCTAAGCATAAACGACTTGAGAACATCAATCGTCATGTTGCGAGGACGGCGCACGTTGGGGAGCAGGCGGGCGTCGCCTAACGCCGTTTCCGGGGGTGCGGGCGGGCAACTCCTTGGTCGCCACAAGGCCCGCCGCTGCGGTGGGATTCGGGACATCCGGCCCGCTGCCTGCGCTGCCTCGTTGCCCAGGCCAGGCGGCGCGCTTGTCTGTGCCGTGTTCCCCGCCGTCGCTCTCGTGGACCCAGCGAAGTTCCAGGGCGGCTCGCGGGGTAGCCTTGGTTTGCGCCGGCTGGGGTTCACCCATGGTTGGAATGAGTGCGGTGAGGCCGCGCGAGCGCGTTTCGCGGACCGGCGGGGGATTCGTCGCCGAGGGCGTTGGCTTCGGCCACCGCGCCGGCTTGTGCCTCGGGTCGTCCGCGGCCTCACGGTAGGATCGGAAGCGAAGTGACGCAGGAACCGCAGGCCGCCTACGAGATCCGCGTCGAAGCGCGTCGCGCGGAGCTCCGGCTCCTCGACGAGCGCGACCGCAGGCTCTCCCTGGCCCGGGCCATCGTGGCGGGGGTGGCATTGATCGCGCTGATCATCACCGCCTCCCGCCCCATCGCGGTGGTGGGCCTCGGCCTCGCCGCGGTGATCTTCGTCGTCCTCGTCATCGTCCACGAGAAACTGGCTCGGCGCCTGTCCCGGGCGCGCCGTCGGGTGGCCTTCTACGAAGCCGCGCTGGCGCGCACCCTTGGTGAGTGGGTCGGAAAGGGCGAGGCCGGAACGGAGTTCCTGGATCCCGCGCATCCGAACGCGATCGACCTCGATCTCTTCGGCCGCGGTTCGCTCTTCGAACGCCTCTGCACCGCCCGCACTCACGCGGGCCGGGAGCAACTCGCAAACTGGCTCCGGCACGGGTCGTCCATCGCGGAACTGCGCGAAAGGCAGCGGGCTGTCGCTGAGATCGCGCCGCGCATCGACCTGCGCGAGGACCTCGCGGTGCTCGGCGCGGAGGCGCGCCGAGCCGTCGACTCGAGGCCGCTCCTTCAGTGGGCAAAGGTCCCGCCCATCGAGATTCCCCAGGGTCTTCGTCTGGCCGCCATCGCGTCGTCCGTCGCGGTGGCGGTTGCGCTCGGGGGATGGGCGATGGGCCTTTGGGAAGCGGCGCCCTTTCAACTGGCCACGATTGCGGTCATGGTTTGCACATGGAAAGGGCGTTCGTTCAGCCATCGCGTCCTCGACGGCATCGGCCGTCCCGTTCATGACCTGCAGACGCTCACCGAGCTCTTCGATCGTCTCGAGACCGAGCGTTTCGACGCGCCCCGCCTGGCCGAGTTGCACGCCGCCCTTTCCGCGGACGGTCATTCACCATCCGAACCCATCGCCCGGCTGGGCCGGTGGCTCGAGATCCACGAATCGAAGGGCAACGTCTTCTTCGCGGTCCTGGCCTTCTTCCTTTGCTGGGACCTTCAGCTCTCAGCCGCGGTGGAGGGATGGCGTCGCCGCTACGGGCGGAGCGTGTCCGTCTGGATCGGCTCCCTCGGGGAGATCGAAGCGCTGATCAGCATCGGGACGTATGCGTTCGAGAACCCGGCCGACCCGAATCCCACGTTCGAGGAGTCGGGGCCGTGCTTCCACACCGAGGGCATCGCCCACCCTCTGTTGCCGCGGAGCCGCGCGGTGCGGAACGACCTGAGCCTCGATCGTGAAAGGCAGATGCTGGTCATCACCGGGTCCAACATGTCGGGCAAGAGCACGCTCCTGCGCACGGTCGGGATCAACACCGTTCTCGCCCTGGCGGGCGCGCCCGTTCGCGCGATCTCCCTTCGTCTTTCGCCCCTCGCGGTGGGCGCGTCGATCCGCATTCAGGATTCGCTGCAGGACGGCGAGTCGCGCTTCTACGCCGAGATCAAGCGCGTCCGCCAGATCCTCGACATCGCGAAGGGGGAGACGCCGCTGCTCTTCCTTCTCGACGAGATCTTCGACGGCACCAACTCCGCCGAGCGCCGCATAGGCGCCGAGGCGGTGGTGCGTTCCCTGCTCGAGCGGAGCGCGATCGGGCTCGTTACCTCCCACGACCTCGCCCTGGCCGAGATCGCGGTGAGCCTCGCGCCGCGCGCCCAAAACGTCCATTTCGAAGACCATCTCGAAGGAGATCGCATGGCCTTCGACTACAAGATCAAGCCCGGCCCGGTG
>Ga0138256_10004112_pt1 | contig 15469 bp, 13 predicted proteins | sample KNB2016incub_MG_FD_105486 | JGI IMG/M metagenome (GOLD analysis project Ga0138256, IMG submission 105486) | Active sludge microbial communities from wastewater in Klosterneuburg, Austria - KNB2014incub_MG | ecosystem: Engineered > WWTP > Activated sludge > Unclassified | place: Austria... | reverse complement strand
GGAAGCCACGCTCAAGGCCGCCGGCGCCGAAGTGGTCGGCTACCAGCGCCTGGCCGTCGGCGAAGGCATCGAAAAGGTGGTCGAGGACTACGCCGCCGAAGTCGCCAAGGCCATGGCGGTCTGATTCGCCGCCACCCAGCTGCTGAAAACCCGGCTTCGGCCGGGTTTTTTTTGGCCACGGATTTGCACGGATGGCCGCGGATAGGGCCGAAGGCAATGATTCAGACCAAGGCAATTTGGCAGAGCCGGCGCCCGGACTCCCTTCGTTGGCTCAATCCGTGTTCATCCGTGTAAATCCGTGGCCAGAAAAGCTCGGCAACCAAGGGCATCGGGCCTGAAGGCCCTCCTGCAGGCGGCGATCGGCTAGAATTCCGGCGTTTGCATGCCCCCGGAGAGTCCCATGAGCGCCGCCCCGATCAAGTACCGCCGAATCCTGCTCAAGCTGTCCGGCGAGGCCCTGATGGGGAACGTGGATTACGGCATCGACCCCGAGGTGATCAAGGCCCTGGCGGCCGAGATCGTGGCCGTGCAGCGCGCCGGCGCCGAGATCGGCCTGGTGATCGGCGGCGGCAACATCTTCCGCGGCGCCGGCCTGGCGGCGGCGGGCATGGACCGCGTCACCGGCGACCACATGGGCATGCTGGCCACCGTCATCAACGCCCTGGCCATGGCCGACGCCATCGAGAAACAGGGCGGCTTCGCCCGCGTGATGAGCGCCATCAAGATCAACGAAGTGTGCGAAGACTACATCCGCCGCCGCGCCATCCGGCACATGGAAAAGGGCCGCATCGCCCTGTTCGCCGCGGGCACCGGCAACCCCTTCTTCACCACCGACTCGGCCGCCGCGCTGCGCGCCAGCGAGATCGGCGCCGACCTGCTGCTCAAGGCCACCAAGGTGGACGGCATCTACGACGCCGACCCGAAGAAGAACCCGGGCGCCAAGCGCTTCACCCGACTCACGTACGACGAAGTGCTGGGCCGCAACCTGCAGGTGATGGACACCGCCGCGTTCGCCCTGTGCCGCGACAACCGGGTGCCGCTGCGCATCTACGACATGATGCAGCCCGGCGCCCTGATGCGGATCGTCCAGGGCGAAGACCTCGGCACGCTGGTCGCCGCCTGAGCGGCACCCGCCCCCCTGCCCCTATAATCACCGATTGCCTGGATTCACTGCGGAGCCCGCGATGCTTAACGAAATCAAGAAAGACGCCACCACCCGGATGACCAAGACCGTGGACGGCTTCCGCCAGGAGCTGACCAAGCTGCGCACGGGCCGCGCCACCACCGCCCTGGTCGACCACCTGAAGGTGAACTACTACGGTTCGGACATGCCGCTGTCGCAGGTGGCCACGGTGTCGGTCGCCGACGCCCGTTCGCTGCTGATCACGCCCTGGGAAAAGGGCATGGTGTCCGCGGTCGAGAAGGCCATCCTGTCCTCCGACCTGGGCCTTAACCCGAACACCGCCGGCACCGCCATCCGCATCAACCTGCCGCCGCTCACCGAAGAGCGCCGCAAGGAGCTGTCCAAGCACGTGCACGCCGAGGGCGAGACGTCCAAGGTCTCGATCCGCAACATCCGCCGCGACGCCATCCAGCAGGTGAAGGAACTCCTGAAGGAAAAGCAGGTGACCGAGGACGAGGCGCACCGCTGCGAGGACGACATCCAGAAGCTCACCGACAAGCACGTCAAGGACGTGGACGAAGTGGTCCGCGCCAAGGAACAGGAACTGATGGCGGTTTGAACCCCGCCACCGGCATGTCGTCGCCCTCCCCCGCCACGCGCAAGCCCCGGCACCTGGCCGTCATCATGGACGGCAACGGGCGCTGGGCCGAGCGCCGCCAGCGTCCGCGCACCCTGGGCCATCGCGCCGGGGTGAAGGCGGTGCAGGTGTGCATTGACTACTGCCTGGCGCATGACATCGAGGCCCTCACCCTGTTCGCCTTCTCCAGCGAGAACTGGAACCGCCCGCAGGAAGAAGTGGGCGCGCTGATGAAGCTGTTCCTGCGCATGCTCGATTCGGAAGTGGACGAACTGCACCGGCGCGGCGTGCGCGTGGCCTTCATCGGCGACCGCGACGGTTTCCCCGAGCCCATCCGCGCACGGATGGCCGCGGCCGAGGGCCTGACGCCCGCCAGCACGCGGCTGGTGCTCACCATCGCGGCCAGCTACGGCGGCCGCTGGGACATCACCCAGGCCTGCCGCCAGCTGGCGGCCGACGCCGCGGCCGGCCGGCTCGACCCGGCCAGCATCGACGAAGCCATGGTCCGGTCCCGGCTGGGCCTGGCCGACCTGCCCGAACCCGATCTTTTCATCCGCACCGGCGGCGACCTGCGCATCAGCAACTTCCTGCTGTGGCAGCTGGCCTACACCGAGCTGTGGTTCACCGAAACCCTTTGGCCGGACCTGGACGCGTCGGTGCTCGACGCCGCCCTGGCGGCCTTTGCCGACCGCGAGCGTCGCTTCGGCCTGACCAGCGCCCAGGTGGCCGGGAGCACGACATGAGCCGCAAACAACGGATCACCACCGCCCTGCTGTTGGCGCCGGTCCCGGTGCTGGCCGTACTGTTCCTGCCCACGCCCTGGCTGGCCGCGGCCGTCGCGGCGGTCATGCTGGCCGGACTGTGGGAGTGGACCGCGTTCGCCGGCCTGGAGGAAAAACCGGCGCGCCTGATGTTCCTCACCGCCAACGCGCTGCTGATGGCGGCCCTGGTGTGGGGCGGCGGCCCGAGCCTGTTCACGCTGAAAGTGGCCAGCCTGGTCGGCGTGGTGTGGTGGGGCCTGGTGCTGCTCTGGCTGGCGCGACCGCGCTTCGCCGCGGCCGACAGCCATGGCGCGCGCGGCTTCAAGCTGCTGGCCGGCAGCCTGTGCGCGCTGCCCGCCTGGTGCGCGCTGGGCTGGCTGCACTCGGAAGACCCGCTGGGCCCGCGCTGGACCCTGTTCGCGCTGGCCCTGGTGTGGGCCGCCGACAGCGGCGCGTATTTCACCGGCTCCAAGTTCGGCAAGCGCAAGCTGGCCCCGGCCATCAGCCCCGGCAAGACCTGGGAGGGCGTGTTCGGCGGCCTGGCCGCCAGCGTGCTGCTGGCCGCGCTGGTGCTGCCGCTGCTGGGCCTGTCGTGGTCGTCGCTGCCGGCGCTGGCCCTGCTCACTCTGGCCACCGCCGCCATATCGGTGGTCGGCGACCTGTTCGAGAGCCTGATGAAGCGGCACTCGGGCGTGAAGGATTCCGGCGCCATCTTCCCCGGCCACGGCGGCCTGATGGACCGCCTCGACAGCCTGCTGGCCGCGCTGCCGGTGTTCGTGGTGGGCAAGGCATGGCTGGGCCTCTGAAGACGATCGCCCTGCTGGGCGCCACCGGTTCCATCGGCGGCTCGGCGCTGGACGTCGTCGCGCGGCATCCCGACCGCTTCCGCATCGGTGCGCTGAGCGCGCATTCCAGCGTGGACGAACTGCTGGCGCTGTGCGAGCGGTTCCGGCCCGATTCAGCCGTGGTGTCGGACGTGGCCGGCCACGCCGCGCTGCGCGACGGCCTGCGCGCGCGCGGCCTGCCCACGCGCGCACTGGCCGGCCCCGAGGCGCTGGTGGAAGTCGCCACCGATCCGGCCAACGACACGGTCATCGCCGCCATCGTCGGCGCCGCCGGCGTCGCCTCCACGCTGGCGGCCGCGCGCGCCGGCAAGCGGCTGCTGCTGGCGAACAAGGAATCGGTGGTGCTGGCCGGCAGCCTGCTGGTGCAGGCCGTGGCCGAGGGCGGCGCCACCGTGCTGCCCATCGACAGCGAACACAACGCGATCTACCAGTGCCTGCCCGCCGACGGCGGCCGCGGCGGCGTGCGCCGCCTGCTGCTGACCGCTTCGGGAGGCCCGTTCCGGGGGCGCCAGCGCGCCGACCTGGCCGGCGTCACGCCCGACCAGGCCTGCGCCCACCCCAACTGGGTCATGGGCCGCAAGATCTCGGTGGACTCGGCCACGCTGATGAACAAGGGCCTGGAAGTGATCGAGGCGCGCTGGCTGTTCGACATGCCGGCCTCGCGGATCGAAGTGGTGGTGCACCCGCAAAGCATCATCCACTCGCTGGTGGACTACGTGGACGGCTCGGTGCTGGCCCAGCTGGGCAATCCGGACATGCGCACCGCCCTGGCCTACGGCCTGGCCTGGCCCGAGCGCGTGGATTCGGGCGTGGCACCGCTCGACCTGGCGGCGCTGGGGCGCTTTGATTTCCAGGCCCCGGACCTGGATGCCTTCCCCTGCCTCGGCCTGGCGTTCCAGGTTCTGGAGGCCGGCGGCAGTGCGCCCGCCATCCTCAATGCGGCCAATGAAATCGCCGTTTCAGCCTTTCTTCAGGGCCGACTGGGTTTCCTAGGCATTCCGGACCTGATCCAGGCCTGCCTCGACGCCCTGCCCGGCGGCCCGGCCGGCGACCTGGACCAGCTGATGGACACCGACGCCGCGGCCCGGCGCATGGCCGAAGCACTGATCCCGAGGATGCGCGCATGACGGAGTTCTTCGGTTCGGTGTGGTGGCTGCTGGTCAGCCTGGGCATCCTGGTCACCTTCCACGAGTTCGGCCACTACTGGGTGGCGCGCCGCTGCGGCGTGCGCGTGCTGCGCTTCTCGGTGGGCTTCGGCAAGCCGCTGTACACCCGCATCGGCAAGGACGGCACCGAGTACGTGCTGGCCATGCTGCCGCTGGGCGGCTACGTGAAGATGCTGGACGAGCGCGAAACCGAAGTCGCCCCGGCCGACCGCCACCTCAGCTTCAACGCCAAGTCGGTGTACCAGCGCATCGCCATCGTCGCCGCCGGGCCGATCGCCAACCTGCTGCTGTGCATCGCCCTGCTGTGGCTGATGTTCGTCATCGGCAAGCCCGACTACCCGCCCGACCTGGGCCCGTCGGAAGGCATCGCCGCCGAGGCGGGCTTCCAGCCCGGCGACCGCCTGCTGGCCGTGGGCGAGCGCGAAACCCGCAGCCTCACCGAAGCCGGCATCGCCCTGGCCAACGCCGCCATGGACCGCCGCTCCACCCCGGTGCGGGTGCGCACCGCGGCCGGCGACGAAGTGGTCCGCGTGCTGCCGCTGGACCGTCCGGGCCTGGTGATCAGCGAACAGCAGCCCTTCCGCGACCTGGGCCTGAGCCTGGCCGACCCGCCCGTGGTGGGCGCGGTCCAGCCCGGCAGCGCCGCGGCGGGCCGGCTGCGGCCGGGCGACCTCATCCTGGCCATCGGCGACATCGCCATCGCCAGCTACGCCCAGGTGGGCGAGGCCGTGCAGGTGGCGGCCCGCAACGGCCAGACCCTGGAACTGCGCATCCGGCGCGACGGACGCACCGCCATGGTGCAGGTGGACCCCCGCCTGGCCGAGGTCGAAGGCAAGCCGCGCTGGATCCTCGGCATCACCGGCACCGCGCCCCGCCAGGACGCCCTGCTGCGCTTCGGGCCGGTCCAGGCGATCCCCGAGGCCCTGTCCCAGACCGGGCAGATGGCCTCCGACGTGCTGGCCATGCTGGGCCGGATGGTCACCGGCCAGGCCTCGCTGCAGAACATATCCGGCCCGATCACCATCGCCCGGGTCGCCAACGGCAGCGCCAGCCTGGGCCCGGCCTGGTTCCTGAATTTCCTGGCGGTCCTGTCCCTGAGCCTGTGCATCATGAACCTGCTGCCCATCCCGGTCTTGGATGGGGGGCACCTGCTGTATTACCTTATCGAGCTGGCCAAAGGCAGCCCGGTCGGGGAACGAGTGCTCATCGCGGGTCAGTACGTGGGTCTGGTGTTCCTTGCCGGCCTGATGGGCCTGGCCTTCTATAATGACTTGTTCCGACCCAGCTTCTGACCCCACCCCTTTCGCGGGCGCCGCCACGGCGTCCGTCACCAACGGATTGATGATGACGCGACCCACTGTTCGCCGCCGCCTCCTGAGCCTTGCGCTTGCCGCCGCCCTCGCCGGCCCCGTCCAGGCCCAGAATTTCGAAGCCTTCACCGTGGCCGACATCCGCGTCGAGGGCCTGCAGCGCATCTCGGCCGGCACCGTCTTCACCTACCTGCCGGTGGAAAAAGGCGACACGCTCGATCGCAGCCGGTCGTCGGAAGCCATCCGCGCCCTGTTCAAGACCGGCTTCTTCAGCGACGTCCGGCTCGAGCGCCAGGGCGGCATCCTGGTGGTGGTGGTCAGCGAACGCCCGGCCATCAACACCATCACGCTGGCCGGCAACAAGGACATCAAGACCGAGGACCTGCTGGGCGGCCTGCGCAACATCGGCCTGACCGAGGGCGAGACCTTCAACCCGCTCAACCTCGACCGCGTCACCCAGGAACTGATCCGCCAGTACAACAACCGCGGCAAGTACAACGTCTCCATCACCCCGACCATCACCAACCTCGACCGCAACCGCGTCGACATCAACATCGTGATCGCCGAGGGCAAGGCCGCCCGCATCCGCGACATCAACATCGTCGGCAACCCCACCTACTCCGACCTGGACATCCGCGAGGGCTGGGAGTCGGGCACCAGCAACTGGCTGTCCTGGTACAAGCGCGACGACCAGTACTCGCGCGAGAAGCTGTCGGGCGACCTGGAAAAACTGTCCAACTACTACCTCGACCGCGGCTACGTCGACTTCAACGTCGAATCCACCCAGGTCGCCATCTCCCCCGACAAGCGCGACATCTTCGTCACCGCCAACGTCGCCGAGGGCGAGGTGTACACGGTGTCCTCGGTGAAGGTCACCGGCGACACCATCCTGCCGATGGAGGACATCCAGAAGCTGGTGGTGCTGCAGGAAGGCAACACCTTCTCGCGCGCCCTGGTCGAACTCACCAGCGACGGCATCATCGCCACGCTGGGCAACATCGGCTACGCCTTCGCCCAGGTGAACCCGGTGCCGGAGATCGACCGCGAAGGCCGCAAGATCGCCATCAACTTCTTCGTCGAGCCGGGCCCGCGCGTGCAGGTCCGCCGCATCGCCTTCACCGGCAACTCCACCACCGCCGACGAAGTGCTGCGGCGCGAGATGCGCCAGTTCGAGGGCGCGTGGTTCTCGCAGGCCGCCATCGACCGCTCCAAGATCCGCCTGCAGCGCCTGGGCTATTTCGAGACCGTGGACATCGAGACGCCGGAAGTGGCCGGCCAGCCCGACCAGGTGGACGTGGTGATCAAGGTCAAGGAGCGCAACTCCGGCCAGTTCACCTTCGGCCTGGGCTACCAGCAGGCCTACGGCCTGATCACCAGCGTGCAGCTGAGCCAGACCAACTTCCTGGGCACCGGCAACCGCTTCAACCTGGCCATCCAGAACAACAGCTACTCCAAGCAGTTCTCGCTCGGCGTCACCGACCCCTATTTCACCGACGACGGCGTCAGCCTCGGCTTCAACATCAACTACAGCGACTACAGCTACACCAACTCCAGCTCGGAGAACCTGGCGCAGTTCGACAACGCCGTGGCCTCCGGCGAGTTCCTGGTGGGCATCCCGCTGACCGAGACCGACTCGATCTCGATGTCGCTGGGCATCGACCGCAACGAGCTCACCACCGACGACAACAACACGCCGCCGCCGCTGATCGACTACCTGGTGAACTCGCTGGGCGACCGCGCGCGCTTCCCGCAGTTCCACATCGACGACGACCTCAACGCCACCACGCCGATCGAGAACGACGACGCCGACCCGTCCACCACCGACCCGCTGCAGAACGGCCCCTTCCGCGAATGGAACGTCAACGCCTGGCGCATGCAGCTGGGCTGGCAGCGTGATTCGCGCAACGATTTCCTGATGCCCACCCGCGGCACCTACCACCGCGTCAACGCCGAACTGGTGCTGCCGGGCAGCGACCTCGAGTACTACCGCATTGGCTACAACTTCGAACACTACATGCCGATCACGTCCTGGCTGGGCTTGAAGATCGGCGCCGAACTGGGCTACGGCGACAGCTACGGCGTCACCAAGGACCAGACCTGCAGCGTCTACACCGAGGCCGGCGCGCTGATCCCGGGCGAGACCACCGATTGCGGCCTGCCGTTCTTCCGCAATTACTACGCCGGCGGCCCGCAGTCGGTGCGCGGCTTCGAGACCAACACCATCGGCCCGTACTACCAGTTCACGGCCGACTACCGCCAGCCGCTCGGCGGCTCGTTCAAGACCGCGGGCACGTTCGAGCTGTACTTCCCCACGCTGTTCGACAGCCGCGGCACGCGCCTGTCGGCCTTCGTGGACTACGGCAACGTCTACCGTTCGGTGGACACCTGGGAAGCCAAGACGCTGCGCATTTCGGCGGGCCTGTCGCTGCAGTGGCAGTCGCCGGTCGGCCCGATCGCCATCAGCTATGCCGCGCCGATCCAGCGCGAGCGCACCGACCAGATCGAACGCCTGCAGTTCACCTTCGGCGGTCGCTTCTAAGGCCACCGCCTTGGCCGACGCCGCGCCGGGCCCGTCGCACGCCCTGTCCGAACTGGCGCAGCGGTTCGGCCTGGAGCTGCGCGGCGACGGCGGCGTCCGCATCCATGGCGTAGGCACCCTCGCCGGTGCCGGCGCCGGCCAGCTGGGCTTCCTGGCCAATCCCCGCTACCGCAAGGAGCTGGCCAGCACGGCGGCCAGCGCCATCGTACTGTCGGCCGACGACGCCGACGCGTGCCCGGTGCCCTGCCTGGTGGCGCGGTCGCCCTACGTGGCGTTCGCGAAAATCGCCGCGCTGTTCGACGCCGAACCGGCGCTGCAGCCCGGCATCCACCCCAGCGCCGTGGTGGCCGCCGATGCCCGGGTCGATCCCGGCGCCCAGGTCGGCCCCTTCACCGTGATCGGCGCACGCAGCCACGTGGCGGCCGGTGCCGTCATCGGGCCGGGCTGCGTGCTGGGCGAGGATTGCGTGGTCGGGCCCGGCTGCGTGCTGGTGGCGCGGGTGACGCTGGTGGCGAGGGTGCGGCTGGGCGCGCGCGTGCGCATCCATCCCGGCGCGGTGCTGGGCGCCGACGGCTTCGGGCTGGCCATGGACGCCGGGCGCTGGATCAAGGTGCCGCAGCTGGGCGGCGTGGTGGTGGGCGATGACAGCGAAATCGGCGCCAACACCACCATCGACCGCGGCGCCATCGAGGACACGGTGCTGGACGAGGACGTGCGCCTGGACAACCAGATCCAGATTGGCCACAACGTGCGCATCGGCGCCCACACCGCCATCGCCGGCTGCACGGCCGTGGCCGGCTCGGCGCGGATCGGCCGCTATTGCCTGGTCGGTGGCGCGGTCGGCATCACCGGCCACCTGGAAATCTGCGACCGGGTCACGGTGACGGCCATGAGCCTGGTCACCCAATCCATCACCCAGCCGGGCGAATATTCGTCCGGCATGCCCGTCCAGGACAGCCGCACGTGGCGCCGCAACGGCGCCCGCTTCAGGCAATTGGACGCGCTGGCGCGTAAGATAGGCGCCCTCGACAGGGATTGAAGCAGGGAAACACCGGATGAGCGACGACACCATCAAGATGCCCGTGGATGTCTCGTGCATCCTGCACCTGCTGCCGCACCGGTACCCGTTCCTGCTGGTGGACCGCGTGATCGAGCTCGAGGCGCACAAGCGCATCCGCGCCATCAAGAACGTCACCTTCAACGAACCCTTCTTCCAGGGCCATTTCCCCGGCCGCCCGGTGATGCCCGGCGTGCTGGTGATCGAAGCCATGGCGCAGGCCGGCGGGCTGCTCACCCAGCTCTCCCAGCCCAAGGACGCCTGCCACGAAGGCAAGCTGTTCTACCTGGTGAAGGTGGACAACGCCCGCTTCAGCCGCATGGTGGTGCCGGGCGACCAGCTGGACATCGAAGTGGTGCTCAAGCGCACCATCCGCAACATGGCCCTCTACGCCTGCGTGGCGCGCGTGGACGGCAAGGAAGTGGCCAGCGCCGAGATCCTCTGCGCCGAAGGCAAGGGCTGAGCATGATCCATCCCACCGCGCAGGTAGATCCCGGGGCGCGACTGGGCGCCAACGTCAGCGTGGGCGCCTATGCCGTCATCGGGCCCGACGTCGAGATCGGCGACGGCACCCGCATTGACGCCCACTGCGTGGTCACCGGCCCCACCCGCATCGGCCGCGACAACCACTTCCACCCGCATGCCGCCATCGGTGGCGACCCGCAGGACAAGAAGTTCGCCGGCGAACGCACCGAACTGGTGATCGGCGACCGCAACTCGGTGCGCGAGTTCACCACCATCAACCGCGGCACCGGCGACGGCGGCGGCGTCACCCGCATCGGCAGCGACAACTGGATACTGGCCTACGCGCACGTGGCGCACGACTGCCAGGTCGGCAACCACTGCGTGTTCTCCAACAACGCCACGCTCGCCGGCCACGTCGAGGTCGGCGACTACGTCATCCTCAGCGGCTTCGCCGGCATCCACCAGTTCTGCCGCATCGGTTCGCACGCCTTCATCGGCATGGGCGCGCTGGTGAACGGCGACGTGCCGCCGTACCTGATGGTGGCCGCGGAAGGCTACAGCCGCCCGCGCGGCATCAACGCCGAGGGCCTCAAGCGCCGCGGCTTCGACGCCGCGCGCATCGCCGCCATCAAGCGCGCCTACCGCGCGCTGTACATGTCCGGCGCCCAGCTGGCGACCGCGCGCGAACAGCTCGCCCCGGTGGCGGCCGAATCCGAAGACGTGCGGCTGATGCTCGAGTTCATCGAGCGCAGCGAGCGCGGCCTGCTGCGCTGAACGGCGCGGGCATGGCCCTGCCCGGCACCGAAACCGCCCCGCCCGACCGCCCGCTGCGCATTGCGCTGGTGGCCGGCGAAGCCTCCGGCGACCTGCTGGGCGCCAGCCTGGTGCAGTCGCTGAAGCAGCGTTTCCCGGACGCCGAGTTCGCCGGCGTGGGCGGCCCGAAGCTGCGCGAGGCCGGCCTGGAGGCCTGGCACGACTGCAGCGAGCTGGCCGTGATGGGCCTGGCCGAAGTGCTGCGGCACCTGCCGCGCCTGCTGCGCCTGCGCCGCTTGCTGCGGGCGCGCCTGCTGGCGTGGCGGCCGGACGTGTTCATCGGCATTGATGCGCCCGACTTCAACCTGGGCCTGGAGCGCCGGCTCAAGCAGGCCGGCATCCGCACCGTTCACTACGTCAGCCCCTCGGTCTGGGCCTGGCGCGAAGGCCGCGCCGCGAAGATCGGCCGCAGCGCCGACCGCGTGCTGTGCCTGTTCCCGATGGAGCCGCCGATCTACGCGCGCCACGGCGTGGACGCGCGCTTCGTCGGCCATCCGCTGGCCGACGCGTTCGCGATGGAGCCCGACCGCCACGGCGCACGCGCGCGCTTCGCGCTCGACGACGCCACGCCGGTGCTGGCCGTGCTGCCCGGCAGCCGCCTGGGCGAAATCCAGCGGCTGCTGCCGGTGTTCCTGGACGCCGCGCGCCGGGTGCAGACCCAACGGCCGGCGCTGCAGGTGCTGGTGCCCGCGGCCAACGCCGCCTGCCGCGAGGCGATCGAAGCCTGCCTGGCGGGTACCGGCCACGCCAACGTGCGCGTGGTGGACGGCCAGGCGCATGACGTGATGGTGGCCAGCGACGTGGTGCTGCTGGCCTCGGGCACCGCCGCGCTGGAAGCCCTGCTGGCCAAGCGGCCGATGGTGGTGGGCTACCGCATTTCCGCACTCACCTATCGCCTGGTGATGCTGCTGGGCCTGATGAAGGTGAACCGCTACAGCCTGCCCAACGTGCTGGCCAACGAACCCATCGTGCCCGAACTGATGCAGGGCGACTGCACCGCCGACAAACTGTCCGCGGCGGTGATGCGCTGGTTCGACGACCCCGAGGCCTGCGCCGCGCTGCTGCCGCGCTACCGCCACATCCACGCCAAACTGCACCCGCAGGCGTCTGGTGGCGCCGCCGACGCGGTGGCCGACCTGCTGGCCGGCCGGTGACGCAGCGGCTCGTTTGCGGCGTGGACGAGGCTGGCCGGGGTCCGCTGGCCGGCCCGGTGGCCGTGGCCGCGGTGATCCTGGACCCGCGCCGCCCGATCGAAGGCCTGGGCGATTCCAAGGCGCTCAGCGAAGCGCGCCGCGATGCGCTGGCGCCGCTGATCCGCGAACGCGCGCTGGCCTGGCACCTGGAGTTCGTCAGCGTCGAAGAAATAGACCGCCTCAACATCCTGCACGCCACGATGGCCGGCATGGCCCGCGCCGTGCAGGCGCTGCGCCCGCAGGCCGGGCACGCCCTGGTGGACGGCAACCGCATTCCGCCCGGCCTGCCCTGCCCGGCCGAGGCGCTGGTGAAGGGCGACGCGCGCGAACCGGCCATCATGGCCGCGTCCATCCTGGCCAAGGTGGGCCGCGACCAGTTGCTGGTGCAGATGGACGCGATGTATCCCGGCTACGGCTTCGCGGTGCACAAGGGCTACCCCACGCCCATGCACCTGGAGGCCCTGCGCAGGCTGGGCCCCTGCGACCAGCACCGGCGCAGTTTCGCGCCCGTGCGCGCCTGCCTGGAAAGCTGAGCAGCTTCTGAATTAGCCCGATGGTCACGCCCACTTCCGGGCGTCGCCGGCGCGCGTGCAACGGTCCACGATGGTCGCGCATCCCAAGGGATGTGGGCGGGAATCCTCCCCTTCCCGCCCGTACCGCCCCCACCGCGAGAACCGCCATGAACAGCCGACGCCAACACGACCTCCACGCCCTTCGCCTGCCGCCCGCGTCCCGGGATTCGCGCCGCCGCCAGGTCGGCACCATCGCCCTGGGCGATGCGGCCATTCGTCGCTTCAACGCCCTGCTGGCGCAGATCGCCCCCAATGCCCCGTCGGTCAGCGCCGACCAGGTGGTCACGCTGGCGCGCTGGCTGGGGCAGCAGCCGCAGGACCGGGCCGTGGCCATCCTGTCCGAACGCCTGGCCCGCGCCGAGCACCTGCGCCGCATGCTCAACGACAGCGACTGGGACGTCGGCAGCGAAACCCGCGAACGCGCCCGCATGCTCACCCGCTACCTGCAGCAGGTGGACGACCTGATCCCCGACGACCAGCCGCTGGTGGGCCATCTCGACGACGCCCTGCTGGTGGAGCTGTCCTGGCCCGCCTTCGAGGACGAAACCCGCGACTACGCCGACTTCTGCCGCTTCCGCGCCAGCGAACGCCCGCGCGGCAGCGCCGCCGAGCGCCGCCTGGCCTGGGAAACCGCCTGCCTGGCCGAGGCCGCCCTGCTGCAGCAGCGCCGCGACGTGCGCTCGCGTTCCTACGCCGCGCGCCCGCGGCTGCCGGACTTCATCCGCGTCACCTGAGTCTCTCCAACGGGGCGGGCGGCAAGGCCTGGCAACAGGGACTGTCAAGCCTTGTCCGCCCCCACCCTCGCGGTAAACTGCCGGTTGACCCCCAGGTCCCCGGCATGACGCCACGATTCGTCCACCTGCACCTGCACAGCGAGTATTCGCTCACCGACTCCACCATCCGCATCCCGGAGCTGGTGGGTCGCTGCGCCGCGCTTGGCCTGCCGGCGGTGGCGGTCACCGACACCAGCAACCTGTTCGCGCTGGTGAAGTTCTACAAGGCCGCCGAACCGGCCGGGCTCAAGCCCATCGCCGGCGCCGACCTGTGGCTGTCGGCCGAAGGCGGCCCGCCTTCGCGCCTCACCCTGCTGTGCCAGGACCAGAGTGGCTACCTGTCGCTGTCGCGGCTGATTTCGCGCGCGTTCCTGGAAGGCCACGCCGGCGACTACGTGGCCATCGAACCCGAATGGCTCTACCGCGACTGCGACGGCCTGATCGCCCTGGCCGGGCGCGACAGCCTGCTGGGGCAATCGCTGGCCGCCGGCCGCGACGACCAGGCCGAGCGCGTGCTGCGCGACTGGCGCGCGACCTTCCCCGACCGCCTGTACCTGGAACTCACGCGCACCGGCCGCGACGGCGAAGAGGCGTTCAACGCCGCCGCCATCGCCCTGGCCGGCAAGCACGACCTGCCGCTGCTGGCCAGCAACGACGTGCGCTTCCTGTCCCGGGACGATTTCGAGGCGCACGAGGCGCGCGTGTGCATTTCCACCGGCCGCGTGCTCGACGACCCCAAGCGGCCGCGCGACTACTCGCCCGAGCAGTACCTCAAGTCGCCCGAGGAAATGGCCGAGCTGTTTTCCGACCTGCCCGAGGCGCTGGAAAACACCGTCGAACTGGCCAAGCGCTGCAACCTCGAGCTGAGCCTGGGCAAGTATTTCCTGCCTGATTTCCCGGTGCCCGAGGGGCACACGCTGGACAGCTGGATCCGCGAGGAATCCCACCGCGGCCTCACCGACCGGCTGGCCAAGTTCGAGATGGCGCCCGGCCACGACGAAGCCGCCTATCGCGCCCGCCTGGACATCGAGCTGGGCGTGATCCTGAAGATGGGCTTCCCCGGCTCCTTCCTCATCGTGGCCGACTTCATCAACTGGTCCAAGCGCAACGACATCCCGGTGGGCCCGGGCCGCGGCTCGGGCGCGGGTTCGCTGGTGGCGTGGTCGCTGGGCATCACCGACCTCGACCCGATCCGCTACGACCTGCTGTTCGAGCGCTTCCTCAACCCCGAACGCGTGTCGATGCCCGACTTCGACATCGACTTCTGCATGGACCGCCGCGACGAGGTCATTGACTACGTCGGGCGCAAGTACGGGCGCGACAAGGTCAGCCAGATCATCACCTACGGCACCATGGCCGCGAAGGCGGCCGTGCGCGACTGCGGCCGCGTGCTGGGCTACCCGTACGGCTTCGTGGATTCGGTGGCCAAGCTCATCCCCATGACGCTGGGCGTGACGCTGGAAGACGCGCTGGGCCTGAGCGAGGCGGCGAAGAAGAACACCGACCTGGCCTCGGCCGAACTGATCCAGCGCTACCGCGACGAAGACGACGTGCGCGACCTGATCGACCTGGCGCGCAGCCTGGAAGACCTCACCCGCAACGCCGGCAAGCACGCCGGCGGCGTGGTGATCGCGCCCACGCCGCTCACCGACTTCAGCCCGCTGTTCGCCGAACACGTGGCCAAGGGCGAAACCGCCAAGTCGGTGGTCACCCAGTTCGACAAGGACGACGTGGAAGCGGTGGGCCTGGTGAAGTTCGACTTCCTGGGCCTGCGCACGCTCACCATCATTGACTGGGCGGTGAAGGCCATCAACGTGCGGCGCCAGGCCGCCGACGTGCCGCCGCTGGAAATCCTGGCGCTGCCGCTGGACGACCCAGACACCTACGCGCTGCTGTCGCGCGGCCAGACCACCGCCGTGTTCCAGTTCGAATCGCGCGGCATGAAGGAGTACATCAAGAAGCTGCAGCCGGCGCACTTCGAGGACCTGATCGCGCTGGCGGCGCTGTACCGCCCGGGCCCGCTGGGCGCCGGCATGGTGGACGACTTCATCGACCGCCGGCACGGCCGCGCCGAAGTCAGCTACCCGCATCCGCTGCTCGAGCCGATCCTCAAGCCCACCTACGGCGTGATCGTCTACCAGGAACAGGTGATGCAGATCGCCCAGGTGCTGGCCGGCTATTCGCTGGGCGGCGCCGACCTGCTGCGGCGCGCGAT
>Ga0138256_10004109_pt1 | contig 15470 bp, 10 predicted proteins | sample KNB2016incub_MG_FD_105486 | JGI IMG/M metagenome (GOLD analysis project Ga0138256, IMG submission 105486) | Active sludge microbial communities from wastewater in Klosterneuburg, Austria - KNB2014incub_MG | ecosystem: Engineered > WWTP > Activated sludge > Unclassified | place: Austria... | reverse complement strand
TGGCCGCCGGACAGGCGCACGCCGCGTTCGCCCAGATACGTGGCCAGCCCCTGCGCCAATGCGCTGAGGAAGTCCCAGGCCTCGGCGACGCGCGCGGCGGCTTCGACTTCTTCACGCGTGGCTTCCGGGCGGCCATAGCGGATGTTCTCCAGCGCGCTGGTGCCAAAGATCACCGGATCCTGCGGCACCAGCGCGTACAGGCGGCGCAGATCGGCGATGCGCATGGACTTGAGATCGACGCCATCGATGCCGATCTTGCCCGCACCCGGATCGTAGAAGCGCAGCAGCAACTGGAACAGCGTGCTCTTGCCGGCGCCCGAGGGGCCGACCAGGGCCACGGTTTCACCGGCGCGGATGCGTAGGTCGATGCCGTTCAGCGCCGCCCGATCCGGACGTGAGGCGTAGTGGAAACTGACACCTTCGAGGGTGAGCGCCTCGCGCAGCGCTGCCGGGGCAGGCAGCGCAGACACTGGCTCGGCGATGCGCGGTGTAATCGCCAGCAGTTCCGCCAATCGACCCATGGCGCCCGACGCGCGCTGCACGTCACCCCAGACTTCGCTGACGGCGCCGACCGCACCGGCGGCGAACACCGCGTAGAGCACGAACTGGCCGAGTTCGCCGCCCGACAGGCTGCCGGCGAGCACCGCCTTGGCGCCGATCCACAGCACCAGCGTCACCGCGCCGAAGGTCAGCATGATCACCACCGCAGTCAAGGTCGCGCGCATGCGGATGCGCCGCCGGGCGGTGGCCAGCGTGTTGCGCACGGCATCGCCAAAACGCGTGGACTCACGGCCCTCGGCGGCGTTCGCCTGCACCGTGTGGATGGCATTGAAGGTCTCGCCGGCGATTGCCGAGCTGTCGGCGATGCGGTCCTGGCTTTCGCGCGAGAGTTTCTCGACGCGGCGCCCGAAGATCAGGATGGGCGCCACCACGAACGGAATGCCCAGTACGATCAGCAGCGACAGCTTGGGGCTGGTGATGAACAGCATCACCAGCGCGCCAACCAGCATCACCAGACTGCGCAGCGCCACCGAGGCGCTGGAGCCGACCACCGTCTGGATCAACTCGGTGTCCGCAGTGAGTCGACTCAACAACTCGCCGGTGCGCGTGGTCTCGTAGAAGCCCAGATCCAGGTGCAGCAAGTGGTCGTAGACGGCACGCCGCAGATCGGCCATCACCTGCTCGCCCAGGCGCGTCACGAAGTAGAAGCGCGCGGCGGTGCCGATCGCCAGCAGCATGGCGACCGCCAGCAGGGCGAGGAAATAGCGGTCGACGTAGGCGGCGTTGGCCTTGGAAAAGCCGTGGTCGATCATCTGCCCCACCGCACTGGGCAGCGACAGCGAAGCCACGGAAGCCAGCAGCAAAAAGCCCAGCGCGCCGGCGATCAGCGCGCGGTACGGGCGCAGGAAGGGTTTCAGCGCCGCCAGCGGGGCGATCGAACGGGATTTTTCGGACACGGGCGAGTTTTGGGGTCGGAAGGGCGCGAGCGGATAACCGCAACCCTAGGTTGTGCGGTGTTTTCGGGCGGATTCAAGGGTCCGGCAAAATGCGTTCGCGCGCGAGCGCGCTCCTACTGTTCCTGCGGAGATTCACGGCGATGCTGTAGGAGCGCGCTTGCGCGCGATCGGGCACGCCGATTGCCACGCCAGCGTCGGCAAGCCTTACCATAGCCGCGCCGATCGGGCGTGCAGCGGGGAGGCCGCATGGCGGATGCGTGGATGGTTTACGGCGCCTATGGCTACACCGGGCGCCTGGTGCTGGAGCGCGCGGTGGCCGCCGGCTACAAGCCCGTCGTGGCGGGTCGCGATCCGGACCGTACCGAATCACTCGCGCTGGAATTTGGTCTGCCGCATCGCAGCTTTGAGTTGTCCGATACCGAGGCGCTGCGCCGTGGCCTCAAGGGCATGCGCGCGGTGCTGCATTGCGCCGGGCCGTTTTCGACCACCGCCGCACCGATGATCGCCGCCTGCCTGCAGGTGGGTACGCATTATCTGGATATCACCGGCGAGATCGACGTGTTCGCTTTTGCCCATGCCAACGACAGCGCCGCACGCAAACGCAATGTGGCCCTGGTGCCCGGCGTCGGCTTCGACGTGGTGCCGACCGATTGCCTGGCGGCGCTGCTCAAGCGCGAGCTGCCCGACGCGACCGAACTGCTGCTGGCCTTCGATGCGCAGGGTGGGCCCAGTCGCGGCACGGCGCTCACCAGCATCGAGGGGCTCGGCAAGGGCGGGCGCATCCGTCGCGAAGGCGAGTTGATCAGCGTGCCACTGGGCTACAAACGTCGCGAGATTGCTTTCCCGCACGGCAACCGGCAGACGGTCACCATTCCCTGGGGCGATGTCTACACCGCCTTCGTCAGCACCGGCATTCCCAACATCGAGGTCTACATGGCGCTGCCGCCGCGCACCATCAGCGGTCTGCGGCGCTTGCGCTGGCTGACACCGCTGCTCGGGCTGGGCCCGGTGCAGTGGTTCCTCAAGCGTCGCGTCGAGGCCAATGTCCACGGGCCGGACGCGTCGCGGCGGGGCGACAGTCGCAGCTACGTCCACGGCGAGGTGCGCAATCCGCGCGGCGATGTGCGAATTGCGACCTTGAGCACGCCGAACGGCTACGCCCTGACGGCGGAGGCGGCGCTGAAGATCACCCACTTCCTGGCCACCGACGCCGGTCCGCACGCCGGCTTCTACACCCCGTCGCTGCTGATGGGCGCCGATTTCGTGCGCAGCCTGAGCGGAGTCGAGTACGCGAGAGTGCGGTAGCGCTGGAAGCGGTGAGCCCAGGCCCCCGTGGCGGTGCGCTTGTTCGCGCAGCGAACCTGTGGGAGCGGATTCATTCCGCGAAAGCTGTCGCGGAGTAAATCCGCTCCCACAATAAAATCATCGCCTTGCGGCATGTTCGGAAAGAGGGTAGTCGGCACTCGCGTGGTTTTCCGGAGTTACCAGGGCTGGCGGACAGCCCGCCCCACCGTCTTGCCATGCACGGCGACAGCAGAAATTCGAAATGCCGATTGCTCGGCACTTCCATGAAGCAAGATTGGTTATGTTCAACCTTCATTCACGAATGTATAAGTTGCGTGAATTTCGCTGATTGGAGGTCGTGATGCGTGAGGTAGATCAGGTTCGTCGTGGCATGTTGAAAGCGGGAGTCGCCGTCGGTGGCATCGGTGCAGTCGGTGCGGGCAGCAGCGCCCGCGCGAGCGAATTTGCCGGAGTCGCCAGCACGGCCGCCGGCCAGCGCGCACTTGACGTCTACCTGATGCGCGAGGCGGCAGCTCGCAATCATCTGCTCGAAGCTTTCAGCCAACCGCCGCAACTGGGCAACACGGATGAAGCCAGCGTGTTGAACTACGCAGCCAGCTACACCAAGGGCCTGCAGCACAACAGCATCGGCGAGGTCGATCCGGTGGCCTACCGGACCTACCTGGCCGCCGTGCGCACGGGCACGATGGCCGCTTTTGAAGCCATACCGCTGGCCAGCGGAGCGCAGGTCAAGCTGGCCAATCCGATGGCTGCCTACTGCATGGAATTGCACGGCACGGACAGCGCGGCCACGCGCATTCGCCCGGCGCCGGAGTTTCTGAGTCCGGAGACCGCCGCCGAGATGGTCGAAGTCTATTGGCAGGCGCTGACCCGAGATGTGCCGTTCGCCGACTATGCCAGCAACAGCTCGATCGCTGCCGCAGTGGGCGATCTGAACAACAAGACGCACCAGATCGGCCCGGTGGTCGGTGGTCGGCTGACCTCAGCTTCGCTGTTCCGTGGCACCAGTGCGGGCGACCTCACGGGTCCGTACATCAGCCAGTTCCTGCTGAAGGACATTCCCTACGGTCCGACTTCAATCGCGCAGCGCTACAAGCAGCCGGTGGCCGGAAGTGACTACATGAAGGTGTGGGAAGAGTATCTCGCCATCCAGAACGGCCGCCTGCCGACGCGCGCCGATGTGCTCGACGCCACGCCGCGCTACATCTACAACGGCCGCGCACTGGCCAACTGGGTGCACAGCGACTTCAGCTACCAGGCATTCCTGAATGCCGCGCTGATCGCGCTCGGCTACGGGCGCGGCGCGCTGTCGAGCACCAATCCCTACCTGAGTTCAGCCAATCAGGGCAATTTCATCGACTTCGGCGGCCCGGACATCCTCAACCAGGTGGCGATGGCGGCACGCGTCGGCCTCGCCGGCGCGTGGTTCCAGAAATGGCAAGTGCATCGCCGCCTGCGTCCGGAGGTCATGGCGGCGCGCGCCGAGATCGATCGTGGTCTGCCGGAGCCGCGTTACCTGGTGCACGGCGAGATTGCCAACTCGGTCGCAGCGTCGCGACTGCTATCGGCCCAGGGCAATATCCTGCTGCCGATGGCCTTCCCGGAAGGCTCTCCGACGCATCCGGCCTATCCAGCCGGGCATGCCGCGATTGCGGGTGCCTGCACCACCGTCCTCAAGGCCTTCTTCAATCCGGATTTCGCAATTCCGAATCCAGTGCAGGCCAGCCGCGACGGCACTGCGCTGGAAGCCATCAACACGACGGTCAAGCTCGGCGATGAACTCGACAAGCTGGCGTCGAACATCTCCATCGGTCGCGACACCGCCGGCGTGCATTACCGCAGCGACGGCATCGAGGGCATGCTGCTCGGCGAGCAGGTGGGCATCGGCCTGCTGCGCGACTACAGCCTGAGCTATCCCGAGTCTTTCGACGGCTATTTGCTGCGGCGCTTCGACGGCAGCAACGTGCGCATTCGCAATGGCGTGGTGACGCGGGTCTGATTGCTGGGTAGGTCACGTTGGCCCGCAAGGGAGCAAGGGCCTAGGTGACTTCCGGTGTCACGACTGTCACGTAGCCCGCTGCGCGGGCAACCTGACCTGCGCGTTTCTCAGGGTCGGGCCGAGATCGCGGTCAATATTCCACGCAGGATCTGCGTCGGGCTGGGCGGGCAGCCGGGCACGGCGACGTCGACCGGGATGACGTTGGCGACGCGGCCGCAACTGGCGTAGCTCTCGCCGAAAATGCCGCCCGAACAGGCGCACTCGCCGATGGCGACCACCCATTTCGGATCGGGCGTTGCCTCCCAGGTGCGCCGCAGCGCCAACTGCATGTTGCGCGCGACCGGTCCGGTCACCAGCAGCATGTCGGCGTGGCGCGGGCTGGCGACGAAGCGTATTCCCAGACCTTCGAGGTTGTAGATCGCGTTGTTCAGCGCATGCATCTCCAGCTCGCAGCCATTGCAGGAGCCGGCGTCGACGGCGCGGATGCACAACGCGCGCCCGAGAATGTCGCGTACTTCGCCCGCCATCGCCTCAAGCTGGCGCAGGCTCTCGTCAGGCGCTGGCGGCGGCTCGGTGATGATGCCGATACGGGCGATCTGGCGCAGCGTCTTCAGCATGGGATGGGGCCTCGTGCGTTCTCATCGAACAGAATGAATCTGCAAGGTTTTCAGGGGAACAAAGGCGGGGAAGGGGGCAGGGGTCAGGTGATCAAGTCCACAGCAAGGTCGGACTTTGCGCCGAGGTTGGTCCCCTGCCCCCTGGCCCTTGCCCCGCTTGGGCTCTGTTCGATGAGGGAGCAAGCGCGTCGCCAAAGGCAATCAGCACGCTCAAAGATCATGGCCGCTGTAGCTCAGGTTGAAGGATTTGTTGATCAGCGGGAAGTCCGGCACGATGTTGCCGATCACCGCGTGTTCCAGCACCGGCCAGTTGTGCCAGGACGGGTCGTGCGGGTGGCAGCGTGCAATGCGTCCGTCTTTGGCGGTGCGCAGCGCGATCAGCACCGGCCCGCGCCAGCCCTCGATGCAGCCCAGGCCGATGAGGTCTGCCGCGGGAACGGGCACCTCGACGCGGTGGTCGCCGGCCGGCAACTGGCTCGCGATGTCTCCGATCAGACGGCAGGATTCCAGCAGTTCATCGAAGCGCACGGCCACCCGGGCGGCGACGTCGCCGCCCGGGTGCAGCGCCTTCTTCGGCGCAAGCTGGCCATAGGGCGGGCAGGGCAGGTCGATGCGCAGATCGAAAGCCTGCCCACTCGCGCGCCCGGCGAGCCCGGCCAGGCCCAGTTGCAATGCCAGCGCCGGGGTGACGATGCCAGCGCCGCTGAATCGATCGCGTACGCCGGCGTGTTCGTCGAGGATGCCGTGCAGACGCTGCACCTCGGCGGCAAGCAGCGGCATCGACGCCGCCAGCGTCTTCAGCGCCGTGGCTTCAGGGTCAACCGCAGTGCCGCCGGGCACCACGTAGTCGAACAGGTAACGCTGGCCGAGCGTGGCCGCAGTCAGTCGCAGCAGGCGTTCCTTGAGGCGCCCGAACTGCGACAGCGCGAAGGCAAAGCCGGCATCGTTGCCGAGCGCGCCAAGATCGCCTAAGTGATTGGCGCAGCGCTCCAGCTCCAGCGCCAGCGCGCGCAGGCATGCCGCGCGCGGCGGCAGCGTCACGCCAGCGCAAGCCTCCAGCGCCTGGCAATACGCCCAGGAAAACGCGACCGCCGAATCACCCGAGATCCGCGCGGCCAGACGGTGACCTTCGAGTGCCGGCAAGTCCTGGAAGCGCCGCTCGATGCCCTTGTGCACATAGCCCAGGTGCTGTTCCAGACGCAGGACTTTTTCGCCGACTACCGAAAAGCGGAAATGCCCCGGTTCGATGATCCCCGCATGCACCGGGCCGACCGCGATTTCGTGCACGCCATCGCCATCGACGCGGACAAACTCGTAGGCATCGGCCGGCGCCTCGGTGGTGGGAATCGGCATTTGCGCGTCGCGCAGCGGATAGCGCTGATCGGACCAGCTGGTGTGGCGCAGCCACGATCGCGTATCCCAGGCATCGCTGCGCAAGCCATGCAGGTCGTGGATGGCGCGCTCCATGCGCAGCGCCGACGGGAAAATCTCGTGCACGCTGGGAAAATCGTGCTGGTCGGCGGCCAGCGTCGCCGACAGCTGCAGCAATCCGGTCTGCGTATGCGCGCTGCCATCGGCGGTCGGGAAGGAATCGACGATGACGGCTGCGTGCAGCTGCGCGGGCGTGTCAGCGGGCGTTTCGGCCCACAGCGAGACCAGCCGCCCGCCGCCAGCCGCAACATCGCCCAGCACTGATCGCCAGTGGCTGATGTCGACCTGCGCAGCGTGTGCGCCGGGTGCGCCGGGCAGCGGGCGAGCTTGCGACAAAAGGGGCGTCAGCATCATTCCCCTCCGATCAAACGCGCTGCCGCCCGATACCATTCAGCCAGGTAAGGCGGGATATACAGGCCGAGCATCAGCACCAGCGCCAGATGCGCAAATACCGGCAGCAGCGCCGGCGGGTGCGGCAGGCGCTTGCCCTGGGTTTCGCCGAAGACCATCGGTTGCACGCGGCCGAAGATCGCCGCGAAAGCGACCGCCAGCGACAGCAGCAGGATCGGCGTCGCCCAGGGCTGTTGCTGCATCGCCGTGGTCAGGATCAGGAACTCGCTGGCAAACACGCCAAAAGGCGGCATGCCGAGGATCGCCAGCGAGCCGAGCATCAGTCCCCAGCCGATGGTCGGGTTGGTGGTGACCAGGCCACGGATATCGTCCATCTGCTGCGATCCGGACTTCTGCACGGCGTGGCCGACGGTGAAGAAGATCGCCGACTTGGTCAACGAATGCACCGTCATGTGCAGCAGCGCGGCAAAGTTGGCGACCGGTCCGCCCATGCCGAAGGCAAAGGTGACGATGCCCATGTGCTCGATCGACGAATAGGCGAACAGCCGCTTGATATCGCGCTGGCGCCACAGGAACAGCGAGGCGAGCACCACCGACAGCAGGCCAAAGCCCATCAGCATGTTCGACGGCAACGTGCTGCCAAGCGAACCTTCGACCAGGATCTTGCAGCGCACCACGGCATAGATCGCGACATTCAGCAACAGGCCGGAGAGCACCGCCGAGATCGGCGTTGGGCCCTCGGCGTGGGCGTCCGGCAACCAGTTGTGCAGCGGCGCCAGTCCCACCTTGGTGCCATAGCCGACCAGCAGGAAGACGAAGGCGAGGCTGAGTACCGACGGCTCCAGTTGCGCCTTGACCTGGTTCAGGTGCGTCCACAGCAGCGCATCGACGCCGGAATTGCCGAGCACCTTCTCTGCGGCGAAGTACAACAGGATGGTGCCGAACAGCGCCTGGGCGATGCCGACGCCGCACAGGATGAAGTACTTCCAGCCCGCTTCCAGCGCCGCTGGCGTGCGGTACAGCGTCACCAGCAGCACGGTCGACAGGGTCGCCGCTTCCATCGCCACCCACATCAGCCCGAGGTTGTTGGTGGTCAAGGCGATCAGCATGGTCGCCATGAACAGCTGGTACATGCTGTGGTAGAGCTTGAGCTGGCGCGAACTCAGTTTGCCGTGATCGCGTTCGATGCGCATGTACGGGCGCGAGAACAGCGAAGTGGTCAGCCCGACGAAGGCGGTCAGCGTGACCAGGAAGACGTTGAACGGATCGATGAAGAACTGCTCGCGGCCGACCAGCACGTCTCCTTGCTCGATCACCCGCGCGGTCAGCGCACAGGCAGCAAGAAAGGTGATCAGGCTGAGCCCGACATTCACATCCGGCGCGTGCCGTTTGGCGCCGAAGAAGCCCAGCCAGAGCGCGCCAGCGAGCGGGGTGCCGAGGAGCAGGAGGAATTCCATCTAGCGCCCCGGCTGAAGCATGGCTCGCCCAAAGCGGGGCACGGGGCACGGGGCACGGCGCACGGGAAAAAGCGCGGGTAACGGACGCGCGCGCCTTTGCGTTTCTCCCGTGCCCCGTGCCCCATGCCCCGCTCTTGCTCGCTCCCCGCCCATCAATCCCCCTCCTTGAGCGACTCCAGATGGTGCAGATCGAGGCTGTCGAACTGCTCGCGAATCTGGAAGAAGAACACGCCGAGCACCAGCATCGCGACCAGGATGTCCAGTGCGATGCCCAGTTCCACCACCATCGGCATGCCGCGCGTGGTGCTCATCGCGCCGAAGAACAAGCCGTTTTCCATCGACAGGAAACCGACCACCTGACTCATCGCCTTGCTTCGCGTGATCATCATCAGGAAGGACAGCAGGATCACCGCCACCGCAATGCCGATGCTGTTGCGCGTCGTCTCGCTGGCGAGTTCGGCGATCGGCTGCGCCAGTCCGAAGGCGAACACCACGATCAGCACACCGACCAGCATCGTGCCCGGAATGTTGAGCAGCGGCTCGGTGTCCCAGTAGACCTCCAGGCGGCGGATCAGCCGGTGCAACAGCCACGGCAGGAACAGCACCTTCAACGCGAAGGTCAACAGGCCCGACAGATACAGATGGGTTTCGCCGGTGCGCCAGGCCACCATCAGCGTGGCTACCGTCAGCAGCAGACCCTGCATCGCCAGCAGGTTGACCAGCGAGACAATGCGACGTTGCGACAGCATCGAAAACGACAGCAGCAACAGCAAGGCCGCCAGCGCGTTGACGATCTGCAGGTCCAGCGGAATGGTATTCATCGGGCCACCTGCAGCAGACGGACCAGCAAGCCGAGCACCGCCAGCAGAAAGGCGGTCGCCAGGAACTCCGGCGCGCGGAACACGCGCAATTTCGCCGACAGCGTCTCGATCAGGGCCAGGCCGGCGCCGATCACCGCCAGTTTGCCGGCGAGCAGCACGATGGCCAATCCCAGCCGGATCGGATCGCCGTTGGAGGCCAGTCCCCAGGGCACGAACAGCGCCAGGCCGATGCAGGCGTAGTTGAACAGTTTCAGCGCCGCCGCCCATTCCATCAGCGCCAGATGCCGCGCCGAATATTCGAGCAGCATCGCCTCGTGGATCATGGTCAGTTCCAGGTGCGTCGCCGGGTTGTCCACCGGAATGCGTGCGTTCTCCGCCAGCATCACCATGGCGAAGGCCACCGCCGTGAACAGCAGGCTGGGATGGATGGCCAACTGCGCCGCCGCCAGGTTTTCGGCGATCAGCGGCAGTGCCGTGGTGGCGGTCATCAGCGAGGCGACGAAGATCACCATCAGCAGGGTCGGTTCAGCCAGAAAGCCGACCATCATCTCGCGGCGCGCGCCGAGCGTGCCGAATGCGGTGCCGACGTCCATCGCCGCCAGCGACAGGAACATGCGCGCCGCCGCAAACAAGCCAACCAGGGCGATGGCATCGGCCGCGGCGGTGAACGGCAGGCGCGTACCCAGCATCGGGATCATCGCCGCTGCCGCGACCATGGTGCCGAAAATGATGTAGGGCGCAATGCGGAACAGCGACGAGGCGTTGTGTGCCAGCACCGCATCCTTGTGCAGCAGCTTGCGAATGCCGCGATAGGGCTGCAGCAGGCTCGGCGCGCTGCGATTGCCCAGCCAGGCGCGGCACATGTTGACCCAGCCCAGCAGCAGCGGCGCCGCGGCCAGTGCGACCAGCACCTCGATGAATTGATCGAGCCAGTTGAGCCAGTTCATAGCACCGACGCCAGCAGCACGATCAAGGTCACGAAGCTGTACAGCAGGTACGCCGAGATGCGTCCCTGCTGCAACACCGATACCGCGTTGGCGGCACGTTGCACGATGCGTTCGATCGGCAGGTACAACAACCGCCACAGTCGATCGAACACCACCACGCGATAACGCGGCGCCCGATCGAAGGGCGATGGCAGTTCGCGATCCATCGCGAAGAAAGGCTGGAACAGGTGACGGATCGGCTGGCCGAAGCCTTCCGCCGTATCCTGCATGCGCGGATTGATGCGTTCATAGCCGCAGTCCCAGGGATCGGCGCGGCGCGTGCGTCGGCGATACACCAGGCGGCCGACCAGCACGGTGACCAGCACGGCGCTGACGACGGCCAGCGTGAACACCAGCGGTGCATAGCTGATGCTGCGCGCCGGCAGCGGCGCCAGCATCCACCAGGACTGCGCCGAGGTGACCGCGGCCGAGGCGTTGATGCCCAGATCGGCAACCACGCCGGCCAGCATCGGCACGATCTGCGCCGGCAGCAAGCCAAGCAGCACGCAGCCCGCCGCCAGCCATACCAGGCCGACGCGTTCGAGCACGCTGGCGTCGTGGGCATCGTGCAGCGCCGCTTCGCGCGGCTGGCCGAGAAACACGATCCCGTAGAACTTGACCATCACGTAACCGGCCAGCGCCGCCGACAACACCAGCAGCGCCGCGCCCAGTGGCAGCAGCATGTTGACGAAGGGCTTGGGTACCTCGTGCGCGAGCAGAAAAGCCTGCAGCAGCAACCATTCGGAAACGAAGCCGTTGAGTGGCGGCAGTCCGGCGATGGCCAGCACGCCGACCAGCGTCAGCCACGCCACCCACGGCATGCGATGGATCAGCCCACCCAGATGGCCGAGGTTGCGCTCGCCGGTGGCGTGCAGCACCGCGCCGGTGCTGAGGAACAACAGGCTCTTCATGAAGGCGTGGTTGATCGCGTGGTAGAGCACCGCGATCAGCGCCAGCGCCGCCATCGCGTCCATGCCGACACCATGGAAGACGATCGCCAGGCCGATGCCGGTGAACAGGATGCCGATGTTCTCGATCGAGGAATAGGCCAACAGGCGCTTCATGTCCGACTGCGTCGCGGCGAAGATCACCCCGTACAGCGCGGTGAACAGACCCAGGCCCAGCGGGATCAGCCCCCACCACCAGGTCGGCGTGCCGATCAGGTCGAAAGTGGTCCTGAGCATGCCGTAGATCGCGGTTTTCAGCATGACGCCACTCATCAGCGCCGACACCGGCGACGGCGCCGCCGGATGCGCCTCGGGCAGCCACACGTGCATCGGCACCAGTCCCGCCTTGGCGCCAAAACCGAACAGCGCCAGGGCAAACGCGGCGAAGGCCCAGATCGGTGGCAGTTGTGCACCGCGCATGGCATCGAAGGTGAATTGCCAGCTGCCGCCCTGGAGGATGCCGAAGGCGAGCAGGATCGCAATCGCGCCGACATGCGCGATCAGCAGGTAGAGAAAACCGGCACGACGGATTTCCGGAATCCGGTGCTGCGTGGTCACCAGGAAATACGAGGACAGCGCCATGGTTTCCCAGGCGACCATGAAGGCGTAGGCGTCGTCGGCCAACAGCACCATCGCCATCGCCGCGAGAAACAGATGGTATTCCAGGCACAGCACGCCGGGCAGCGTGCCTTCACCACTGCGGAAATAGCCGGCTGCGAACAGCGAAATGCCGACCGAGGCCGAGCCGAGCAGGAACAGGAACACGCTGGACAGCGCGTCGCGACGCAGATGCACCGGCAGATCGGGCAGACCGATCGGCAGCACCACCGACTCAGCCGGCAAGGCAATGCTCATTGCGGCCACGATCGCCAGCAGCAGTCCGACCACGGCACCGGCGACGAACAGGGCGCGGCCGGCAAACTCCAGGCTGCGCGGCCGGATCAGTCCGGCCAGTCCGATTGCCAACCACGCCGTCACCAGCGCCAAAAGCGTGGTCAATGCCGACTCAGGCACACGCACCACCAGGGCGCCGGCAGGCGCTCGGGGGCATGCAGAGGCAGTCCGGTGGCAGTCGCACGAGTGATGTCCAGAACATCAGTGTAGATGTTTTCTACTTCCATGCTACCATAGCAGATCGCCGACCCGACCTGCCAGCGGCGATCTACCAAAGTCGTAAGGGCGAGCCGGGCAGAGAAATTCCGGGGGCGTGAAACGGGCGCTTCTTCAATGTTCGAAGTTCTGACGGAACCGCATGATCACCTCTGCTCAATTGCGTGCAGCGCGCGCCATGTTGGGAATCGATCAACGCACGCTGGCGGAAATGGCCGGCGTGTCTCTACCGACGATCCAGCGCATGGAGGCCTCCGATGGCAACGTGCGCGGGGTTGTCGATTCGCTGAACAAGGTGCTGTCCGCCTTGGAGACTGCCGGTATCGAGCTGATCGCCGAGAACGCAGTCAGTCAGCCCAGTGGCCGCGGCATACGCCTTAGGTCACCCAGTGCAAGGAGTACGTTTTGAGCAACAAGGGTATTGAATTGGAAGTTCGGCTGGATCGTCGTGAACCCATTGGCCGGCCGATCCAGGTGCGCGCGCCCACCGATGTCAATCTGATCGCCTTTTTTGGTGACAACTGCGATATCGACGAAGGCGCCCACGCGCAGATCCTGTGCTGGCCGACCACGGCAACCGCCTGGCACGCACTGACCCAGTCGTGGCGCACGCTGCGCACGCCCGGCGTCAAGTCGCCGCCGGCGGTCAACGCGTCCTGGTCCTATCGCTACGGACCGCAGTTGTGCGGCGTCTATGTCGATGCCGCGGCACTCGAGACCAGCATCGCCGCCTTGATCACGCGCGCCGCCATGGGCATGAGCGTGGCCGTCAGCGACAGCAACCGGCGCTCCTCGCGGCGCGAGATGTTCCAGGACTGCCTGGTCGGCTACCAGGAATTCCTGCGGACACCGGGGCGCTACATGTGGTCGGTGGCGATCGCCACGGCGCCGCGCGGCGCGCACACGGTCGAAGAGGATTTCCGTCAGGCCAGCCAGGGCGTGTCGATTCCCAAGCCGCCGCTGCTGCAGGTCTGGGACGGCGATCTCGATCCGATCCCGCTGGAAATCGCGCGCATCGCCGCCGGCGCCGTGGCGCGGCACATGGAATCACCCGGCGCCGCCAACCCGATCTTCGAAGCCGTGCGCACCAAGCTCGCCAACATGCCGGCGCAGCTGACCGCAAGGCCGCGTTCGCGTCGACGCTGAGCCCGGCGCAAAGATTGTGCTGAGCCCCGGGAACCGCAACCGCGGTTCCCGGGCGGGGTAATGCATGTTGCGGTTCGCGCCACCCACGCAAGGCATCCAAAGCGGTGGCAAGCCACCGCACTCCAGATCTGTCCGCGCCTCGCACACCACCGGCCCAAAGCAAAACCGTAGGTTGGGCCAAGCGCAGCGTGCCCAGCACCCGGAGCGACTAAACGGGGAGAAGCGGGCGCCTCTACTGAAGCTGCGCTACCGCATCGCACTGTGCGACGCCTTCGCTGACCTCGGGCCGGCTGAGCAAGTCAGGGGCGTGTTTGTTTGGTTTCAGCGGTATTTGCATGAGCTGGTTCCCGAATGCCGCCGCTGATCAGGTGTGGTCAGCGAGACCTTGCTCGGGCGCGAAGTTGATTTTCGCATCAACGAAAACCATGGTTGGCAGGACATGAAACTGGCCGGTTCCACCCTGCCGGGAATATGCCGAACGCGAGTTGCCCACAGCTCTCATCCCCAGGCTTCACCGCAGGTCCATTCATTCGAAGCCGTCCAGCAGAAACCAATCTGCATCGGTGACCACGGCTGCCCCGCTTGCCGATTGCCCGAGGATCGAGGTGAAGCCGCCGCCGACAAAGACGCCATGCGGGGTCGCCGAGACAGTCTCGACCAAACCGTTGATTTGCAGATTCCAGGTCGTGAGGAGTCCGTTCGAACGGGTCGTGTCGAGTGCCGCGACATTCTGGATGTTGCTGCCAGAAATCGAGTCGAACCCGCCGCCGACGTAGAGCGTCTGGCCAGCGAGCGCCATTCCCCTAACTTCGGAAACCGGGCCTGGATTCCAGGCTGTCGCAATGCCCTCGGAGCGATCGACCGCGCCCAGGCCATTGCGCGGCGCGCCGCCGAGGCTGCTGTAACCTCCCGCGACATACACGAGATCCCCAGCAGCAATCAACGCGGATGCGTCGCCGCTGATTCCCGGGTTCCAATCTGTCGCCCGGCCCGAAACCGCGTCCACTGCGCCCAGACGGTAGCGCGGCGTAGTCCCGAGAGTCGTGAAGAATCCGGCGAGATAGACGGTGTTTCCGGATCTGGCGATGGCCTTGATGACGTTGTTTGGCCGGGGTTCCCATGAACTGACGGCACCGCTGACGGGATCCACTGACGCGAGGAAGTCACGAAGGACCCCGCCGACTGCCGTGAATTCGCCCGCAATGTAGAGCGCGTCCTCCGCCGCCAGCAGCTTGTAGACCGGCGCCCCGGAGACGTTTGCATCGAACGCCGTCACGGCACCAGTCGCGTCGAATGCCGCCAGGTACAAGCGCGGTTGATGATTGGCGCGAAAAAATCGGCCGCCGGCGTAGACCCTGTCGCCGCTGGCTGCCACGGCCTCAACAATATCGCTGGTGCCGGCGATGAAGCTGGCATCCGGCGTGCCATCGGTTTTCAAACGCGCGATGTGTTCATGGGCCTGACCATTGACGCGCAGGAAGTTACCGCCGAAAACTACCCTTCCCGCGCTGTCGGTGGTGCTGTCGTAGACGGCTGGTTCGTCAATCTGGGCTCCGACCAGCCCGACTCCGACGTAGTCCGGAAGCGCTCGCACCGTGCCCGTGTCTGCGGCGATACCCGCAATTCCCGGTCGCGAATGGGTGCCGACGCTGCGGAAATTGCCGCCGGCATACAGCGTCCCGGCGGACAGGGCCAGCGCACGGACCGTGTGCGACCTTCCAAGGAGACCACTCAGATTCGGGTTCCAACTGCTCAGTGCGCCGCTTGATGCGTCAATGGCCGCCAGCATTCCGCGCGGCTGTCCGCCGATGCTCTCGAACCTGCCTCCTGCATAGACGGTCTC
>Ga0138256_10004108_pt1 | contig 15471 bp, 16 predicted proteins | sample KNB2016incub_MG_FD_105486 | JGI IMG/M metagenome (GOLD analysis project Ga0138256, IMG submission 105486) | Active sludge microbial communities from wastewater in Klosterneuburg, Austria - KNB2014incub_MG | ecosystem: Engineered > WWTP > Activated sludge > Unclassified | place: Austria... | reverse complement strand
GTGTATGGACCGTGTTTCAGTTCCATTGTGGGGGGTCACCCTCTCAGGTCCCCTACCCGTCGTAGCCTTGGTGAGCCGTTACCTCACCAACTAGCTGATGGGACGCAGGTCCCTCCCAAAGCGGATTGCTCCTTTAGTCAACGATTTCTAAACTCGCAGACCACATGCGGCATTAGCAATCCTTTCGGACTGTTATTCCACACTTTGGGGTAGGTCACCCACGCGTTACTCACCCGTTCGCCACTAGGATACTCCTCGTATTGCTACAAAAAGCACCTCGTTCGACTTGCATGTATTAGGCACGCCGCCAGCGTTCATCCTGAGCCAGGATCAAACTCTCCACAAAAATTTTTCACTCTTGCGAGTGTAGTTTATGGTTTTTTTTACTGGATCGACAGAGTTGTTGCTTCCTATCACTATTCAGTTGTCAAGGTGCTGTTCGGCCTGTCAAATCATCGACAGACGAAAAACCGATGTTCGCGTTCAACATCGGCTCGTCAGACTGCAAAACCAACAGGCTTGTGTCTCTGACTGGAGACTGCTTGCTCAATTTTCAATGATCTGTCAGGGGGACGAGATCCATCAACGTACTGCGAACGCTGATTATATGCTTTTCGTTCACTTTGTCAATAGTCGTCAGACAACTTAACCTTAAAATATTGTCTTTTCATTCCAATCTCGGACATGGGATTCGATCAACTCCACAGTCCGACTCACCCCATCTTCGCTTCGAATCTTTCGACGGGCAACCTGGGCGCGCTCACCTGTGACTTGGGTCGCCGCCTCAACAATCGCTTTCGTCAATCGTTCAACCGTGAGATTCTTTACAAGAATGGGCTTGGGTCCTGCGCCTATCGCATGGACTCTTCGCGCCCAAAATGGTTGATCGGTCATAAACGGAACAACGACTTGCGGAATGCCCGCCCGAAGACCGGCGGCAACTGTCCCTGCGCCGCCGTGATGGATGAGAATTTTGCAACGCGGTAAAAGCCAATCATGCGGAGCGGATTCGAGGTAGAGTAAATCATTGGATGAAAATTTGCTCGCGCCTCCCCACCCCGAAAGAATGATTCCACGTTGACCAGTTTTTGCCAGAGATTCACGAACAATTCCGTCAATCTTTTCTGCATCCCGGTTGACCATGCTGCCAAACGAAACACAAATCGGGGGGTCGCCTGAATCTAGAAAATTTTTCAATTCAGTTGACGGCTGATACGATTCGGTTTTATCAAAAAAGAAATATCCCGTAACGTGGACATTCGCCGACCATTCTCTTGAAGGCGGGAGAAGGCTGGGGCTCCACGCGCACAGCATCAAAGTCGGAGGGCGAAGCGATATTCTGAGTTTATCCAAGGGCGGATCATCGTCAAATGGAAAATAAAGTTTGCGTTTAGGAAGTCCCGCGCGGCGGCTGATCTGTCGAAATCCAAAAAGGGACAACCACCACATAATTTTTATCCCCGCGACGTGTGTGAAATAATTCAACGCGCGGATTTTCAAGTCAGGCAACACGACGCTTGGATAATCGCCCGTTGGCGCGTACATCGGAAAAGTTTGCACGTGAACGTCGGGAATATTCATTTCGCGCGCGCGGGTGTGACCGTCAACCGCGTGCGAAAAAGCGTGGATGATGAGGTCGGCGTCACGGCAAGCCTCGGCGCTTTGTTGGAACACATCCGCGCCGACCTCAAGCGCGTGAGCAAATCCCTCGCGCAGCATTTTGAAAATATTGTTTCGCGCGTCATTGATACGCAGAATCGCTGCGCTCGGATCGCCCGATAATGGGACAAATTTTATGCCATGCCCTTCGACAAGATTCTTGAAGCGACTCGGCGCGGCGAGTTTTACATCATGCCCCCGTGAAATCAATTTTACCGACAACGGAAGAAACGGCTGAACGTCGCCGCGCGAGCCGTAGGTGAGAATGGCAATCTTCATGCGAGTATTTTACCTTGCGGGAAATGCTATACTCAAAACATCAGGGAGACCAAGAACAAGTTCTTGACGCAGTTGCGCTGCGTCAAGGCACGGCGACACGATCTACCCAGCAAATCAAACTCGGTATTAAGGAGATAACATGGCAAAGATCGGCATCCTGCACCCCGGCGACATGGGAGTTTCCATCGCCACATCAGCCGTCAACAGCGGACATGAAGTCTATTGGGTATCAGAAAACCGCAGCGACAAGACTCGCCATCGCGCGGAAAAGCATAACTTGATTGAAGTGGGGTCATTGAATCTACTTTGCGAAACCAGCGAGATCATCTTCAGCGTCTGTCCACCACACGCGGCGGAGGATGTTGCGAACTCAGTAATTGAATGTGGCTTCAAGGGATATTACCTCGACGCGAATGCCATATCGCCACAACGGGCAAAAAGAATTGGAGAGTTGATGTCTGTCAATGGAATTCACTTCATTGATGGAGGTATCATCGGCGGTCCCGCGTGGACGCCAAAGGAAACCGCCCTGTTCTTATCTGGCAAAGAGTCGCAGTTTATTGCCGACTGCTTTTCAAAGGGACCTCTCGAAACAAAAATTATCGGAGATGAAATCGGCAAAGCATCCGCATTGAAGATGTGTTACGCCGCCTACTCGAAAGGGACAACCGCCCTTCTGACCGCAATTCTCGCAACCGCCGAGTCGCTTGGCGTGCGCGATGAACTTTACCGTCAATGGGACTCGGATGATCCCAATTTTTCAGCACAGGCAAATCGCCGAACAACACGCGTCACCGCGAAAGCATGGAGATTCGAAGGCGAGATGCGCGAGATCTCATCCACGTTTGAAGAGGCGGGTTTGCCCAACGGATTCCACCAAGCGGCGGCGGAGATTTATCATCGCATGGCAGGATTCAAAGATGTCGCTGAAACTCCAAGGCTGGAAGATGTTTTAGAATCGATACTCAAATAACTCATGTTCCGCAGTCTAGCCATTGACTGCGTAAGCGAGCGGAGTCGCAGAGAAAAATAATAAAGAGATTTTCTCAGTGTCTCTGCGGCTCTGCGGCAAAAATGTCTAGGGCGAGCAAAATAACAAAATCGCCCGCGATGGGCGATTTTCATTACATATCTTGTCTGCCAGACAACGCTCTCAGCAGAGTATTCTGATCCGCGTATTCCAAGTCGCCGCCCATGGGAAGTCCGCGCGCGAGGCGCGTCACATGCACGCCGAATTGTCTCAATTGATTCTGTAAGTACAACGCGGTCGCGTCGCCTTCCATGCTGGGATTCGTCGCAAGGATCACTTCCTTCACTCCCCCACCGGAGACACGTGCCAGCAATTGCTTGATCTTCAAATCGTCGGGACCGATGCCTTCGATGGGAGATAAGACTCCCTGCAAGACGTGATACTTTCCGTTGAAGCCAGCCGTGCGTTCGAGGGCTAAAACATCGAGCGCTTCTTCGACGACGCAGATGAGACTGCCATCCCGCCGCGTAGATTCGCAGATTTCGCATCGTTCGCGTCCTGCCTCGGTGATGTTGAAACATTCCTGGCAAAACGCCGTGTTCTTTTTGAGATGCGCCAATGCTAACGCGAGGTCGTCAGAGACATCGTCTGTGGCGCGAAGAAGATAGAACGCCAGCCGCGATGCGGATTTGGGTCCGATGCCCGGCAGACGCTCGAGGGCGTTGATGAGGGATTGGATTGACTCTGGTAGAAGCATAATCGGCTCAAGAGAATTGGAGAATTAGAGAATTCCCCAATTCTCCAATTCTCGGTTTTAGAAAGGTAATCCCCCCGCCAGCGGACCCATCAGCTTTTGTTCAAGTTCACGCGATTGGTCGAGCGCCATGTTCACTGCGGACAAGACCATATCTTGCAACATTTCAGCGTCAGCGTCCTTCATGAAATCGGGAGAGATCTCAACCGATTGACACTTCTGGTTGCCAGTCATCACAACTTTGATCGCGCCGCCGCCCGCCGTCGCAGTGACCGTTTCCTCGGCAAGTTTCGCCTGCGCTTCCTCCATTTGTTTTTGCAGGCGTTGCAATTGTTGCATCATCCCCGCCTGCCCGCCCATTTGTGGACCTTTGTTGAATCCTTTTGCCATAATCTCTCCTAAATCTCAAGGTGTGATAAATATATCATTTGAAGTGGTTTTTCACGTACTCAACTAATTTGGGCCCTTCTAACTTATCTGTTGCGGGGTTTGTTCTCACATAGAAATCAATTTGGTCTAAATAACAAGGTGACACAGATGCGTTACATTCTACCCATAAAACTAATCTTTCATTTACCCTAATCACTTTGTATTCAATAAAAGGATAGTTTTCTTCCCCAACCCGCTCTTTTAACAAGGTTTTCCAGTGAAGTAAAAACTTGTCGATATTTTTATAAAACTTTTCGATTTCATCGTTGAGACCTGTTATTTTGCCATCATCCGAGACACCGATTAGCAAAATGCCACCTTCGGTGTTTAGAAAAGCAACTACTGTTTTTAGCGCGGATGTTTCAATATATTTTTCTTTAGTTCTCTTTTTTACATCTAAACTTAATGTTTCTTTGAGTTCTGTACGCTTTGATTCACCTTCTCGAATGAGACCATATACTTTATCAGCATCGGTTAATCCACCTATAGCATCAAGCATCGTATCTAATTGTTTTTGGATGGAGTTTGAACTTGTTGGGTTTAGTGCTAATTCGGTGTCAAACTCATCAATGGCAGATTTCAAGCGCGAAAGTGTTTTCTGTGTGTCAACAATTAATCTTTGTTCTTCAGGCTTTGGAAGTGCCACTAAAGCCTGCTCTAAGTCTTTTTTATTCAAATGAGCAATAAAAGTTTGAGAAGTTAAGGAGTTAAGAATCAATTGCCCAAGCGTGGACTTGAAAAACGCCGAAACATATTCGTTGAAAGCCACTTCTCGAAGTACAACTTGAAAATAATTTTGGTGCTTAAGTTTTGCGTCCGACAATTTACTTACAACAGGAGATTTGCCGATTTTAGGAATATAAATCGCATTATCCTTTTCTTGAAATTCCCCTCCTGCCTTCACGTAATTTATTTCGATAGCCAAATTGCCAAGAGAATATTCTGTATAGTTTTTGTACTGTGTTTCCAGACGTTCAATTTGCTGCTTTATCTTTATCACGCTAAATCCATGGTAGCTTCCAGCGTCTATGTATTTTCCTATTTTCAGATCATCACCACCAGTCGAAGCAAAATACTTATCAACAATTTGCTCAGCCTGGTTTTCATTTAGCAATTCGGCAACAAATAATTTAGGTGTAGCTTTTTTTGTTATTGTTACAACAATAGGTGTAATAGATGTGGTGGGTTGCAGTATTTTCTCTGGAGCATTGAACAATGCGCTTGCAAAAAAGCCATTTTTGTTTAACAATTTTTCAATTTTTTGTCCCGCAATGGTACTGAAACCAAGTGGCTCCATTAAATACAATGCGGTTCCGTCATCTTCTAAAAACAACAATGCCTGTAATATCTCCGCCCAATTTCGGGGAACTTTTATTTTTTCTCCCTTAAACTCAGCGTCAACCTGATCCATCCCAAAAGGCAAATCGCCAACAATCAAATCAAATTTCGCATCTTTATCAATTTCACTCGAAAATCTAACAACTTGGGCACCTTCAAAATCTACAGCAGAAAAAGCACTAAAAAAATCTGGGTAGTCAATCTGTCTACCATCGACTCTAAAACTGTTCGCCATTGCAAACATTGAATCGAACGAAGTTTTTAAGATTTTGCCTTGTTCATCTTTAGGATAAAGCCGCGCACGTGATGTCAATAAAAGTACATTCTTTGCTGAAATGCATGATTTCCACTTATCAACAAAAGCTTTGACAATGTTTAATTGCGTAAAGTTTGGCATGCTTTCCAAGCTTAATCCTGAAACATATTTTTCGCTACCAGGTTATTAACTATCAAATTAGAAGGCTAATCCTGCGTATCCACAATTTCGCCGCCGTGTTGGATGGCGGTTGCGACCATGCCGTCTTGCGCCACGTTCGCGGGAATTTTGCCTTTCGCATTGGTCACCACACAACGCACGCTCACGTCCGCGCCAAACTCGTCTTTGATCAACTTTTGGATCGCTTCGATCTGATCGGGCTTGTCAATTTTTGAAACCAGCACGTCGCTCGCCAAACCCAGAATCAATGTTGACCCATGAACGTCAATCATCCTGACCGAGTTCATCAACGCCGAAAGATTCGCCTGTGACTTTGGAAGAGCAGACGACATGTGCTTCCATGCCTTGATGACATCTCCTGCGCTGACGGCGGATTTCTCTGTTGGATGTGAAGCCGATTCTTTCTCAGCCTGAGGCTTGGATTCAGTTTCCTGATAAAGCACAGCAGGTTTTGGCTTGGGTTGACTCGGCGCAGTAATTTGCGAAACGGATTCAGTTGGCGTATCCAACACTTCCGCTAGCGCGAGTTCCAGACTCAACGATGGTTGCCAGCCGCCGCGCAAATCCACAGCCGCGTTGTTGAAGGTTTTCATCATGCGGAGAACATCGCTGGTCGTAAACGACTTCGCGTGCGCCTGCATCTGCTTCTTGACATCCGCCGTCGCTTCGACTTGATTCGCGTTGCCCATTTGAATGAGCATGAGACCGCGCAAATACTCGACGATCTGACGCGCCAGCGAGCGCGGATCGGCTCCCGCATCAAGCGCTTTGTGAATTGTTTCAAGCCCGCGCGCGGGATCGTGATCCATAATGGACGTGAGGGTATCGAGCACGGTTTGACTCGTGGCAGTGCCAAGCACAGTTTGCGCGAGGGCGAGCGTGATCTTATCGCCCGTGGACGAAAGTTGATCGAGCAAAGATTGCGCGTCGCGCATCCCGCCCGCAGACTGGCGAGCGATTTGAATGAGCGCGTCATCGTCGGCTTGGATGTTTTCGGCTTGGATGATGTGCTTGAGGTTCGTGACGATCTCGTCCACAGGCACGCGGCGGAACTCATGACGTTGACAGCGTGATAAAACCGTCGCAGGGATTTTGTGAATTTCAGTTGTCGCCAAAACAAAGATGGCATGAGGCGGCGGCTCTTCGAGCGTCTTGAGGAGCGCATTGAACGCGGGCGTTGAAAGCATGTGGACTTCGTCAACGATGTAAATCTTGTATTTGCCCTGCGATGGCGAGAAATTTATTTTATCGCGTAAGTCCCGCACATCTTCAACGCCATTATTCGACGCCGCGTCAATTTCGATGAGGTCGAGGAAACGATTCTCATTGACCGCTTTGCAGTTTTCACATTCGTTATCGGGTCGCTTTGTCGGATCGGGATTCGTACAGTTGACCGCCTTCGCCAAAAGACGCGCAAGCGTCGTCTTGCCCGTCCCGCGTGAGCCTGCGAAGAGATACGCGTGCGCGACGCGGTCCGCCGCGATGGCATTTCTCAGCGTGGTGACAATATGGTCTTGTCCCAGCACGGCTTGCCATTCTTGAGGTCGGTATTTTCGGTAGAGGGCTTGGGTCATTTGAGTAATTGGTAATTCGCTTTGAACCGCGAAGGACGCTAAGATCGCTAAGAAAATTCTTTAAAAACCTTCGCGGGCTTCGCGCTCTTAGCAGCGGTTAATTAAGGCGCTTGATACACCGCTCGCACATTTCCGCTTGGATCGAGCAATTGCGCTTCTTCGCCCGATTGCCAGACGGGTTCGGTCTCGCCCCAGTATAAATCAATGACGGTGTTCGTTCCAGCAATCGTGTGGATTTGTACCGCGCCGCCGCTGTTGAGCGTGAGATTTGGGAAGACGAAGATATTTTTATCCGAGTCTTGCAATTGCCAGTTTGCCAGATTCAATGGCTCGCTTCCCGCGTTGTGGACGACAACCGATTCGGCGGTCAACGTCCCTGCGCCGACGATGCTGACGATCTCGATGGGGATGTCCACGTTGGGGCTGAGGGTTGGCTGGGGGGTAGAGTCGCTGGAGGAAACAGAAGCAGGTTGCACTGGCGAAAGAGCCGCTTGTCGGTAGTTGCGGTCATACCAGAAGAGAATCGCGCCGGTCACGCAGGCAGAAATAAACACATTGATAAGCAGGTATTGAATAAGTCGGCGGCGATCCATCGTAATCGAATCATAGCACAGAAACCCGGCAAGTGAAATAAAAAATCCTGCGCCGTGGAAGACGCAGGATTCATCATACTCGTTGAGGCTTAAGGAAGTTCGGTCATTTGGAAATCGTCGAACGAAACGTTCGTGCCGGAGGCTTGCTCGCCGCTCCATCCGAACAATGCCACGTTGCCGTTGGTGTAGGTGGTGTCAACAACCGAGTCGATCTGCTGGCCGTCTACGTACAGCGTCAGCGTTCCGTTACTGCCGCAGTCCGCGCCGATGCGATAGGAGGAAGCGCCGGAGGTGATCGCGCTGGAAGTTTCCCAGGTATCGTTGTTGGTGAGGAAGACATCGTCTTGCGCCACAGCCGATTTGCCAATGGCGTATTGACCCGCGCCGGTGATGGCGAAGTAATACGAAACATCGGTGACTTGCATGTTGCAGATGATGCCGAAGGCGCCGGTCGAATCGGTGGAGTTGTTGTTGGCGGTGACTTCGATGTGGACGTTTTGATAAGTTTCGGCGTTCGGGGTGCTCCACACAAAATACAGGTCGCGCGTAATAAAGAAGTTCAATGCGTCGCCGGCATATTCAACTGAGCTGTCGGCATCGGAGCCAGTACCCCATTGCTCGGAGGAAAAATCGTCGCCCAGGATGACTTTGGGTCCGCCCACAGACAACCCCTGGCAAGCGAGCGCGGCGATGGCAAGCGCGGCAATCGCAAAAAGCATACGTGCGTTTGGTTTCATTTCTCATTCTCCTTTGGAAATTAGATTGTGCGCTATTTTATCATCACACAATATGGGGATGATGGTACTTCATGGGGATGTAGACTCAGCGACTCATCGTCAGCGCGACCCAATCGCCCCTCTGCCGCCACTCGGTCATTGTTAGATGTTTGGCTTGCGCCGCCTCCAGGACGCTTTTCTTCTGCTCTTGCAGGATTCCGCTGAGGATGATCGAACCGCCATCTTCGATCAAATCTGCTAGCCCCGCGTCAAACAAACGGACGATCACCGGCGCGAGGATGTTCGCCACCACCAGCGGCGCAGACTTGAACGGAAATTTTCCTACGAGAATCTCCGCGACCGATCCAACGCCGAGGATCAACTCCTCCCCCACTTCATTTGTTTCCGCATTCTCGCGCGAGTTGACGATGGATTCGGAATCAATGTCCACGCCCAAAACTTTTTCCGCGCCAAGTTTTATCGCGGCGATGGAGAGGATGCCGGAGCCGCAGCCGATGTCAATCATGCGGAGACCTGTTAGGTCTTTAAGACCTAACAGGTCTAAACACAACTGCGTCGTCGGATGCGTCCCCGTCCCAAACGCCATGCCGGGATCAATCTTGATGGCTACGCGATTCGGTTCAGGCGACTCCATCCACGCTGGCAGGATGAGGAGTCGCTCGCCGATGCGAATCGGTTTGTAGTGTTGTTTCCAAGCCTCCATCCAATTTTGATCCGCAATTTGTTTGTAGACGGGAGTCGGCAGGGGCTGGATCATCCCCAAATAAAAAAGCGACTCTTCCAATTTCTGCCGCGTCTCTTCCAACTGGTCGTTCACTTCCAAATACGCGCGGACAGTTATCGGACCCGTTGGTGTGCCTGCATCTTCATCGTCAGTATATTTCACGCCCTGCTCGGTCATCACGCCATTGGGAGCGAATCGCGCGAACACATCCGCCACCGATTCGGCGAGTTCGCCGTCCACTGTCATCGAGACTTCAAGCCAGTTCATTCTTTGTCCGCTTTGTAAAAACGAATTTGTGCCTTCTCCAGCGTGACCAGACCCGCTCCGATGTGTTCGCCAATTGTATCGAGAAACGATTCTAGTTTTTCTTTTACATCCACGATCTCAACGATCATAGGCATATCCATCGAGAGTTGTTCGATCTTGAAGGTGTGGATGACGCGCGTATTTGCCCCAAAGCCCATCGCCCCGCGCAAAACCGTCGCGCCTGCGAGTCCTTGTTCGCGCGCTTTCAACACCAGCCATTCATACAAAGGTTTGCCTTCGTGCTTATCCGATTCGCCGATGAAGATGCGAAGCAGATAACCTTCTTCTGGTAGATACATGCTTACCTCCAAATCAAATTAGAGACGGTACGCCCAAGCCAGACAGCGAGGAGACCGAGAAGTACGTTCAAGCCAATGTTCGCAAACGCGTTCAGCATTTCGCCGTCGCGGGCAAGATTGAGAGTTTCGTTCCCAAATGAGGAAAACGTGGTGAACCCGCCTAAAATACCAATCAAAACGAACACACGCGCTTCGCTGGAAAAGGCGCCGCGATTTTCAGCCAATTGAGATAGGAACCCGATCACAAAACATCCGATCACGTTGACCGCCAGCGTGCCATACGGAAAGATGCTTTTGGACGATTGCTGCACATACCCGCTCAGCAGGTAACGCGCGGCAGAGCCGATGAAGCCTCCAATTCCGACTAGCAGAACATTGTTCATCCCGCGCTCCAAATACTCTTATGAACGGACCGAATCAAATCTTTTTCATCGAACAACATCTGCGGCAGGTCGTTCACTTCGAAATATTTCATCTCAGAGACTTCATAACTTTCGCGGAATTCTCCGCTCACGATCTTGCACAAATAGATCAGGCTGATGTGCCGGTCATAGCGGGAACTGTCTGCCAGCAACAACTGTTCGACTTGAATTGTCATTCCCGATTCTTCAAAAAATTCGCGGATCACTCCCTGCTCCGGCTGTTCATCATATTCCAACCCGCCGACGGGAATTCCCCACGCCAGTTTTCGATACGTGTGCTTGAATAGAAGAATTTTGCCCTGCTGATCGAACACCAACGCGGCAACCGCCACGCGAAACCGCGGACGCACGATCCGCGCGGCGAGCACATGCGCCCACAACGGAAACACTCTCCAAATCCGCATCAATATTTTCATCATAAACGTCCCCGCATTATACAAGGAAAGTCAAATCAAATTTTTCGGTCTTCTAATTCAGCATAATTCAGGTCAATGCGATTCGGGTCTACGAAATATGCGCGATAAGTTACTTCCCCTGAAAACTCAAGCATATTTTTCAACCGCCCATGAATGGCTTGTCTTTTGACCCGAGACAACGCCTCGTTCCGATCAACCCACTCCACCTGCGAACTCTCCGCGCTTATTTTCGGTTCGCCAGAAACATATTCGCAAATGAAATCCAACATCAAAATGGACGGCTTCCTTGTATTTGAATACACCCCCACCAAAGAGACAGGTCGTACAATGATCCCCGTTTCTTCAAACACCTCTCGTTCAAGAGCATGAGTGAGCGTCTCACTCTCCTCCACCTGCCCACCGGGAAATTCCCAGTCGCCGTAACGCGGACTCTTCAACAACAGAACCTGACCTTGAGAATTCGTAACGAACGCCGCCACAGCGACGATGTGCATCGGAACCGTTTGATTTGTCATGCGCCTCTTATAGCACAAAACAAAAACGAGCGGACTCTCCTCCGCTCGCCAATCACCAATTACAACTTACCAATTACTATCCCCCAGTCTCCAATCTCAATTCTCCACTCCTCCAATTCTCTCTTGCATCACCCCCCCAACGCCTCATTTAACCACTCAAAGAATCCCTTCTCCTGCGGCTTGACCGTCGTCCCCAAACTCTCTGCTAATTTCTCAAACAACTCGCGTTGCTCTTTCGTCAACTTGGTCGGGACGGCAACATTGACCAGCACCAACTGATCGCCGCGTCCGCTCCGCCGCACGTGAGGCACGCCTTTGTTTCGCAAGTGAAATATTTTGCCGGGTTGTGTCCCCGCAGGGATTTTCAACTTTTCATCGCCGTCAATCGTCGGCACATCAATCTCCGCGCCCAAGACAGCCTGCGCCACGTTGATATCGAGATTCAACAAAATATCGTTCTCGCGGCGTTTGAAAAATTTATGCGGTTTCACATCCAGCATCAGATACACAGTTCCGTTTGGTCCGCCGTTCTCGCCCGGACTACCCTCCCCAGTCAAACGGATTTGCATTCCCACATCCACGCCCGCAGGAATTTGCACCTTCTTCTTTACCTTCTTGCGTTCCAATCCACTGCCGCGACAGGTCTTGCACGGAGAGGCAATCGTCTCGCCGCGTCCGTTACACGTCGGGCAAGTGGACGACTGTACCATCTGACCTAAAAATGTTTGTCGCACAGACCGCACTTCGCCTTGACCGTTACAAGTCGCGCACTTCACTGGCGATGTGCCGGGCTCTGCGCCGTTGCCGCCGCAATGTGAACAAGTCTCTTCGCGTGAAAACTCGATCTCTTTTTCAACGCCGAACACCGACTCCTCGAACGTCAACGAAATCTGCATTTGCAGATCGCGCCCACGGCGCGGCGACCGACGCGAACGTCCGCCGCCTGTCGAGAATCCGAATCCGCGAAAGAGGTCTTCGAAAATATCGCCGAAGTCCGATGTGTAATCGTGGAATCCGCCCGCACCGCCTAGCCCCGCCTTGCCGAAGCGATCGTAACGCGCGCGCTTATCCGAATCCGAAAGCACGCCGTACGCCTCATTGATCTCTTTAAATTTTTCTTCCGCGTTGGCTTCTTTGTTCACATCGGGATGAAACTGACGCGCGAGTTTACGGAACGCGCCTTTGATCTCGTCATCGTTCGCGCTCCGTCCCACGCCCAGGGTTTCGTAATAATCGTTAGACATAAGTCAAAAGTCGAAAGTCAAAGGTTAAGGTTGAGACTTTCAACCTTTGACCTTTGACTTGTTTTATTCCTTCACTTCCCCATCCACCACATCAGGATTCTCATTCGATGAAGAACCTGCATCGGATGTAGAACCCGCTTCGCCCCCACCCGCGGCCTGATTCTGCCCATAGACGCTGGCGCCAATCTTTTGAATCACTTGCCCTAGCGCGTCTGTGGATGATTTGATCGCCGCGACATCCTCGTCCTCCGCGGCTTTCTTCACCGCGGCGACGTTCGTCTCGATTTCTGTTTTGATTTCAGCGGGAACTTTCTCGCCAAACTCGCGCAACGCCTTCTCCGCCGCGTAGACGGTGTTGTCGGCATGGTTGCGCGCTTCGATCAATTCTTTGCGCTTGAGATCTTCCTCGGCATGTGCTTCCGCGTCTTTCTTCATCTGCTCAACTTCCGCGTCCGATAAACCAGATGAAGCCGTGATCGTGATGTGCTGTGACCGTCCCGTCGCCTTATCCTGCGCGCTGACTTTGAGGATGCCGTTCGCGTCCACATCGAACGTCACTTCGATCTGCGGCATACCGCGCGGCGCGGGAGGAATCCCATCGAGGATAAATTTTCCCAGCGATTTATTATCCGCCGCCATCGGACGCTCGCCTTGCAAAACGTGAATCTCCACTTGTGTCTGGCTATCGGTCGCAGTTGAGAACACTTGACTCTTGCGAGTCGGAATCGTCGTGTTGCGTTCAATCTGCGTGGTGGCGACTCCGCCCAACGTCTCGATAGCGAGCGAGAGCGGGGCTACGTCCAACAACAAAATATCTTTCACCTCGCCGCCCAGCACGCCCGCCTGAATCGCCGCGCCGACGGCAACCACTTCATCGGGGTTGACTCCCTTGTGAGGTTCCTTGCCGAAGAACGCGCGGACGCGATCTTGCACGGCGGGCATACGCGTCATGCCGCCCACCATCACCACTTCGTTGACTTGGCTCGCTTGCAATCCCGCATCGGACAACGCTTGTTTGAGCGGAGCAATCGTGCGGTCAACAAGATCGGCTGTCAGTTGTTCCAGTTTGGCGCGGGTGAGAGTCATCACCAAATGTTTCGGACCCGTCGCGTCGGCAGTCAAGTATGGCAAATTAATTTCTGTCTGCATCGTGGTCGAAAGTTCGATCTTCGCTTTTTCAGAGGCTTCTTTTAATCTCTGCAATGCCTGTTTGTCGTTATGCAAGTCAATGCCGCTGTCTTTTTTGAATTGCTCGATGAGGTGATCCATGATGCGGAGGTCGAAATCGTCGCCGCCGAGGAACGTGTCGCCGCTCGTCGCGCGGACTTGGAACACGCCGTCGCCCACATCGAGGATCGAAATATCAAATGTGCCGCCGCCCAAATCATAGACTGCGATAATTTCATTTTTCTTTTTGTCGAGACCATACGCCAGCGATGAAGCCGTCGGCTCGTTGATGATGCGTAGGACTTCGAGTCCCGCGATCTTGCCCGCGTCTTTCGTCGCGTTGCGTTGCGCGTCGTTGAAATATGCAGGGACGGTGATGACCGCCTGTGTGATCGTCTCGCCGAGATACGCCTCAGCATCGCGTTTGATCTTGCCGAGAATCATCGCCGAAACCTCGGGAGCCGAATACTCTTTCTCGCCGAGTTGCACGCGCACGTCGCCATTGTCTGCGCCATTCACCGCGTATGGCACGCGCTTGCGAGTGCGTTCCACTTCGGGGTCATCGGACTTGCGCCCCATGAAGCGCTTGACCGAGAAAATTGTGTTTTGCGGATTCGTGATCGCCTGATTACGCGCGACACGTCCAACTAAACGTTCGCCATTTTTGTTGACTGCCACAACAGACGGAACAAGCCGCTCACCCTCCGCCGATGGAATCACAACGGGTTCGCCTCCCTGCATCACCGCCGCGACGGAGTTTGTCGTGCCAAGATCAATACCGATAATTTTTGCCATGAGTTCCTCGTTTAAAAGTTTGAAGGTTTGAAGGTTGCAAGTTTGAAGGTTGCAAGTTTGAAGATTCAGATCAGCCTGCTAACCTTCCAACCTGTAACCTGCAACTTATGATTTTATTGCGCCACTCTAACCAGTGCCGGACGAATGACTCTCTCGCCGAGCATGTATCCATTTTGCACCACTTCGATCACATGACCGCTCGCTACATCTTCATTCTCTTCATGCGAGATCGCCTCGTGGAATTTCGGGTCAAACTCCGCGCCCGCGGCTTCGATTCGTTTGACGCCTTCCACATCGAGAATGTTTTGAAATTTACGCGCGATCAATTCAACGCCGCCTGCCCACGCATCGTCGGCGGGGCGGTTTTGCAACGCGCGTTCCAGATCGTCGAGAACGGGCAACACTTTTTTGACGATGTCGCTTTTCATCGAGGCGTACATCATCTCATTGTCGCGCTCGACACGCTTCCTGTAATTTTGGAAATCTGCCTGAGCGCGTTGCCAACCCTCGACACTTTCCGCGAGTTTGGCTCCGGCTTCTTCGAGTTGACGTTTCAACGCTTCGACTTCACCTTGCGGCTGATTCTCCGCTTCGGGCATTTCCGCATCTTCGATTTTGATCTCGTGCGTTTCGTGTTTGTGGTTCTTCTTGTTCGTCATACTTTCACTCTCTTTACGTTAAGCTCCGGAGCGCGGACTTAAGTCCGCATTCCGGTCGGATAGGTTTTTACTCACCAGCAATGGTGTCATTCACCAAATTGCTCAATAACCCTGCGACATATCGCACCGTCGGAATCGTTTTCGTATACGACATG
>Ga0138256_10004106_pt1 | contig 15475 bp, 5 predicted proteins | sample KNB2016incub_MG_FD_105486 | JGI IMG/M metagenome (GOLD analysis project Ga0138256, IMG submission 105486) | Active sludge microbial communities from wastewater in Klosterneuburg, Austria - KNB2014incub_MG | ecosystem: Engineered > WWTP > Activated sludge > Unclassified | place: Austria... | reverse complement strand
TCGGCCGTACGGCACTCAGTCCCATGTGATCGCGGTCGAGACAGCCGTACTGGCACGGAGACACAGCATGCAGACCAAGCTCACCGTTCGCGTGGAACAGCGCTGGCTGGAATCGGCCAAAGGTTATGCCTCGCGGCATGGCACCACCCTCACCAAGCTGATCTCCGACTATCTGGAAGCCCTGTCGGGCGCCGACAACCTTCAGTCGGACGCACCTATCCTCCGGCGCCTCAGCGGCATCCTGCCAGCCGACGTCAGTGTGGATGAGCATCGAGAGTACCTGGCGGACAAGTACCGTGACTGAGCGAATGCGGGTCCTCCTGGATGCCAACGTCGTGCTGGACGTACTCGCCGCCCGCCAACCCTTCTTCCCCCTGGCTGCGCGAGTGTGGGCTGCAGTCGAGGGGGAAAGGGTTGATGGCCTGCTCGCGGCCCACACCGTGACGACTCTCCATTACCTATTGCGGCGGCACAGCGACGCACCGCGCACGGCGGCGGCCCTGGCCGATCTGCTTCGTGTCTTTGAAGTCGCCCCGGTGAACGGTAGCGTCCTGCAGAGCGCCCTGGCAATCCCCGGACCGGACTTCGAAGATGCCGTCCAGATAGCCGCCGCCATCGCCGCCGGCGCATCGCACCTGGTGACCCGAAACCCCAGGGACTTCCAGGCCTGCCCCATCCCCATTCTCCAACCCGCTGAGCTGATCGCCCTCATCGCCGCGGCTTGACATCCGTCGCCAGCTACAGCGAGACCATGCTGTGCCCTCATCTGGGCTTCACGCCCATCAGGATGCGGTAGCTGGGCAAGCCCCGCTGGGAGGGATGACCAGCGAGTGCCGCGCCCGCGTCGTCCCGCCTTAGGCGAGGACGCGAGAGCCTCGTCAAGGCTGTCCCAGTCTGGCACCGGTCCACCGAACGAAGCCTCCTCAGATGAGAGGAGCGGCAGCAGGATTGGTCGTAAGCTCGTCGGTAGCTGGCCCCGAGACCAGGCCGAGCTCGGTTCGCAGCCCCACCTGCACGAAGAAGGCCGGCAGCAGGAGCACGCTCACGGCGTGCAGAGGCCGGCCACGGCGTCCGCGTCGCGCGGCAGGCAGGCGCCGGCGATGCGCAGCACCCCGCCCGCGTGGCGCCGCAGCAGCACCGCACCCAGGATCGATGGTCCCAGAGCGATGCCGGCCACCAGCTCGCCGATCACCGGCGGCTGCCCCAGGCGCGCCGCGAGCCGCCCGCAGAGCCCGGCGACGGCCAGGACGGCGGCGACCACGAGCAGGGTGATCAGCATCGACCGGAGCGGCGCGAGAGGACGGCAGGGTCGCTGGCCATCGGTCGACGATACCGCTGATTCCCCGCGACCGCAAGCCCGTGGGCGAAGGCGCGGTGTTGGACATCGCCTTGAGGTGTGGCCAAGAGCCGTCCGGCAGCCATCCTGCCGTCCGACGCAATGTAGGGGCGAAGCATTCGCCGAACCACTGCGGGGGAAACCCAACGACCTCACAGCGGATGCTTCGCCCTGGCCCCAGCACCAGATTACGGATCCACCACCCCCGAGCCGGTGGAAGGGCGATGGCGCGCCGTGAGCGCCAGGGCGAAGCATTCGCCGACAACCGGGGTGGGGATCCCGGGTTGCTGGCGGCAAATGCTTCGCCCCTACATACCCTGATGGCTGCCGAACGGTTCTTGGCCTCACCCCATCGACTTGCCGCAACGCTATGGCCTTGCAGGGCGTAATACCGGCACTGTACTGTACGCCAGCCACACCCTTCGGGCTGGTGTCGCTAATCGCCTTGGCGTACCCTAGCTGCCGAACCGCATCGTCGCCGGTCGCCGATCACCCAACCCCCGCCAGGAGGCCCGTCATGTTCCCACGCCTGTCCAACAGCTGGCAGCTGGTGAAGGCCAGCGCCGCCGTGCTCCGCGCCGACAAGGAGCTGCTGGTCTTCCCCATCGTCTCATCCATTGTCGCTATGCTGGTCACCGCCAGCTTCTGGGTGCCCGCCTACGCCAGCGGTCTGAGCGAGCAGATCTTCGGGCCGAACGCCCAGCGCGGCCCGCTGGCCTATGCCTTCCTCTTCGGTTTCTACTTCGTGCAGTACCTGGTGGTCTTCTACTTCAACAGCGCCCTGGTGGGCGCGGCGCTGATCCGCCTGCAGGGCGGCGATCCGACGGCCGCCGACGGCTTCCGCATCGCCAACGCGAACCTGTCCAACCTCATGGGCTACGCGGCCATCGCCGCCACCGTGGGCGTGGCCCTGCGATTCGCCGCCGACCGCGGCGGACGCGGCGGGCAATGGGTGTCGCGCATCGGCGGCGCCGCCTGGACCATGGCCAGCTACCTGGTCGTGCCGGTGCTCGTGGCCGAAGGCCTCGGCCCGATGGATGCGGTCAAGCGCAGCACCCAGCTGCTGCGGCGGACCTGGGGCGAGCAGGTCATCGGCGGCGTGGGCATGGGCCTGGTCTTCTTCCTCGTCCTGCTGCCGCTGATCGCGCTGGGCACGGTGGCCATCCTGGCCGTCGCCGGCAGCGGGTCAGTGGTCCTGATCGCCGCGGTGGTCATCGTCTTCGTCCTGGCCCTCATCGGCCTGGTGCTGGTGCAGAGCGCCCTCGGCGGCATCTACACCGCCGCCCTGTACCGCCACGCCGAGGGCGGCGACGTCAGCGCCTTCTACCCGCGGCAGCTGGTGGCGCAGGCCTTCCGGAGCAAGCCGGGTCGGTGACAGCCCACACGGAGACCGGATGAACCCCGAAGGCCACGCCGACTGTTAAACGGTCCTGGCGACGGCGACCTGCCACGTCGTCTCTCGCCGCGACCGCGCGACCCGACCGGCGGACCTCCACGAATCCAGGACGGCTCCATGAATCCCCTCCTCGCTGGACCGCTGGCCTCAGTCTTCGGCTTCCTCTACCTGCCGCTGCTGGGCTGCGTCGCGCCGCCCGATCGCACGCCACCGCCCACGGTCACGGCGGCCAGCCCAAGGGCTACCGCAACCCGGCCATCAGCGACCCCGGCGTCCACCGACACCCCGACCGCACCGGCGCCGAAGCCGACCCCCGACCGCGCCGCTGGCACCACGCGCGTGGACGGCCGGGGCGTCTCCCAGGTCTGGGTGCCCGCCGGCTCCTTCCTGATGGGCACCGGTGAGGAGGCCATGCTGGCGCTGATGGCCCTGAGCCCGCCCGAATGGGTGGCCCGGGCCATGCTCGCCGAGCAGCCGCAACACCGGGTGAACCTGAGCACGGGCTATTGGATCGATGTCCACGAGGTGACCGTCGGCGCCTTCCAGGGCTTCGTCGAAGCCGGGGGCTACAAGGACCTCACCCTGTGGTCCGACGCCGGGCGCAAGTGGCTGGCCAGGCAAGCCGCCGGATCCCTGCCCCTGCCCTGCCCGGCGCCTGGCCAGGACCACCCGCGGGCCTGCGTCACCTGGTACGAAGCCGAGGCCTATGCCAGGTGGCGCGGTGGCCGCCTGCCCACGGAAGCCGAATGGGAATTCGCCGCGCGCGGGCCGGAATCGCGGGCCTACCCCTGGGGCGAGGCCTTCGACGCCGCGCGCTGCAACGTGGTGGGCAGCCGCGCCGCGCAGGCCGTCGGCAGCTTCCCCGAGGGTGCCAGCTGGGTCGGAGCGCTCGACATGTCCGGAAACCTCATGGAATGGGTGCAGGACTGGCTGGCGGCCTACGAGGCCGGGCCGGCGGGCGGGGTAGACGATCCGCGCGGCCCGCGGCTGGGCCGGACCAAGGTGGAGAAGGGCGGCTGGTGGGGCAGCAACCGCTTCGTGGCCCGCTCCGCCTACCGCCACTTCGAGGATCCGCCGGAGTACCAGGACGCGCATATCGGGTTCCGCGTCGTGGCGCCTTGAGGGCCTCTGAACGTCCGCAGATGATCAGTTGACGCGCATCGGCCGGCGGGCTATGCTGCCCGCAGATCGATCCGCCCGACTTGCGGGGGGCGCTGCCTCGTTCTCCCCGGAGATCTCAAGGAGCCAAGGCAATGCCGCGCGCCCCACGCCGCCTACCGTCCCGCCGCCGCGTCCCTTCCCTCCGCCGCCTCCTCGCGCTGATCCCGCTGGCCGCCCTGGCCCTGGCCGGCCCGGCCCACGTCACCGCCGGCCCCGAATCTCAGCTGCGTTCCGCCTGGCAGAAGGCCCGCGACGTCGGCGCCTACAGCTTCGCCACGACCGTGACCCAGACCACCGTCCCCGCGCCCCTGCTGGGCAACGCCGGACGTCATCCCGAGGTCAAGACCCTGTACCTGGAAGGGGAGGTCGACGGAGCGGCGGACCAGCTGCGGCTGTGGCTCTGGGAAGGGACGCCGGAGAGCTTCGATCGCGGCGCCGCCTTGGAGCTGAAGGTCGACAAGGGGCAGACCTTTGCCCGCCGCAAGGGCGCCGACTGGGAAGCCGTCGGCGCCGTCTCCACGCTCTTCGCTCCCGGCGACGACGCCGCCGCCTTCCTGGCCGTGGCGCGGGACAGCAGCTGGGTGGAACGGACCACGCGGTCCATCCCCGGCTATCGGCAGGCTGTCTTCGACCACTTCAACTTCACCGTGGACGACGCGGCCCTCGCGGGCCGGCTGCGAGCGGCGATGACCAACGAGATGAAGGAGCGGGGCAGGCTGCCGGCCGGCTTGCGGATGGAGATGGGCGGCCTGTTCACCGACAGCATCGGCCGCGGACAGGCCTGGGTGGACGAGCGCGGCCTGCCGGCGCGCCTGCAGGTGGACTTCGAATGGCCCGAGGGCATCGGCGGTGAGCGCCGCAGCGCGACGGTCAGCACCGACTTCAAGGACTATGACCAGGCGCGACTGCTGCCCGCCTTCGCCGCCCATCCAGGGGCCTGGCTGGTCGGCGCCCTGCGCGTGAGCTGGGACCGGGCCATCGCCAGCGACCGGGTCCTGCCCCTGGGCGGCTTCCTGCTGGCCGGCCTGCTGCTCGCCGGCCTCGCCCGACAGCTGTATCGGCGGGATGCCTACGGGCGGGTAGCCATCGTGATGTCCCTGGCCATCGTCCTGTCGCCCGTGGCCACCATCGTCGAGGCCCAGGAAGCGCAGAGCGCCCGGGTGACCACGCGTTCGGCGCTTCCGTCTGCGCCGGGCCTGACCGAAGCGCCTGCCGGGGCAGTTCAGGACGTCCCGACTGCGTCGCCTTCAGAGGGTCCCGCCGCGTTGGCCGCCGGTGAGATCCCTGAACCCCAGCAGGCCGACACGGTCGCCGCCGACCCGATCAGCGGGGATCGCGACCGGGACGGCCTCACCGACGCCGAGGAGACCGCGCTCTGCCAGGACCTGCCGGCCAGCGCCGTCATCTGCCCCAGCGCCGACAAGGCCGACACCGACGGCGACGGCCTGACGGACGGCCAGGAATACAAGACCATCGGGACGGACGTGAACCGGGCCGACAGCGACGGCGACGGCCTGGGCGACGGCGTCGAGGTGCGGGGCTTCGCCGGCCAGTACAGCGATCCGCTGGAATCCGACACCGACCGCGACGGCCGTTCCGACGGCGAGGAATGCCCCGGCATGTCCGGCCGCGTCTGCGCCGACACCGATGGCGACGGCCAGCCGGATCTCTTCGACGAGGACAGCGACAACGACGGCTTCTTCGACAGCATCGACCATGCGCCCCTCACCCGGAGCACGGTGCTCACCGATGCGCAGCCGCTCAACCTGGCCTTGAAGCACCTGGAAACCGGCAAGCAGGTCTTCGTGGACTTCCAGGTGGCGCCGGTGGCGCGCAACCGCCTGGGCCGCGTCGCCTCGGTGCTGGACTGGCCCACCGGCGATACCAGCGGCCAGGTCCAACGCCGCTTGGACGAGACCTTCGCCCAGAGCGAAGCGGCCGGGGCCGACGAAGGCGAAGCGCCCAGCGACGCCTACGGTGACATGCGCCTCATCCCCATGCTCGAGGTGAGCATGGACGGGGCCACCGCCCCCTTGCCGCGCCGGACGGCGGACGTGGTCTTCCCCGTGGAGTCCTTCGAGCAGATGGCGGTGGTGCAGCTGATCGACGACGAGAAGCAGAACCAGACCATCGCCTACATCCAGTCGCTGGACCGGACCCCCGGCCGCGGCTACACCATGCGCCTCGTGGCGGGCAGCTGTCGGGCCCAGGGTGTCTTGGCCAAGGACTTCGGCAGCCTGGCCGTCGGGACCACCAGCACCCTGGCGGGGCGCCTGTCCACCTACGCCGGCAGCCATGCCCTGATCGTCACCGAGGCCGGCGGCGCCACCGCCTGCCAGCCCGTGGACGCCCTGCTCAAGGACACCATCGCCCTCACCCACAGCTTTGGGCTGCCGCCCAAGACCCTGGGACAGGCCCGCCTGAAGCAGCAGGACGACGGCGCCAGCCTCACGGTGGACCTGGCGGCCGGAGCGACCTACGACGGGCAGCTGATCAGCGGCGACTGCGGCAATCGCGGCCCGGCGCCCGTGGCCCTCGGGAGCATCACCAAGGGCTCGCCGGTGCTGCTGCGCGGGCAGTTCGTGGTGGACCTGGCCGACCAGCGGCATGCCCTCGTCCTGAGCCAGGGCGGTCGGGAGGCCGCCTGCAGCCCCTTGCCGAACGTCGTCAACGGCCCGGCGTCGGAGCGCCTGCAGGTGGACGAGGCGGCGCTGACGCCCTACGGCATCAGCGTCCAGGAGACCGAACCTGGCGGCCGGCTCGTCGCCCGCCTGCCCCTGGCGCCGGTCTCCGACGCCCAGAGCGGGCGGGCGGCGGGACTGGGAGGGCGGATGCTCTTCGACACGCGGACGCAGGCCGCCGTCGGCGCCGAGGTGCGGCTGATCTGGCTGGTGCAGGTGCTCACCGACATGTGCTCGGACCCGCCCCTGGACTTCATGCCGGGGGTGGAGGAGGCCGCGCGCGTCAAGGCCTGGTGCAGCCAGGAAGGACTGGTCAACCAGCCGCAGATCGTCCACCGCTACACCGATGACTGGACCCTGGCCGGGCTGCGCGTACGCGAGGACCACGGCCTGGAGCTGGCGACCTTCTACGAGCAGCCCGCGGCCGGCGGCACGGCCACGCCGGGGCTCAACCCCGAGCTGCTGCAGCTGGCCAGCTCCCTGGAGCGCCGCTTCGTCTCCGGACTGGATTGCGGCCTGAACACCAAGGCCGCACCCTGCGCCCCGGACGGCAGGCGGGACATCACCGTGGCCCAGATGCCGGCGCTCTACGACCGCGACCTCCCGTCGCCGGGCATGGCCCGTCTGGGCCTGCAGAACATCCAGGTGGCGCGCGACTCGGCGCCGAGCCACGACCGCCTGCAGCCCCTCCTCCACCAGCGGGTGCCCGCCCTGCTGGACGGCGCCTTCAGCGCGGCGCCGGGCGCCCCGCCGCCGCCCACGCCGCTGCTGCTCTTCGCCCGCGAGGAGACCTTCCGCGGCCTGGCCTCCGGCGACAAGGACCATGCCGTCGCGGCCGGCAGCCAGGTGACGATCGACTTCGCCCCCAGCGGCAAGGCGCGCGTCCAGCCCCTGGTGATCGCCGCCATCAACTGGATGCCCTATCGGCGCGACAAGGCCACCGGCGACTGGGAGCCCTTTCCCTTCCAGGAGTTCTGGAACAGCCTGACGGTGGCCCTCAAGGCGAACTTCCCCGCCGGCAGCACGGAGGATTCCGGCCTGGAGGCCGCGGGTCGCGTCGCCATGACCCAGCTGCTGTACAGCCATGTGTACCTGGGCCAGTCGCGGGTCGTGGAATCCGCCGGGCAGCCCACCTGGACGGCGAGCGGCAGCGAGGTGATCGCCGGCTACAGCGACGAGGAGCTGGAGGACCAGGCCAAGGCGGCGCGCAACGACGCCAGCGTCATCAGCAACGGCGGGCTGACCCGGCTGGTGATCGAACCCATCGGCAACGACCTGGGTGACCAGCTGGACTTCCATTACCGCAAGTACTCGCCGATGCTGCGCCAGATCAACGTCAAGCCCACGCCGATGAAGAAGGAGTTCTTCATCAAGCTGGGCGAGGTGGTGCTGAAGCAGAAGGCCAACGTCCTGGCCGCCTATGCCAAGAACCGGAACAACAAGCGCTGGCTGGCCGGGAAGGGCGCCATGGGCGGCGCGATCGTGCTGGGCATCGTCGGCGGCATCGGCAGCTTCGCGATCAACCAGACCAACGGGCCGCCGGCGGCGGCGCAGATCTTCGCCGGCATGACCGCCGCCTATGCCATCGCCGACACGGCCTACGCCGGCTACCGCTTCATCAAGCCGGCCAGGGAGACCAGCAACGCCGGCGGCGTCGCGGCGCTCATCATCACCGAGCTGGTGTCCTGGGGCGTGCTCATCGCCCGCATCGTCCAGGCCCACATCGGCTTCGCCAGCCTGGAGATGAACCCCATCGTCGCCGACGCCACCGGTGGCAGCCTGGTGGCCCTCGCCCTGTTCATGATCGCCTCCGCCCACCCGGTGGGCGCCATCATCACCGCGGTCATCGGCCTCATCGACGCGGTCATCGCCCTGTCCTGCGGCTTTCTGTCCAAGGCCCAGAAGGCATCGGCCGCCGGCAGCATCATCTGCAAGGGCCTCACCGGCTGGCTGGCCAAGGGCGTGGCCTACGTCATCTACAGCCAGACCGACATGGTGACGGTCAGCGACCCCTACCGCACCACCGTCTTGGACCTGTCCACGGCGGTGAAGGACCCCGGGAAGGGGCTGATACCGAGCCAGCCGATGGACGTGAAGCTGGACCTGCGCAACACCCTGGGCCTGATCGCCGTGCCCCCCAACCTGGGCGCCCTGTACTGGCACCAGTACACCGTCGGGGCCCTCAAGTCCGCCTCCTTCCGCTACCAGGTGCTGGCCGCCAAGGAAACGCAGGAGGACAAGGAGCTGCACGTCGGCCTGAGCTGGGACGCGCATGCGGCCGAATGGCAGCCGGTCAACCCGGCGAATCCCGACGACAAGCGCTTCTACATCGAACGCAAGGCGGTGGCCGGCACGGTGAGCACGGGGCCGGCCGCGGGCCTCAACCAGCCGGTGACGGCCTACCTGGCCGAGGGCTATGCCATCCCGGTCCAGGAATGCGTGCTCCTCCCTATCATCCCCCTGGTGCTGCCCGTACCGGTGCCCGTCTGCTGGAAGCGCGAACGCCTGGACACCCGTTACACCGACCTCAACCTGAAGTTTGACCTCTTCCCTTCCACCCTGGACGCCTTCCTGCGGCTGACGTCCAGCGGCCCCGGCGGCCCCTGGGCGCCCACCTGGGGACAGGAGGGCGCCCTCAAGCTGCCGCCGCTGAAGGACGCCGACGGCGACGGCCTGCCCTTCGCGGCCGACCCGGCGGACGACGGCTGGGATGCCGACGGCGATGGGCTCTCCGACCTGGTGGAGGCCGGCCGCAAGACAAACCCCAACGATCCCGACAGCGACCACGACGGCCTGCCGGACCCCCAGGAGCTGCAGCGGGACACCGACCCCTCCCGCCCGGACACGGACGGCGACGGCGCGACGGACGCCGACGAGGTTCTAGGCTGGAAGGTGGTCTATGGTTTGAACCCCGCCGAGAGCGGGCGGCTGGAGACCCGGATGCGTTCCAATCCGTCGGAGCCGGATGGCGACGGCGACGGCATCCCCGACGGGCGCGAGCGCAGCCTCGGCTTCAGCCCCGCGGCCAAGAGCGATGCCACCGCCCTGGTCTACGAGACCGCCCTCCGCGAACCGACGGCGCCCGTCTTCTACCTACCCCTGGACGAGGCGGCGGGCGCGATGGCCTTCGCCGAGCGGGCCCGTGGCGAGACGGCGGTCTGCCTCCCGGTCGACGCCCCGGCCGGGCCGGCCAACTGCCCGGCATCGGGCCACCAGGGCCGCTTCGGCAACGCCGCCTCCTTCGACGGCGTCGGCGAGTACCTGCGCGTGGCCCGGCCGGCCGCCGTGACTGCCCTCGCGCGCAACTTCACCGTGGCTCTGTGGCTCAGGCCCACCCGCCTCGACCGCGACCAGACCCTGCTCTCCATGGCCAACACCGCGGGCGGCTTCGCCATCTCCCTGGAGAACAAGCGGGTGGTGCTGACGGTGAGCGACGGCTACCGGACCTGGGGGGAGGCCAATGGCCTGCTTCCCGGCGCCTGGAACCACCTGATCGTGGAGATGTTCGACCCCAACCCGGCGGACGCGGCCTTCAACACCTACGTCACCGTCAACGGCCAGATCGTCCTGGAGGGCCAGGTCGAAGGCCAGCACCTGACCCGTCCGGGAACCGGCGGTGACCTGGTCATCGGCGCCAGCCTGGCCCCCACGGCGGACCCGAAGGTCACGACCACGCAGCGGCCCTTCCTAGGGCTCATCGACGAGCTGCTCATCCAGGACTGGAGCGATGGTTCCGGCAGCGGCAACGTCAAGGCCCTGATCGAGGGCGGTATCAACCTGGAGGATGGGGCCGCGCGTCCCGGCCAGCGCCTGAGCTACGAAGGCCGGCTCGAGAACCTGTTGCTCAGCCGCACGGCCTACGGGGTCCATGTCGTCGACTTCCCGCCCGGGTTGACGACCCAGCCTGACGAGCGGCGGTCCTTCCAGCTGCCGCCGCGGACCGCGGTGCAGAGCATTCACCGCAGCCGGAGTGACTTCCAGGTGGACGCGGGCGCCGCCTCCGGCAGCTACCAGCTGCGGCAGGGCGTGGGAGCGGCCATCGTAACCCCGCCGGACGCGGTGTGGAAGGCGGCCGACTCCACCCAGATCTTCCGCTGGCCGGGCCAGCAGGACTTCGACGGCCAGTCGGCCATCGGCAGCGCCAACCCCGCGCCCATCCGCCTGGACGACAAGAGCTTCACCCTGTCGGCCTGGGTGGAATCGCGAGCCCCGGAGGGTGACACCCAGCGGCGCGGGGTGATGGGCTTCGACAGCGGCATGGCCAAGGGCTACCCCTACCTGCAGGTCCAGGGCGGGTCGGTCATCTTCGGCTACGGTACCGATAGCGGCGTGGTGGAACAGCGCAGCGGCGCCAGCCTGCGCCCCTACGGCCCCAACCATGTCGCCGTGACCTACGACCGCGCCGCCGGGATGGCCACCTTCTACCTCAACGGCATCAAGGACGTCTCGCGGCCGATGTCGCCCGCCCCCAAGCACGACCCGGTGCCCAGCTTCTTCATCGGCCGCTCGACCGACAAGAGCAAGCTGACCATCGAGGAGGTCAAGCTCACCTGCAGCGGCGACGGCGGGGACGGCGAGTACAACCTGCTGAGCGACGACAGCCGGCCGGCGGTCTACAAGGAGTACACGGCCAGCGCCGACGAAGACAGCCCCAAGGTGCTGGACACGAACATCGCCCTGAACGTGGTCGGAAGCGCCTCCGTGTTCCTCTGCGAGGACGACGACGACCAGCGCAAGGGCTGCGACACGAACCGCGGCGACCGCCTGATGGGCAGCCTGACGGTCAGAAGCCATGAGCCCTCGCGCACGGCGACCGCCACCTGGAGCAGCCGGCCCGACAAGCCCGACTGCTCGCCGGAATGGCTGTTCATCTACCCCGATACCGCCACGGTGCGCTACCGCCTGGAGAACAGCTCGATGCCCTTCATCGGCCGCGTCTCCGACCTGCGCATCTTCGGTTCGGCCCTGACGGCCCAGCAGGTGGCGCAGGTCGTGGGGGGCAGCCAGGTGCTCGCCGACCTGCATTTCGACGAGATCCCCGGCCAGCGGTCCTTCCTGGACGCGGCCGGCTTCCTGCGCGGCGCCTGCGCCGCGGCGCCCGGCGCCTGCCCGCAGTCGGGCGTGCCGGGGCGGCGCAACATGGGCCTGTCCTTCGACGGCCAGGACGACCAGGTGGCCGTCGACGGCCTGTCCTCGAAGGCCGCCGAATCCGACCAGTTCGCGGTGAGCGCCTGGCTGCTGCCGGCCGACAGCCTGACGAACTGGGGAACGGTGTGGTCCTTCCACGACGCGGCCGGGGGCGACAAGATGATGCTGCGCACGCGCCGCGAGGCCGGCGGCACCTTCACCCTGGCCTACTTCGACAGCGCCACCGGCAACCGCAACTTGTTCAGCGGCCTGCCGTCGGCCACCTGGTTCCACCTGGTGCTGTCCATGGGCGCCGACAACATGATCTCGGCCCAACTGGGTTACCAGAACAGTTCCGCCGCGGACGTGTTCAGCGCCGCCACGCCGTTCAGCACCCTGCGCTCGGCGGCCTTCCCGGTGATCGGGGGGCGCTTCGCCTTGGGCCAGGAATGGGACGGCAACATCCCGTCGGAGTTCTTCCAGGGCGACATAGACGAGCTGCGCGTGCTGCGGACGGCCCAGGACGCCTTCGGCGCCCAGCTGCTCTACAACGAGCCGCCGCTGGCGCGGGTGGCCTTCGACGGCCCGCTCAAGGGCTTGAAGGTCAAGACCGACGAGGGCGTGCAGCGGGACCTGGAGGGACAGGTGGGGCAGGCGGGCGGCTTCGACGGCCTGACGTCCCGCCTGACCATCGCCCCCCCGGGGCCTACCCGCTTCGGCTTCAGCTTCGCCGCCTGGCTGCGCGCCGATTCCCAGTCCGCGGGCGGCGACCCGGCCATCCGCCCCATCTTCCACGGCCGCGGCGCGGACCTGGGCGGCGGCGTCTTCGGCAAGAACGGCGACTTCGCCTTCTACCTGGAAGACGGCGTGCCGACCCTGAGCAGCTGCTCGGGCGACGGCGCGCGCTTCAACAAGCGCGTGGCCCAGAACCTCCGCATCCCCCCCAATGTCTGGACCCACGTGCTGGTCAGCGGCGACGACATCTACGTCAACGGCGGCCTGGCGGCCATGACGGGGTCGCCGCGGCTGGAGATCGGCAACCTGGAGGCCATCGACATCGGCGCCTCCTTCCTGCCCAAGGCCGCCATGCCCTGCGCCGAGAGCCCGCGGGTCTACCAGCATTTCTCCGGGCGCATCGATGAGGTAGAGGTCTACGGGCATGGCCTGAGCCCGGAGGAGATCAACACCCAGTACAACCTGCAGAACGCCTGGGTGGACGAGTTGCGCGCCGATGCCTTGATCGTCGACCGCGATCCCCCGACCGTCGACCTGAGCCTGGCGGAGACCTACCTGCCCGACGCGCCCACCCTGCTGGTGGCCAAGGCGGCCGACGCCACCACCCGCGTGGCTCGCGTGGAGCTGGGGGTGGACGGCAGCGGCTGGCTGGGAGCGGCTGAGGCGCGGGACGCCGGCGCGGAGCCCGGCACGGCCTGGCTGCCGCTCTTCGATCCCCCGGGCGGCGGTGTGCACACGGTACAGGTGCGGGCCATCGACGCGGTGGGCAACCGTTCGGAGCCCAGCCCGCCGAAGACGGTCTACGTCGACGAGCAGCCGCCGGCCATCTCGGTGGCCATCGGGGCCGACCTGAGCAAGCCCATCCGGCTGGCCCCGAAGCCAGGTGCCGACGCCCAATGGGTCCTGCCGATCAAGGGAACGGTCAGCGATCCCTTGATCCTGAACACGCAGCTGGACGGCAGCGGTGTCGCGAGCCTGACACTGACCCTGGTCAACGCCCAGACCGGCGAGGTCTTGCCCATCGCCCCGCAGCAGCCGGCGCACGTCGTCGTCCCGGCTTTCGACCTCGACTACGTCCTCTACACCGACAACCCCAGCGGTCAGTACATCGTGCGCGCCGAGGCGGTGGACAAGGTGGGCAACCGCTACAGCTACGAGTCACCGCTGCGCGTGACCGTGGACAACACGGCGCCGCAGTCCACGACGACGGGGATGCGGGCGCCCTCGCAGCCGCTGGCCGTCTTGCCGGCGCAGATCGCACCGTTCCCGTTGAGTCCGAACCAGGATCCGCCGCCCCCCTTGCTGGCCGGACTCCTCGACGCCGACGCGATCATCCAGGGCGAGGTCAGCGAGCAGCCGGAGGGCGCGGCGCGGCAGGTGGCCAGCGCGGGAGTGGAGCGCGTCGAGTTGGCGCTTCAGCCCAGCGTGAAGCACGCGGCGCCCTTCGACCACCGCGGCCTTCCGGACAACGTGCTGCTGTACCTGCCCTTGGACGAGAACCGGGACGGCCTGCCGAACCAGGGCTTCAGCGACCTGGTCGCCGGCCGCTCGGCCACCTGCAGCGGGGTGGTCTGCCCGGAGTCGGGCATCGCCAGCCGCAATGCCCAAGCGCTGCGCTTCGACGGGCAGGACGACGCCCTGACGATCGGTGAGATCCCGACGATCGGCTCCCTGACCCATGACTACACCGTGGCGGCCTGGATCAAGCCGGATGGCCTGAGCGGCATCGGGCGCATCGTCTCCGCACCACACACCGACCAGGCGACCGGCTTCAGCTTCGGCCAGTACGAGAGCCGGCTGACCTTGACCAGCTGGGGGGTCAAGGATTACGACAGCGTCGAAGGCGTCCTGCGGGCGGGCGTCTGGCAGCACGTGGCGGTGCACCTGACGGCGGAGAACGACGCCGAGTTCTACGTCAACGGCCGCCTGGTGGACAGGGTTCCGGGCGACGCACCGGCCGGCGCCGGGGCCGACGGTCCGATCCTGATCGGCGCGGCCAGCCTCAGTGGCGACGCCGGCGCACGCGAAGCCTTCCGCGGGGCCATCGACGAACTGGCCATCGCCCGCGGTCGGATCGAGCCCCAGGACTGGGACCTGGTCTTCGGCATGGGCCCCACGCTGCACCTGGCCTTCGACGACCGCCGGGTGGCCCCGGGCGAGCCCCTGGCGGATAGCGGCGGCATGGGCGCCGTGGCCGACTACCGCACGAGCGTCGGCGACCCGGACGACGGTAGCCACCGTGTCCTGGGCCACGTCGGTGCGGGGGCGGCCCGGTTCACGCCGACGAGCTACGGCATCGAGGTCTCGGCGCCGCCAGGCCTGCTCCCGCCGGACGGCGGTTCCTTCAGCATCGCCCTGTGGATCGAGGACATGGCCGAGGGCCGCCTCAGCTATGGCGGCAACGAGATCACCTTCGCCCCGGGCGGCATCCTCCACCGCTTCGGGCCGACCTTGGCGGCCATCCCCGTCGACGACAGCCGCGGCTGGCATCACTTCGCCTTCGTCTGGGACCAGGCGGCCTCCGAGCTGTCCTCCTACATGGACGGCCTGCGCGTCCAGAGCGAGCGGGTGGACATGGCGCCGGGCCTGGACCTGCCGATGACGAGCATGCTGATCAAGCACGAGAGCGTCGGCGGAAGCCCGGCCCTGGACGACCTCAAGGTCTACCAGCGGCCCCTGCCCGCCCTGGAGATCGCGGCGATGGCCCGCGAGCATTGGTGGCCGACGGCCGACTTCGACCGGGCCCGCGGCACCTGGTTCGCCCGTATTCCCGACGCCTTGGAGGGCTTCTACGACGTCCTGTCCCGGGGGCATGACCGGCTGGGCAACGTGGACGAAGAGCCCAAGGCGGTGTGGAGCGGTTATGTGGATTCACTGGCGCCGCGCCGCCTGGCCTTCGAATCGAAGGCCGAGGGCGGCGGCGTGAGCCACCGGCTGACGGTGGAGGACTTCGCCCTGGACCTGAGCCCCGCCAAGCTGGGCCTGCCGGCCGCCTGCGGGGCCGCCAACACCACGATCGTCGGAAGCCTGGTCGCCGCC
>Ga0138256_10004105_pt1 | contig 15476 bp, 20 predicted proteins | sample KNB2016incub_MG_FD_105486 | JGI IMG/M metagenome (GOLD analysis project Ga0138256, IMG submission 105486) | Active sludge microbial communities from wastewater in Klosterneuburg, Austria - KNB2014incub_MG | ecosystem: Engineered > WWTP > Activated sludge > Unclassified | place: Austria... | reverse complement strand
GGGACGGTGAAGAAGTCCGACGTGGCGAAGGCGGTCGTGGTGCGCACGGTGAAGGAGACCCGCCGCAAGGACGGGAGCTATATCCGCTTCGACGAGAATGCGGTGGTCATCATTGACGACAAGGGCGAACCGCGCGGGACGCGCATCTTCGGGCCGGTCGCGCGCGAGCTGCGCGAGAAGCGGTACATGAAGATCGTCTCGCTGGCGCCGGAGGTCTTGTAACATGCGGGTCAACAAGTATCGCAAGACGGAAGGCAAGCGCCTGGGCGCCGTTCGGCACCAGCGCAAGGCCGAGCGCGTCTCGATGCCCGTCACGCGCGGCGACAACGTGCGCGTGCTGCGGGGTGAGGACAAGGGCAAGGAAGGGAAGGTGCTCCGCGTCTTCACCAAGACCGGGCGCGTGACCGTGGAAGGAATCAACATCGTGAAGCGGCATCGCAAGGCGCGGTCTGCCGAAGAGCAGAGCGCGATCATCGAGATGCCCGCTCCGGTACATCATTCGAATCTGATGCTGCTCGACCCGAAGAGCGGGGCGCCGACGCGCGTCCGGCGACGGATCGATGCGGACGGCACGAAGGAGCGCATCAGCGCGAAGAGCGGGGATGCCATCCCGCGGAACCGTTGAGGCGAGGACCATAGACAATGGCAACCAAGGAAAAGAAGGGCGGCGCGTCTGCCGGCAAGGGTGGAGCGGGCAAGTCGACGGCGAAGACGTCCACGACCAAGTCGACGACCAAGTCCTCGACGAAGTCCTCGACGAAGTCGTCGTCGGGCGGCAAGGGTGGCGACCGCAAGTCGATGCTGCCCAAGGGGCCGCACGCTGGTGCGGCACTTCCGGTGCCGGCGCCGCGCCTGCTGGCCTATTACAAGGCGACCATCGTACCGCGGCTCATGCAGCAGTTCGGGCTGAGCAACGTGCATGAGGTGCCGGCGATGACGAAGGTCGTGATCAACGTCGGGCTCGGGGAGGCCATCAAGCAGCCCAAGCTGCTCGACTCGGTCGTCGAGGAGCTGGCGCTGATCACCGGACAGCGCCCGGTGCGGAAGAAGGCGAAGAACTCGATCGCCAACTTCGGCCTGCGCGAGGGGCAGGAGATCGGGGCCGCCGTGACGCTGCGAGGCGCGCGGATGTGGGAGTTCCTGGATCGATTCATCAACTCGTCGCTGCCGCGGGTGCGTGACTTCCGCGGGCTGGGGACGCGGTCCTTCGACGGACGTGGCAACTACTCGCTGGGCGTCAAGGAGCAGATGATCTTCCCCGAGGTCAACTACGACATGGTAGACCAGATTCACGGGATGGACATCACGTTCGTCACGACCACGGACAAGGATGACCAGTCGTTCGCGCTGTTGCGCGAGCTGGGCATGCCGTTCCGCGGCGACGAGAAGCCGATCGTCGTCGCGTTCACAAACTGAGTTAGGCAGCCATGGCCAAGACGTCGAAGATCGTCAAGAACGAGGAGCGCAAGGTGCTGGTGGCGCGCTACGCCGAGAAGCGTCGCGCCCTGCTGGCGATCGTCAAGAGCCCGAAGAGCACCAACGAGGAGCGGGTGGCGGCGTACAGCAAGCTGCGCAAGCTGCCGCGGAACACGTCGCGGGTCCGCATCCGGAACCGCTGCTCCATGACGGGGCGCGCACGGGGCTTCGAGGGATACTTCGGGCTCTCGCGCATCGCACTCCGCGACATGGCGCTGAACGGGTTGATTCCTGGCGTTCGGAAGGCGTCGTGGTAGGTGGTGGGACGGGAGACGGGAGACGGGGGACGGGAGTTTGGCGGTGCGCGGGGCTGGCACTTGGCGCGCCGCGCCGCTGACTCATCGGTCTCCGCTGTCTCCTCCTCCCGTCGCCCGTCTCCCGTCTCCCGTCCGTCTTTTCCCCCCTTTTATTCCTCCACGTCCGCTGCGTCGGATACGAGAGGAGAGTGAGCGAATTTCATGAGCATGACTGACCCGATCGCCGATATGCTCACGCGGATCCGCAATGCCTGCGGATCGAAGCACCGTCGCGTGGACATGCCGGCGTCGAAAGTGAAGACCGAGATCGCGCGGATCCTGAAGGCGAACCACTACATCCAGGATTACCGCCACGTGGAGAACGAGGCCGGACACAAGTTGCTGCGCGTCATCCTGAAGTATGCGGGTGGGCAGCCGGTGATCCGCCAGCTCCAGCGGGTGTCGACGCCTGGCCTGCGGAAGTATGTCGCGGTCGGCGAGATCCCTCGCGTGCGCAACGGGTTGGGGATGGCTATCCTCAGCACCTCGCGCGGCGTGATGTCGGACGCGGATGCGCGCAAGGCGCACACCGGCGGCGAATTGCTCGCCCTCGTCTGGTAAGGAGATCCCACGATGTCGCGAATTGGCAAGCAACCGGTCCCCGTTCCGAGTGAAGTGACGGTGACCTTGAAGGGTACGACGTTGGCGGTAAAGGGGCCCAAGGGTGAGCTGTCCCGGACCCTGCACACGGAGATGATCCTGGTGCACGAGAACGGGATGATCACGGTGAGTCGCCCGTCCGACGAAACGCGTCACAAGGCCCTGCACGGCCTCACGCGCACGCTGGTGGCCAACATGGTCGAGGGAGTGACGAAGGGGTTCACGCGTCAGCTGGAGATCACCGGGGTCGGCTACAAGGCCGAGGTGAAGCCGTACGGGCTGCTGATGTCGCTGGGCTACTCGCACACGATCGAGGTGAAGGCGCCCGCAGGGGTGAAGCTCACGGCCCCGGTGCCGACACAGGTGCTGGTGGAAGGGGCGGACAAGGAAACCGTGGGACGTATCGCCTCGGAGATTCGGAAGCTGCGCAAGCCGGAGCCCTACAAGGGCAAGGGCGTGCGCTACGCGGGCGAGATCATTCGCCGGAAGGCCGGTAAGGCGGGAGGCAAGTAATGCGACGCAAGGGAATCCCGAAGACGCGCCAGGAGCTGCGGTATCGCCGGCACCTGCGCATCCGCAACCGGATCAAGGGGTCGGCCGAGCGGCCGCGCCTGGTCATCTTCCGCTCGTTGAAGCACATCTATGCGCAGTTGGTCGACGACGTGGCGCAGCGCACGCTGCTGACCGTTGGCGACGGCGAGCTGGCAGGCAAGAAGTCAGAGAAGGCGGCGTTGGTCGGCAAGGCGCTGGCCGACGTGGCGAAGGAGAAGGGGATCACCAAGGTGGTATTCGATCGCGCGGGGTATCGTTATCACGGCCGCGTGAAGGCACTGGCCGATGGCGCCCGCGAGGGCGGTCTGGAGTTTTAACATGGCTGACAACGAGACAACTGGTTCCCCGGCAGGCGCGCCGCGCCCCGCTGGCGGCGGTGGTGGAGCGCGCAGCGGTGGCGGCGGCCGTGGTGGCCCCGGTGGCGGTCGTGGTGGCCGTGGCGGTGGTGGCCGCGGCGGGCCGGGCGCTGGTCGTGGCGGTCCCGGTGGCCCGGGCGGTCCGGGCGGGCGCGGTCGTGACGGCGGCTCCGGCGGTCCTGGCGGCGGCCGTGACGGCGGGCGCGGGGGACGCGGTGGTGACGCACAGGGTCGCGGCGACGGCGCCTCGGACCTGGTCGAGAACGTCGTCGCGATCAATCGTGTCGCCAAGGTCGTGAAGGGCGGTCGGCGCTTCTCGTTCAATGCCCTGGTTGCCGTGGGCGACGGGCAGGGGAAGGTCGGCTTTGCGACCGGGAAGGCGAACGAGGTGTCCGAGGCGGTCCGCAAGGCCGTCGAGGGGGCGCGTCGCAACATGGTCTCCGTCCCGTTGACTGGCTCGACGATCCCGCACGAGGTGATCGGCCAGCATGGCGCCGGGCGCGTGGTCATGAAGCCTGCGGCGCCGGGCGCCGGCGTCATCGCCGGTGGTGCGGTCCGCGCGGTGATGGAGTGCGCCGGGATCAGCGACATTCTCACGAAGTCGCTAGGTTCCTCGAATCCGCACAACATGGTGCGGGCCGCGTTCGATGGCCTGATGCAGTTGACGACGGTCGAGCAGATCGCGCGCGAGCGCGGGGTGGATCCGTCGGCGATCGGGTATCGTTCGCGACACAAGGGTAAGGAGGTTTCGCATGCCTAGGACATTCGTGTGGCACCCGACGCGTGGGCCGAAGTCGACGCCCAAGGACGAGCCGGCAACGGGTGGCAAGGTGCAGATTACGCAGGTCCGGAGTGAGATCGGCCACAGTGAGACGATGCGCCTGACGCTGCGTGCGTTGGGGCTCCGCCATCACCAGGCTTCAGTCATCCAGCAGGATACGCCCGCGCTTCGTGGGGCGATCAAAAAGGTGCGGCACCTGGTTACGGTGACGCCCGTAAAGGAGTGAGATCGTGGCGACCCAAGAGAAGATCGGGCTGCACAACCTGTCGCCGGCACCGGGATCACACCGGAATCGGAAGCGTCTGGGCCGCGGGCCCGGATCGGGCACGGGAAAGACAGCTGGCAAGGGACATAAAGGCAGCAAGGCGCGTTCGGGGCACCATGGCCCGGGCGGCGGGAAGCCCGGCTTCGAGGGCGGCCAGATGCCGCTCACGCGCCGGATTCCGAAGCGTGGCTTCAACAATACGCGCTTTCGTATCGAGAACCAGGTGGTGCGCCTCGGCGACCTGGCCAAGGTGGACGGCAACGACGTGACGCGCGAGTCGCTGGCGGCGGCTGGGCTGATCAAGCTCAGCAAGGGGCCGGCGAAGCTTCTGGCCACTGGCGACGTGCCAGGTGCCTACACCGTGCGCGGCATCAAGGTCAGCGGCGGCGCGCGTGAGAAGATCGCCGCGGCCGGCGGCCGCATCGAGGAGTAAATGGCGCAACCAAATCCCGCCCAGGCGATCGCGAACATTCGCAACACGCCGGAGCTCTGGGAGAAGATCGTCTTCACATTCGTGTGCTTGGCGATCTATCGGTTGGGTACGCACGTCACCGTGCCGGGCGTCGACGTCATCGCCCTCACGGACTTCTTCGCCAATCAGGGTTCGGGTGGGCTCCTGGGGTTGTATGACCTCTTCGTGGGCGGCGGACTCTCGCGCGCGACGGTCTTCGCGCTCGGGATCATGCCGTACATCTCGGCAAGCATCTTCGTCCAGATCGCCGGGGCCGTCGTCCCCACGATCGAGAAGATGCAGAAGGACGAAGAGGGGCGAAAGAAGCTCACGCAGTGGACGCGCTACGCCACGGTAGTTCTCGCCGTCGTGCAGGCCTGGGGCTTCGCGCTGTTCACGGAGTCATTGCAGCAGGCGGTGGCCAACCCCGGCTTCGGGTTCAAGCTGCAGACCGCCTTGTTCCTGACGACGGGTGCCGTGTTTGTGATGTGGCTGGGCGAGCAGATCACGGAACGCGGGCTTGGCAACGGCGCCTCGCTCCTGATCTTCTTCTCGATCGTCGAGCGCTTCTGGCCGGGCATCATCCAGACGTTCCGCTTCGTTGGCACGGGCGCTGTTGGTCCGTTCTCGCTTGCCATCCTCGGCATCGTCATGGCGGCCGTGGTCGCCGGTATCGTGGCGATGACGTTGGCGGCGCGCCGAGTCCTCATTCAGATCCCGCAGCGCACGATGGCGCGTGGTCGGATGCGAGAGGCGGCGCGGAACTTCATCCCGCTGCGCGTCAACTCGGCGGGCGTGATGCCGATCATCTTCGCCCAGTCGGTGATCGTCGTTCCGGGCGCCATTGCCCAGTTCTCGGGGAATCCGGGGGCGCAGCGGCTGTCGGAGATGTTCCAGCCAGGGACGTGGCTGTACATCGCGGCGAGCGCAGTGTTGATCGTCTTCTTCACCTACTTCTACACCTCGATCATCTTCAACCCGATCGAGTTGGCCGAGAACCTGAAGAAGCAGGGCGGATTCATCCCCGGGGTGAAGCCCGGTGCGAAGACGGCGGAGTACATCGATCAGGTCGTCACACGCATCACCCTTCCGGGTGCGGTGTTCCTGACGGTCATCGCGCTGATGCCGATCATCATCGCGACCTGGATCAACGTCCCGTTCCAGTTCGGGGGGACGTCGCTCCTCATCGTGGTCGGCGTGGCGCTCGACACGATGTCGCAGATGCAGCAGCACCTGCTGCTGCGCAAGTACGACGGGTTCATGAAGAAGGGGCGTGTGCGTTTCCGTGGCCGCCAGACGTCTGGCGGATTCTGATACTGGGGCGCGCGCCCACCGGCGCGCGCCGTCCATCGCACCTCGTCCATTCGACCGGCTGTAACGACATGACCCGGCGGTGCTCGTGCATCGGCCGGGTTGTGCGTTCCCTCCCACCAGGCTGCTCGCGCACGCGTACGCCGCTCACTACTTGGTTCGCCGACTCATGATCATCGTCCTGCTGGGTCCCCCTGGCGCCGGGAAAGGCACGCAGGGAGAGCATCTCTCCGAGGAACTCGCGATCCCGAAGATCGCGACGGGCGACGTGCTTCGCGCCGCCGTGCGTGAGGGCACCCCCCTCGGTCTCGCCGCCAAGGCGGCCATGGAGCGTGGTGACCTTGTCCCGGACGACGTGATCCTCGGGATCATGAAAGAGGCGTTGGCGTCGCCAAGCGCGGCCCGTGGGGCGATTCTCGACGGCGTGATCCGGACAACGCCGCAGGCCGAGGGGCTGGCCCGCGTGCTGGCTGAGCTCGGGCGCACGCTGGATGCCGTGCTCGTCGTCGACGTTCCCGACGAGGCCATTGTCGAGCGTCTGAGCGCTCGCACGGTGTGCGACGTGTGCCAGCGACCGTTCACGGGGCGCGCGCCCGGGGAGCGCTGCGACGCCGATGATCACGAACTGCAGGGGACGCTGGTGCGGCGCAAGGACGACGAGCCGGATGCCATCCGCAACCGGCTGGCAGTCTACCAGCGGCAAACAGCGCCGGTCATCGATTGGTATCGCACCCACGGGGCCGCGCTCAAGTTCGTCGATGGCATGGGGACGCAGGACGAAGTCCTCACGCGAATCCGTACGACGCTCGGACTCTAGGCCGTGGTACACCTCAAGTCATCGCGCGAGATCGAGATCATGGCGAAGGGCGGGCGCCTGCTTGCCCAGACCCTGGAGTTGCTGCGCACCAGCGTGCGACCGGGCATGAGTACCAAGGCGCTCGACCAGGTCGCCGAGGACTTCATCCGGAGCCATCCCGGCGCGACCGCTGCGTTCAAGGGCTTGTACGGCTTTCCCGGTTCGGTCTGCATCTCGATCAACGAGGAGATCGTCCATGGGATTCCGTCGGCCAAGCGCATCCTGAAGGAAGGCGACATCGTGACGGTCGACTTCGGGGTGAAGCTCGAGGGCTACTACACGGACGCCGCGATCACCGTCCCGGTCGGCGAGATCAGCGAGCAGGACCAGCAGCTGTTGCAGGTGACGCAGGCCGCGCTGCGCGCCGGCGTCGAAGCGGCGCGCGTGGGGAACCACATCGGCGACATCGGCGCCGCCGTGTCGGCGGTGGTGCGCGCGGCGGGGTTCACGACGGCCGACGACCTGGTCGGGCACTACGTCGGAACCAAGCCGCACGGCGATCCGCAGGTGCCAAACTTCGGGAAGCCGAAGCGCGGCCCGCGACTGCAGGCCGGCCTGACCATCGCAATCGAGCCGATGGTCAATGTCGGTGCGTCACCGATCCGGACACTGTCGGACCGCTGGACCGTGGTCACGGCCGACGGATCGCGCTCGGCACATTTCGAGCACAGCGTGGCGATCCTCGAGGACGGGCCGCGCGTGCTGACCTCGCTCACGTAGCGCGACGGTCGCCAGTCGCACGCGCCGGGGGGCGCGCCACCGGACGGCGCGCCCCTGGACGGCGCGCCCCTGGACGGCGCGCCCCTGGACGGCGCGCCACCGTCAGTCGCCGATGGCCGAATCGACGGTGGTGGTGGTGGCTTCGGCGAGCTGCCGTGCCTGGACCACCAGGGCGGCCGCTTCCCCGAGCAACGACGCCCCGCTGGCACGGTCACTCAGGGACGCGACGTTGATGCGTACGTTGTAGGCGGCGCCGCGACACCCGGCTTCGGCGAGCAGGGCGGCCACGCCCGCGTCCGAGACGCAATTGGGATTGCCCAGCCGCGCCGCGTGCTCGGCGAGCGCCGCGACCGCTGTGCAGGCGCGCGCGGTTTCCAGGGGGACGAGGGCGGCGCCGAGCAGCGCGGCGTCGATCGCGCGCGTGCGTTCCGTGCCTTGTGCGTCGGTTTCCTTTGGTAGAGCGTACGCCTCCATGACCCTCGCGTACGCCTCCGCGTCGCGGTCGACCAGCGCGTTGAGTGCGTTGCCGAGCGTTGTTGCCTCGAGGGCGAGCGCTTTCATCTCGACCTCCACGGCGGCGTACTTCTTCCGGCCGACGGTCAACCCGGCGACCATCTGCGCGAGCGCCGCGCCCAGGGCGCCGGCGTGGGCGGCGACCGAACCTCCTCCGGGGGCGGGAGTCGGGGCGGCGACGCTGGCAACGAAGCCGCTGAGGGACATGCCACCAGCCACGGCCTGCCGTACGCGGTGCTCGAGCACCAGGTCCTGCGAGAAGCGGCGCAGTTGCAGGTGACGGGCTGCGGTGTCGAAGAGCGCGCGCTCGGGGACCAACCCGACGATTTCGCTCCAGGTGGGCGTGACGCCCTGCGCCAAGGCCTCCATCCTGACCATGTCGAAGGCGCGGAACAGGGGGGTCTTGTCGATGTCGACGAGGTTCATGGAGACCTGTGCCTGTCCGTCGACCTCGAGGCCGAGCCCCTTGACGTAGCGCAGCCCGCCCGAGGAATGGCGCAGCGCCTTGGCGACGTTCTTGGCGACCTGCAGGTTCTCAGCGCCTCCGAGGTAGACGTTGTAGGCCACGAGGAAGGGACGGGCGCCGACGGCCGTCGCGCCGGCGGTGGGGTGCAGGCGCGGTTCACCGAAGTCGGGATGGCGGGCGGGGTTGGTGGCGATGTCGTCGCGCAGGCCCTCGAACTCGCCGCGCCGAACATCGGCGAGGTTCTCGCGCGCGGGGGAGGAAGCGGCGCGCTCGTACAGGTAGACGGGGATCTGTAGTTCGGTCGCCGCGCGCGCGCCTAACGAGCGGGCAAGGGCGATGCAGTCGTCCATCGTCGCCCCCTCCAGCGGAATGAAGGGGACCACGTCGGTGGCGCCGATGCGCGGGTGCTCGCCGCGCTGGACAGTGAGGTCAATGTGCGCCGCGGCCGTGCGCATCCCGGCGAGCGCGGCGTCAACCGCGACATCGAGCGGCGCGACGAAGGTGATGACGCTGCGATTGTGTGACGGATCGCTGGAGACGTCGAGCACGACCACGCCGTTGGTGGCGGCGATCGCGTCGCGAATGGCGGTGACGACCTCGGGACGGCGTCCCTCGGAGAAGTTGGGGACGCACTCGACGAGTTTCATGGGGACGGGAGACGGGGGACGGGAGACGGGGGACGGGGGACGGGGGACGGGGGGCCCCCCGACAAGGAAGATGGCACTCCGCTGCCGACTCCGCGTCATCGTTCGAGTGCGCGGAGTATCCCGACGCCTCACCTCGGCGCCTCCCTCGAGGGCGTGCTTCGCGCTCGGTGCATGCGATGCGATGGGTCTCGCGTTCCTGCCTTGTTGAGCCCCAGCCTCAGCGGGCTCCCGTTACCCGTCCTCCAGCCGGCTCCCCTCCACCAACGCCTCGCGCACGCTTCTCTCAGTCGTCGACCTGTGCCAGCATCCAGTCGTGTAGCACGCCATTGCTCGCCACCAGCGGCGTGTGCGCTGGCGCAGCCTCCACCCCGCGCAGGTCGGTCACGCGCCCGCCGGCTTCCCGCACCAGCAGGATGCCGGCCGCAATGTCCCACGGCGCCAACATCAGCTCCCAGAACGCGTCGAAGTGGCCGCAGGCCACGTGCGCAAGGTCGAGGGCTGCGGAGCCCGCGCGCCGAACACCGGCCGTGGCGGCGACTACGCGAGCGAACTGCGGAAGGTACGGCACCACGAGTTCGGGATGCTTGAACGGGAAGCCCGTTCCGATGAGCGCCCGCCCGGGATCGGTGATCGTCGACACCGCCAGGCGCTGGCCATCACAGAAGGCGCCTCCGCGGGCCGAGGCCCAGTACGTGGTGCCACCTGGAACCTCGAGCACGACTCCGGCGAGGAGCGTCTCCCCGACGAGCGCGCCGATGGACACGGCGTATTCGGGATAGCCATGCAGGAAGTTGGTGGTGCCGTCCAGCGGATCGACGATGAAGACCAGGCCATCCGCCCCGGTGACGGTCGGCGTCAGCTCCTCGCCAACGATCCGCGCGTCGGCAAAGCGCGTGAGGAGGACGTCGGCGATGCGGGACTCAGCCCCCACGTCGACCTCGCTCACGAAGTCGGCGCGTGACTTCTCCTGCCAGTCGATCGTGGCGAGGTCGCGGCTGCGAGCGCGAATGTAGTCCGCCCCCGTGCGCGCCGCCGCGAGACAGGCGTCGAGCACGGAGTCGCGGAGCGTCACGTCGTGTCGTTGCGATGGCAAAGCAGGCCCCCTTAAGTTCTCTGGATGCCAAGAATCTTTAGCGGGATCCAGCCCTCCGGGGAACTGCACATCGGGAATTACCTCGGTGCCGTCAGGAACTGGGTCGGACTGCAGCACGAGTTCGAGTCCTTCATCTGTATCGTCAACTATCACGCCATCACCCAGCCGTTCGAGCCGGTCGACCTGGTGCGACGCACGCACGAGATGGCGGTGTCGCTGCTGGCCGCGGGCATCGATCCCGGCGTGGCGACGTTGTTCGTACAGTCCCACGTGCCGGAGCACACCGAACTGGCCTGGCTCCTCAACACGATCACCCCGCTGGGGGAGCTGGAGCGCCAGACCCAGTTCAAGGACAAGTCGTCGCGACAGGAGAGCGTCCCCGCCGGCCTGCTGAACTACCCCGTGCTCCAGGCCGCCGACATCCTGCTGTACCATGCCGACATCGTCCCGGTTGGCGAGGACCAGATCCAGCACCTCGAACTGTCGCGCGAGATCGCTCGCCGATGGAACGCCCGCTTTGCCGAGGGCTACTTCCCGGAGCCGCAGCCGAAGCTCACGCCGACCCGGCGGATCATGGGGCTCGACGGCAATGCGAAGATGTCCAAGTCGCTCGGGAACACGGTCGCCCTGCTCGAGCCGACGGCGGCGATCTGGGAGAAGCTGCGACCCGCGATGACCGATCCGGCGCGCGTGCGCAAGACGGACCCGGGCAACCCCGATGTGTGCAACATCTACCAGTTGCACAAGGCGTTCAGTCCCGAGGCGACGCAGGTGCATGTCGCCGCGCAGTGCCGCAGCGCCGGATGGGGATGCATCGAGTGCAAGCGGGTGCTGGCCGACTCGATGGAGGTGGAGCTTGTCCCGATTCGCGCGCGCGCGGTCGAGCTGGCGGCGCACCCGCAGCGGGTAACCGATGCGTTAGGCGATGGCGCCAGTCGGGCTCGCTCGGTGGCCCGGACGACGATCGACGAGGTGCGGGAGCGCATGGGGATCGCGTGACGCCTCCCTCTCCCGTCTGCTGGTGCAGGTGAGCGTCCAGGCACGATGCTGGTCGTCCCCGGCGAGTGGGGCCGACGCGTAAGGCCGACGCGCGGTGTCGGCGCGCGGTGTCGGCGCGCGGTGTCGGCGCGCGGTGTCGGCGCGCGGTGTCGGCGCGCGGGACCGGAGGGACGGGACCGGCGGATCTGGTCCGGCGTCTGGAGCGGCGGGTCTGGACCGGTGGATCTGGACCGGCGGGCGTGGGCGGTGGGCTGGGCCGGCGGGTCGCAGCTGATTCCGCGCGCTAGGGGGTGGGGCCGATGTCGAGGGCGACCGGGCGGGAATAGCTGGACGTGTGAGCCGGCCTCGACCACGTGACTCGGGCGCGAGCGATCGATACGTACCACCGAGAGGTCGACCTGGTCGTGCTCGCCGCCGTGATGCACCGTCGCGGCTGGGTGCCGTCCCGCCAGCGCGGCTCGATTGCCTCGCAGCCGGGGCAATCGTCGTGAACGTGGCGGGGGCTCGCGCATGATCGGGCCGGCGCTCGCGCAAATCCCGGCGCAACACCAGATTCGAGGGGCGGTGCTGGATGTGGTCGCCGGCGAGACGTGGCGACGCGAGTGCGTGCGTTAGGGGCTGCCGATCGGCCGCCCCACCCCGGCGATCTCGAATGTTGCGCCGTGCCTGGTCTGGCGGCTGGCGCTCGACGGGTTCCTGAACGGCTGGCCGCGCGATTCGCGCGGCGAGTGACGGTAAAACGTGGTGGACAAAAAGGCAGGGTACTGACTCGTGGAGAAGATCATCAAGGCGGCGGTGGACCGGGGGGCGAGCGACCTGCACATCAAGGCCGGGGACGTGTTCCGCGCGCGGATTGACGGCAAGCTCGTGGCGATGACGAAGCAGGCGCTGACCCCCGAGCAGACCCGGGCGATCGCGATGCGCCTCATTTCCAACGAGAAGGTGCGGGAGCGCATCGATTCGTTGCTCGACTACGACTGTTCGTGGGGGTCGCCCGGGATCGGACGCTTTCGGGTGAACATCCTGCGGCAGCGATCGAGCTTCATGATCGTGATGCGGGTAATCCCCTTCAAGGTCCCGTCGATTGCCGAGCTGGCGCTGCCGCCGGTGCTGGATCGCATTGCGCTGACCGAGCGCGGGATGGTGCTCGTGACCGGGATTACGGGGTCGGGCAAGTCGTCGACCCTGGCCGGGATGATCTCGCACATCAACAGCACGATCGAGAAGCACATCGTGACGCTGGAGGAGCCAATCGAGTTCCTGCATCGCGACGTGCGCAGCTCGATCACGCAGCGCGAGATTGGCGTGGATACCGAGACGTTCCGGCAGGGACTCAAGGCGGCACTGCGGCAGGACCCCGACGTGATCGTGCTGGGTGAGCTGCGCGACGCGGAGACGATCGATACGGCGATGAAGGCCGCCGAGACGGGGCACTTGCTGCTGGCGACGGTGCACACCCCCGACGCCCAGTCGACGATCATGCGCATCGTGTCGATGTTTCCGCCCGAGGAGCAGGAGGTGGTGCGGCTGCGGCTGGCGGAGTCGCTCAGCGCCGTCGTGTCGCAACGCCTGCTGCCGCGCTCGGACGGGAAGGGGCGGGCCGTCGCGTGCGAAATCCTCATCAACACGCCGACGATCCGCGACCTTATCTTGCAGAACACGGTCGGTGAGATCCGCGAGTACATGGCCGAGGGACGCGATCAGTACGGAATGCAGACCTTCGACCAGCATCTCGCCGAGATGGTGACGCAGGGCATCGTGACCTTCGACGTCGCCCTCGCCGCCTCGACCCGTCCGGCGGACTTCGAGTTGCAGATGTCGGTCTTCAAGAAATCGGCGCGCGACCTGAGTCAGCCGGCGGACGGATTCGGCGGTGACCTGAACCTCAGCATCAACGGAGGAATGTGGCAGTGACGTCGGCGATCAAGGGAATATTCGGGCCGGTCATCACAACGTTCGACGGCCGCGGCGAACTCGACCTCGACGCCTTTGGCGTCAACCTGCGCGCGCACATCGCGGCCGGGCTGGATGGGGTGGTGGTCGCCGGGTCCACCGGCGAAGCGGCCCTGTTGGAAGAGGGCGAGCGGCAGCGACTCGTCGAGATGGCGCGCTCGGTCGTGCCCACGTCGGCCCAGCTCATCATCGGCACCGGGGCCGAATCGACCAAGGCGTGCGTGCGCCGTTGTCGGGAGGCTGCGGAGCGTGGGGCGAATGCCTGCCTCGTGGTGGCGCCGCACTACTACAGTTCGGCCATGAACGTGGCGGCCTTGCAGGGACACTACGAGCGCGTTGCCGACGAATCGCCGATCCCGATCCTGCTCTATAACATCCCGAAGTATATGCACTTCAAGCTCGAGCCAGAGCTGGTCGTGCGACTCTCCGAGCACGAGAACATCGTGGGGATGAAGGACAGTTCGGGTGACCTGGACACGCTGGCCAGGTACCTGCTTGCCCAGAGCCCGACCTTCGGCGTCATCACCGGCCACGCGGGGACATGGCTCAAGGCGCTGAACATGGGAGTCGTCGGTGGCATCCTCGCCGCCGCGCTCTTCGCCCCGGAGCTCACGCTCGAAGTCGCGCGCCATGCGTCCAACCGTCGCGAGCCGGAAGGCTCCGAGGCGCAGCGGCGACTCCTGCCGCTCGCCCTCGAGATCGTGGGCCGCATGGGAGTACCCGCGGTCAAGGTCGCCATGGAGTGCGTGGGACTGCGCGGCGGGCCGGTTCGCATGCCATTGCGCGACTGCTCGCCGCCAGACGCGGCGTTGGTCGCCGAGCTGCTTCGCGAGGCCAGCGTCGCCGGCGTGGCATAGTCGGCGTGGCATAGCCGCCAGCTGCACGGCAATGCCCTCGGCGGCGGCACGACCTCGACACGGCTACCTCAACCGCTCGGCCGCGCGTCCATCGTGCTCCCGCCACCGACGAACCGGTGCGCGGCCGGCGAACCCGCAGTCACCGCTTGCAGAAGTGCTGAAGGGCAACGTCGGCAAAATTTCCCGAGATCGCCGGGCCGAATCCGGGCTGCTTGTTGACCGTGCGCTGGAAGACGTTGTTGGTCCGCTCGTCGATATAGGTGGCGTTCTCCTTCGTGGCGAACGTCATCTTTTCGCAGTCGAACATCGCCACGGCGCGTGATGCGGTGAGGTTGCCCTTGGGGGTCTTCACGGGCGTGGTGTAGACGACGCGTATCGTGGCGTTGATGATGCGATCGCTGCCGGTCTTCACCGTGCGACGGTCGACAAAGACCGGGTTTCCCGATCGCGTCTTGCCCACCTCTTCCCATCGAGGCTGTGCACTGCCGACGCTGGGGGCGAAGAGCGTGACGAGGAGGGCGAGCAGGGGCAGCAACCACATCGTGGCGTTGGGTTGGAGCGTGGAGTGGCCGACCAGGACAACCTACACGTTATGCTGCCCGGTGCGGGACCCGGAAGGGGTGTGGTACGGCGGGTTGCCCGTGGCGCCCGCCCGGCGGTATAGTCCGTCTCGCACGCTATGCGCCACGCGACGCTCCCATCCGCTGGAGAAGACCCATGACCGTTCCTCCCCCGGCTACACCTCCCACGTCCCGCAAGATCATCATCGTGCGCTTCGGCACGTCCACGGGAGCCAAGCTGGGGCTCGACCAACTGAAGAATGCGGGCACACGCCTTGGAAACGGCGCGGTGATCGAGCGCGAGCCGGACGGCACGGTCAAGTTCAATGAGACAAAGGACTGGGGCATCGGCAAGAGTGCCGCCGTGGGAGCGGTCGCCGCGCTGATCCTTCCTGGAATCGGCCCCTTGATGGGCGCGCTCGCTGGGGGCCTCGCGGCACACTTGATCGATGCCGGCTTCCCGGACGACCTGCTCCGGCAGCTGGGGAGTGGGCTCGACGTCGGGACGTCGATGCTCGTCGCGCTGGTGCAGGAGGAGGACGTTGCGCACGCCGAGCAGACGGTCGTCGCGGCCGGGGGCATGGTACTGGGGAGTGGCTTTGAACCCGACCTCGCCGCGGCCATGCAGCGCATGCGCGACGGCGGCGTGTAGTCACGGGCCATCGCACCGGTCCGCATCCCGCGCCGCGACCTCGGGCGCCCGCTACCCGATCGGCGAGGCGAT
>Ga0138256_10004104_pt1 | contig 15477 bp, 9 predicted proteins | sample KNB2016incub_MG_FD_105486 | JGI IMG/M metagenome (GOLD analysis project Ga0138256, IMG submission 105486) | Active sludge microbial communities from wastewater in Klosterneuburg, Austria - KNB2014incub_MG | ecosystem: Engineered > WWTP > Activated sludge > Unclassified | place: Austria... | reverse complement strand
GGTATTGAACCATGAGGTGGACGCTTTGACCGCTGCGGTGGCAGCGTGAAGGTCGTGTTCGATCAAGGCACACCCGTCCCGCTGCGTCGACACCTCACGGGCCACACCGTGACGACTGCCTATGAAGAGAGGGATGGGCGACCTTGACGAACGGCGCCTTGCTTGATATCGTTGAGCGCGCAGGGTACGATGTGCTGATCACGACGGATCAAAACCTTCGCTATCAGCAGAACCTCAAGGGTCGTCGCCTCGCTCTCATCATTCTCCGATCCACCTCTTGGCCACGTATCCGAACTCGAGTAGCGGCGATTCAATCGATCTTGGATACCCTCGAGCCAGGCGGCTATCACGAGATTCCAATCTGATCCACCGCCTCTTCCCACGGCGCACCATCTCGAAGCCGCAGCGTATCTTCCCGCGCTGCAAGACACGCTTCGCTTCCCGTCACGAATCTTCGACAATTGTCCGGCCGAAAATCGTAAATCGTACACCGATTGTCCGCTGCCTGAAGCTGACACGGCCCAGGTTTGGCAAATCGTAACGATATCCGTCCATCGCGATGTCGTACGATGTGCTTGGCCGTCGTCAGGTCTTTTCGGCCAGCAATGCGAAAACGATCGAGATCCACCTCGTCGAGGATCACGTTCGCGTCATGGCAGCACGCTCCACACGCAATGCAATCGAGCTCGAACGAACGCGTCGCGCCATCGTGCATGGCATCTCGCGTGCACCAATCGAGCACCGAGCCGCCGTGGCGAGCGTCGATGTGGGCCGTCGCAAGCCCTTTGGCCGGTCCGTCCGAAACGCGCGTCGTTCGCCGATGGTCTATCGATAGAAGTGCCCACCGTGCAAGTTCAACAAGTTTGCCCTTGGCGTTCACCGGCAACAGCACCCGCACGTCGTTGCGTTCGTCGACGATGGCGGCGCACCCGCCCGCTCGCACGTGAGCGGCTGCGCGGGCGAGCCAACGGGGACGAAAACGACGCCAAACTGGCCGAACGATGGTAGCGGCTGGCACGCGCGGAAGCATTCCCGCCGAAGTGCATCATGTCAAGCGCTCGTGCGTGCCAGCATGAGCGTCGAGCGATCGGTTGCGCTATGCTGCGCAGGTATGGGCGGCGAGCACGAAACACGGCGGAAACCAAGGAAAATCTTCATCGTCAAGACGGGCGAGCCGGTGCCGAAGGTGCGCGAGCGTCGAGGCGAATTCGGCGACATGATTGTCCAGACCATCGGCGATGCCTGGACGGGCGGTTTTTCGAGCTTCGACGCACGCACCGACGCGCCTGTGGACCCGCGCGAAGCTGCGGCATTCGTCATCACCGGTTCCGCGGCAAACGTTCCCGACCGAGCCGATTGGATGCTGAGAACCGAAGCGTATCTGCGTGAGGTCGTGCAGATGGGTGTGCCCACGTTCGGCATTTGTTTTGGACACCAAATACTTGCGCAAGCGCTGGGTGGTGAAGTGAGGAAAAACCCGCGTGGACGGGAAATTGGAACGAGACACATCGAAAAAATCTCGCACGATCCCATTTTCGACGGAATTCCCGATGTCTTCAAAGCCAGCGTCACACATGTCGACACGGTCGCCTCGTTGCCTCGCGGTGCCAAGGTGCTGGCAAAGAACGACTTCGATGATCACCACACGATTCGTTTTACCGAGACTTGTTATGGCGTGCAGTTTCATCCCGAGCTCGATGCCGATGTCATGCGCGGCTACATCGAACACCGACGGGAAGCGCTCGCGGCAGAAGGATTCGTCGTGGACGAACTGCACGGGACCATCGAGGAATGCGAGCATGGTCGTCGCACGCTGGTGAACTTCATTCGCCACGTGATGGTGCGCCGACCATGAGATCATGCACCGTACGATGTGGGTGCTGACCGCCCCGCGTGTGGTCCTGTTGGATTGCGACAGGATGAACTGACGCGCCGGTCAGTGGCAACGATATCGCCATTCGGGTCACGTGCTGGTCCGTGTTCCGCCGCGTCGTTTCGGCTTTGTGGGCGGGTTGTTTGGCGCTGGAGCGGGCGTCGACGCGTGCAGATAGCCGCTTTCGAGCAGTTGGTAGAGTCCGTCGACGATTTGTTCACGTGGTCTCACGGGTCCGCTTCCTGTGGATTCGGCGAGGATTTCCTTGAGCGCGCCGATGGTGAACGTCGCGTACATCGACGTGTCTCCTGGGCCCACGATGCCGATGGTTTGACCTTCGTCGAGGCTTGTTTTGAGCAGTTGCTTCACGCCGTCGTAAAACGATTGCAGCTTCGTCGTGAACGCCGGATCGAGTCCTGGAGCGAAGGAAAGAAGGAGCTGGGTGAGGGCTGGATCATCGAGCAACACGGCGACGATGCCGCGAATGTTGTGCTTGACTTGCGCTTGGATGTCTGCGTGCGAGTCGACGTGCAAGATGGCTGCTCCGAGCCGCGAGAAAAGACCATCGACGAGCTCGACGAAGACCGAACGTTTGTCTGGGAAGTAGAGGTAAAACGTGCCTTTCGCGACGCCTGCCCGTGCGACGATGTCGTCGACTTTGGCCGCGTGGTAGCCCTTCGTCGAGAACACGTCTCGTGCTGCTCGAAGTAGTTCGACCCGCCGCTCGGTCTTGTCCATCGCCATGAACGCGCCTTCTACCACTCCATGCGTCCGCGCGTGCGCTTTTTTGGCGCTTTAGGCAACGAGAATGCCGATGTCGACGGACCTCGGAGTCCGACACTTGATTGCCTCGCACGTGCATGGTAGAAGTGACTGACTGACCAGTCACCCGCTGGTCGAAGCGAACGCGAGGAAGAGGACCGATGAGCAGGTGCGCGCCCGTGGTGATCGGAATCGACGTGGGATCGACGACCGTGAAGGCTGTCGCGCTCGACCCCACGACGCTCGAAATTCTTTGGAGCGACTACCAACGCCACCAGACGAAGCAACCCGAAAAAGTACTCGAGATGCTCCAATGCATCGAAGCCACCTTCCCGGATTCGCCAAGGTCCGCGTGGCGCGTTTTCCTGACCGGCTCGGGCTCGTTCCCTCTATGCCCGTCGCTTGGGGCCAAGTTTGTCCAGGAGGTCAATGCCGTGACGTTGGCTGTCGAGACGCTTCATCCCGATGTGGGCAGCGTTATCGAGCTTGGGGGACAAGACGCCAAAATCATCATCTTCAAGACGGATGAAAAGACGGGGGACAAAATGGCCGTGCCGTCGATGAATGACAAGTGTGCGTCGGGGACGGGGGCAACGATTGACAAGTGCTTGATCAAGGTGGGTTTGCCTGTGGATGTCGTGGGCACGATTCACTTCGACGATTCCAAATTGCATCATGTGGCGGCCAAGTGCGGGGTATTCGCTGAAACGGACGTCGTGAATCTCGTAAAGAGTGGGATTCCGGCTCCCGAGATTTTGTGTTCATTGGCGGATGCCATTGTGCTTCAGAATTTGTCGGTCCTGACGCGCGGGTCTACGTTGCGTCATCGTGTCATTTTGCTCGGTGGTCCCAATACGTACCTGCCGTTTTTGCAAGAATGTTGGCGCAAGCGCATTCCGGAAACATGGAAGGAGCGCAGGTATGCGTGGCCCGAGGATCGTCCCATTGAGGAGACGATCTTCGTCCCCGAGAATGCGCAATATTATGCGGCGTATGGGGCGTGTGTGTATGGTTTGCGCGAAGCGGCCGATGTTGGCGTGTACAAGGGTTTCGAGGGGCTTGTCGATTACATCAAAAACGGTCGCAAGGCGCGGCTTGGGGAAAGCGCGGGCCCGCCGCTCGCGCGGACGTCGAATGAGGTGTCGAACTTTCAGAAGCTCTATGCGATTCCGAAGTTCACGCCCATGAAGCTCGCCGCCGGAGAGGTGGTGCGTGGAGTGATCGCCGTCGATGGTGGATCGACGTCGTCGAAAGCGGTGCTGGTGGACGAGCAGGGCGAGATTGTTTGCAAGGCGTATCAGCTTTCGAGGGGCAATCCCATTCAGGACACGAAGGAATTGCTCGCGCAACTTCGTGCTCACGTGCAAAGCCAGGGCGCGACGCTCGACGTGCTCGGGTTTGGCGCAACGGGTTACGCTGCGGCCGTTTTGAGTGAAACGATGTGCGCGGATGTCAACATCGTCGAAACGGTGGCTCACATGATGAGCGCGGTGCGATATTTCGGCGATGTCGACGTGATTTGCGACATTGGTGGACAGGACATCAAGGTTTTGTTCATGAAAAACGGAGACATTGCCAATTTCCGTTTGTCGAATTCGTGTTCGGCGGGCAATGGAATGCTCTTGCAGGCGATGGCGGATCAATTCGGTCTGCCCGTGACCGACTATGCGGAGACGGCGTTCCAGGCTGACCTCGCGCCGAAATTCAGCTATGGCTGTGCCGTGTTTCTCGATACCGATCGCGTGAACTTCCAAAAGGAGGGGTTTTCCAAGGAGGAGCTCTTGGCGGGTTTGGCGCAGGTATTGCCGAAAAATGTTTGGCAATACGTCGTTCAAATTCCGCGCCTCGCGTCGCTCGGTCGGCGATTCGTCTTGCAAGGCGGAACGCAATATAACTTGGCTGCCGTCAAAGCGCAAGTCGATTACATCAAGGAACGCGTGCCGGATGGCGAAGTCTTCGTTCACCCGCACACGGGCGAAGCGGGCGCGATTGGTGCGGCGTTCGAAACGTTACGCGTCGTCAAACGTCGGGGAACGTCGACGTTCATTGGTCTCGACGCAGCCATCAATCTACGATACTCCACGAAAAACGACTTGGACACCGTTTGTCACTTTTGTCCGAACGAGTGCAAACGGACGTACATCGACGCCGAGCGACCCGATGGGACCACGTCGCGGTACATTTCGGGTTTTTCCTGCGAAAAAGGAACGGTCGAAAGCGAAGACGCCATGTTGGCTGTCGTGGCGGAACGAAAAAAGATCGCCAAGCAATTCCCGAACGTCGTCGATTACGAAGGCAAACTGGCGTTCCGGAGTTTTTACAAGCATGCACCGATGCCGGCGGACGGGACGCCCATCAAGGATTGGGTCGTCAAGAAAGGACTCTTCAGCATACGACGCACGGAGACGACGCGCCCGTTTCGGCGAAGCGGTCCCCAGGCAGCGGAGAAGCTGCGCAAAACGCGTATCGGGATGCCCCGCGTGCTCAATATGTATTCGACGGGGCCGTATTTCCGGACCTACTTCGAAGCGCTTGGGGTGTCCAAGCAAAACATCATTTTCAGCGACGAGACCACGGAAGAGATGTGGGTCGAGGGGGGCAAGTATGGATCAGTCGATCCGTGTTATCCCTCGAAGGTCGTCCAGGCGCACATTCATCATTTGCTGTTTCACCAGCATTCGCCAGAAAAACCGCTCCATTACATCTTCTTTCCGATTCTGACGCATGTGCCGAGTTTTGGAGAGGGCGTGATGGACAATGCGAGTTGTCCGACCGTTGCGGGATCGCCTGAAGTCACGAAAGCGGCCTTTACGAAGGAAATCGACTTCTTTGCGCAACGGAACATCGAATACCTCGATCCTCCGCTGACCTTTGCTGAACCGCTCTTGACGGCGCGGCGCATGTACGAAACGTGGGGCCCGCGGCTCGGCGTGACCGAAGACGAGAGCGATCATGCGCATCGGGAGGGATTGAAGGCCATGGAGGCATTCGAGCGTGAGGTTCAGGAGAAGGGGCGAGCGATTTTGGAGGCGGTCGAGGCGGAGAATCGGGTGGCCATTTTGATGGTGGGTCGTCCGTACCATTCCGATCCGGGGCTCAATCACGGCATTCCGGAAGAATTCCAGGTGCTCGGGTATCCCATTCTGAGCGTCCGGTCGATTCCGCGCGACGAACCATACTTGCGCAGGTTCTTCAAGGAAGAGTATGCGCGTGGTCAGCACCCGCTGAACATCAACGATGTTTGGCCAGAAAACTACTCGGCCAATAGCACCCAAAAGGTGTGGGCGGTGAAATTCGCTGCGCGGCATCCCAATGTGGTGCTCTTGGATTTGTCGAGTTTCAAATGCGGGCACGATTCTCCCACGTACGGTCTCATCGAGAGTCTCGTATCGACGAGCGCAACGCCTTATGCAGCTCTGCACGACCTCGATGCAAACAAGCCCGGCGGATCGATCAAGATTCGCGTGAAAACATACGCGCACAGTTTGAATCTGTATCAAGAGTCGCTGGAAGACTTCGCGAAGAAGAAGACGGAGCTATTGCAAAACATCGACAAAAAGCGCCTCGAGCTGATGAAGATGAAGGCCGCGGCGATTGCGGGAAGGCGTTCGTCCGACCCGGAGCTCGAGCAGCAGATTGCGGAGCTTTCGGCGAAAGTGCGGGCTTATGAAGCGCCGCCGGCGGGGCCGCCCGATCCGCCGAAGGGGTTGGTTCAGATCAAGAAGAAGCAAGCAGACGGCACCGTGGTGCGGGTTTGACGGGGAAATAGGAGACCACCGATGGAAGCGACAGTCGAGAAAACGCGGTTGCCGATGGTAAACGGCAGTGCGAATACCAAGAGCAATGATATCGACATCGAAGCAGAACTGCGCGCATTCGAGGAAGCCGAACGCAAGAGGCTCGGGCTCGAGCAAGAGCGCAGGCAATGGGTCGACAACATGCTCGATCCAAAAGTGCGCAAGAATGAACGCAAGAACGTGACGCTGCTCGTGGGAGGTCTTACGGCGGCGCAGGACTTTCTCGCCGAAGGAGCGCTCGGGGGACAAGGCTACAACGTCATTACGCTCGGCGTTCCCGACAATGTCGCCCTGCGCATTGGCAAGGAATTTGGCAATCGAGGGCAATGCAATCCGACGTATTACACCGTGGGCAACCTGATCAAGTATCTCAGTATGCTGCGCGATGAAAAGGGAATGTCCACGGAGGACATCATCCAGAACTACGTCTTCTTGACGGCCAGCGCGTGTGGACCTTGTCGGTTTGGAACGTACGTCACGGAGTTTCGCAAGGTATTGCGCGAATCAGGGTTCGATGGTTTTCGTGTGATGCTGTTCCAACAGACGGGTGGTTTGTCACAGGCAACCGGCGATGTGGGGATCGAAATGAACCCTGCGTTTTTCATTGCGATCGTCAAAGCTCTCGTCTGTGGAGACGTGCTCAATGCGCTCGCCTATCGCATTCGTCCGTATGAAGTCGTTCCGGGCGCAACCAACAAGGCGAAGGAAGAGGCAAAGCGCATTTTGTACAAGGCGCTGTACGAGCAGACGAACATTTTGGTGGCGCTCTACAAATGCCGGCCGCTTTTCGCGAACATCGAAGTGGATAGGCTTCGCGTGCGCGCGAAAGTGTCGATCATTGGGGAATTGTGGGCCATGACGACGGAAGGCGACGGCAACTATCACCTCCACAATTTCCTCGAAAGTGAAGGCGCCGAAAGCGACATTCAACTCATCACGGCGTGGCTTCTTTACAGCCTCTGGGAGGTTCGTCACGACACGGCAGATCGATTCGAGTTGCGGGGGACGGACTCGGGTTTCTACAGCTTGAACGATCATCAGGGCGAATTCGACATCACGAAGCGCATTGCGACGGTGCGTTTGGCGGAAGCGGTCTTGAGGGTTGGTTTCCAGGCGTTTGCTCGACCCTTGGGACTGCACGGTTATCACTTGCCGGACATGGACCATGTCGCGGAAGTGGCCGAAGCGCATTATTCGAACGATCTTCGTGGCGGTGAAGGGCACATGGAGGTGGGCAAGCTCATCATGAATGCCGTGATGAACAAGGCGCACATGACGATAAGTGTAAAACCATTCGGTTGTATGCCGTCGTCGGGCGTATCGGATGGCGTGCAATCGCTCATCACCGGGCGATATCCGGGGACGATCTTCTGTGCGGTGGAAACGAGCGGCGATGGGGCGGCGAATTTTTATTCGCGCATCCAGTTGTATATGTTCAAGGCGCGCATTGCAGCGGAACAAGAGCTCGAAAAGGCGCTCAAGGACACAGGGGTGACGCTCGACGAGATGCGTGCGTTCTTGGATCGGAATCCGAAATTCAAGAGCCCGCTTTATTATCCGCCGCATCATGTGGCTGGAACGGCGGCGAACATGGTGTACGAGTTTGCCCCGCTCATCAAGCAATCGATGACCGAGCGAGCAGTTCATCGAGCCAAACATCTTGCGGAGGTCGTGTCCGACGCGGCGAAGCGAGCACCGGAGACGATGAGCAACGTGGTCAAGGCGGTCAAGGATCCGGAGAACATTGCGCGCGCCAAAGAGGACGTGGCCGTGCTGCGCGACATGCTGCAAGGCAAAGCTGAAGAGCGCCTGAAGCCCATTGTTCAGAAGCTTTTCGGCAAGGCGATCTTCGACAACAACCCGAAGATTCGGGCGTCGCAGTTCGTCGAAGAAGAACGAATGGCAGCGGAGTGATCAGGCGGTTGAAACCTGACCATTCATAGCGCTTCGGCGCCCCGTCGACCCCCTTGAAACGCTAAGATAAAGCCAGCCGGACCGCCGACCTCACCCCCCCGGCCCCCCTCTCCAGCTACGCATTGCTTCGCAATGCTGCGTGGAGAGGGGGGAGCCGGAAAGAGCTTGTTTTCTGGCTCCCCCTCTCCACGAAGCGAAGCGGAGCTGGAGAGGGGGCTGGGGGGGTGAGGTCGGTGAGGCGAACTCTCCACGTAGCGAATTCAGAACCAGGTGGTCATGCCAAACGTGATCGTCGTTTGGTTCGTCGCATTGGGCGTGTCTTCCGTCGCGTCCGCGGCGCGCTCAACGTTTCCCTTGTAAAACAACGGAAAGTCCGCGCGGTCGTGGCGCCCCTCGAGGCGCAACGCGACATTCGATGCCGGATGTGCATCCACCGTGAGCGTGGCTGAACCTATCAGCGTCGAATCATTGGTATTTCGCCCCGTCATTTCGAGCGTATCGGCGTGGAAGAGGTTATCCCCCGTCGCGCCCGAGAACGTGCGCACGAAGTCCCCACGTCCGACCAGCGAAAGCCACGACGTCGGATCCACCCTGACCGAGAGCGCTCCGCCAAGCCAGCCATCGATTGTGCTGCCGCGCGTCGGCTCGAATCCGGAAAACGTTTGAGCTCGAATGAAAAAGGACTCCGTCGCGTGCCATTGGCCGTAGACATCGAACGTGTGCCGAGCGTACGGTCCGCGCGAATCGTCCGGATCTCGCTCGTTGCCCACCATGTAGTTGACGAAGAAATACGTTTCCTCGTCGTCCGGTTTCTCCCATTCGAGCGACAGCAGCATGGACTTGGCGCGATTGTTGTCGGTGGCGATTTGATCCCACCCATTGTACACGCCCGCGCGCACGGTCCATCCTCGCCCCACGTCGTAATTCGCACGCAAACCGCCAACTTGATAGGGCATCAACGCGAAGAGATTGCCCGACGACCACGTCCAGTTCAAATAGGCAGCGTTCCATTCGGCCCCGAAGGGCACGTTGAATGCACCCCCCTCGATCGACAAAGGTTCATGCGGCGTCGTCCACTTGGCACTCACCTGCTGCAAAAGTCGCCATAGCAAGTCCTTTTCGAGACCACGACCCGAATCCCAGAAGACCTCGGCAAAGTTCGCGAGTTGAAGCTGTACCTGTCCGCTTACCGGTCCCTTCTCGAACTCGGTCGTGAGCATCGCGTTTTGCAAGCCCACGATATTGTGACGATAGTCGTACCAACGCCACGCGTTCAGCCCATTCGATGGGTTGTTGAAGTTGTACGCGTACGCCAACTCGACGGTGCCATGCAACGTGACGAGCGGTTTTTCCTCTTCCTTCGCGTCGTCTTCGCCCTCTTTCTTGGCATCGCCTTCGTCCTTCTTTTCGTCACTTCCCGCGACGGGTTTGTCCGATCCTCCTTCGGCAGCGGACGACGCCGTCTTGCCGTCAGAGGCTTTCGCATCCGGCGCAGGTGACTTCGCTTCGGGTGCGCTCGGCGTTTCACCAGGTGCGGGCGTCGCGCTGCTGGAGGAAGGTGGCGCTGCAGGGGGCTGCGGCGAGTTTGTCGAAGTTGGCGCCGACGCACTGTCGGCACCTTTGTCTTGCGTCTGTGCGCGCAGCTCGGAAGAGACCAACACCAAGGCGCCGGTCATCAGCAAGGATCCGATGCGCCCCGCCCGTTTGCCCATGTCGGAAGAATTTGTTTTCACGTCTCGAATCACTCCGTTTCTCGCACGAATATCTGGATTCCATCGCGTGTCAAGACTCCTGTTCGTCCCTGGGAACGATTCGAACACCGCATCTCTTTTCTGGTCGCGTCCGACCCGAACGCTCACGATCCGTGGCGTTCACGCTTGCTTTCCTGCATCAATCGAACGACACTCTGATTCTTGCCGCGCAGGAAGGGTTGTTCACGTGCACGCGTCCAGCAGTCGCCGTCTCCGGATATGTCTCAAAGATCTCTACCACCAAGACGTGGTGGAAATGATCGAGCGGGAGACGCGTGCGTTCGAGCTATGGGAAATCATCGATCCCAATGACGGCGACTTCGCCCGCGCCTACGACATTCTTTGGAATGCGTTCGGACCGCATGGTGAAATGGAGCGGCAGGAGGCGATCGAACGTTTTTTGCGCGACGACGCATTCGATCCGACTCCGAGCGGCACGTTCATCCGGTACTTCCTCATTGCTGCACGGGATCGCCAAGGCAACATCCTCGGCGTGCGTGATGGGACCATTTTGGTGAATCCTGCCTACGCGTCCGACGTGTGCGTCGTGTATCTGTCGCATCTGTACATGCTGCCCGAAGCGCGAGGCACGGTGCTGTCGTACGAACTTCGTATCGCTCCGGTCGAGATCGCGATGGAGTACCTGCGAGCGCTCCATGCGCGCGGGCAAATTCACTTGCCGGCCCCGGACCAACCCGGCCGTTACTTCGGGATGCGCATCGCGCTCACGGCCGAAATGGAGTACTACGCGCCCGAAGATCCGGTCTCTTGGCAACGCATCCTGTTTTACGGTCGAGGGGGTTTCGATGCGATAAACCCACGCCACTTTCCCTATCTTCAACCAGACTTTCGTGAGCCAGAAGAAATTCGGGCGACGGGCAATCGCCCATTGCCTTTCATGATTCTCGTGCGCCGCATGGGTCGCGAACGACAAGCGACAATGCCCATCGACGAAGCTTCGGCCATCATGCGACTGCTCTACGACGACTTTGCCTGCCATTGCGAGCCAAAGCACTTGGAGAACAACCTGCAACATGTCCTCGACAAACTTACCGATCGCGCCCTGCGAAAATCATTTGTCGAACTGTTACCATTACCTAGCGGATCGAAAGACCTCAATCGCATTCGTCCACTCTTTCGTTACTCCGTCTTTCAAAAATATTACAAAAATACCACGCCCGCCGTCGATGAATACCTCGATGGTCCCGCGCGCGAGCACATGCACGACCCTGCGTATCTCGATACGGAACTGAAAAAGCTCGCAATACACCTCGATAGTCGGCCGAGGTACGTGTATGCAAGCCGCGACAAGCAACATACGTGGGAAGGCGTGGGCAATCCAGATCCGTCGCCCGAGGACCATTGAAGGTTTTACCCTGGGTTTTTCGCAACCGTATCGAGCAGCTCCAGTGCTTCCCCAACATGGCGCGCGCCAAACACGAGCGCCGGGCGAAATCGAATCGATCGTTCCCCCGACCCGCCGGCTTCGAGTCCAATCTGTCGCAATCGATGCAGCACGCGATCCCTCGTTGCCGCGTCACACACGTCCACGGCGGCAAATGTCCCCGTGCCGCGCGCCTGCGAAAAAATATCCGGGTAACTTCGGCACAGACCCGAAAGGCCCGAAACCAGGACTTCGCCGGTTTTTCGCGTATGATTCACCAAGTCGTCCTTCTCCACGACTTCGAGAATGACTTCAGCCTGCGCTGCACGCAATGGATCTCCGAGAAACGTATGGAAGAGTCGATAGGGCTCGAGCGGCCAAAACTCGGCGCGCAAATGCAATCCGCCAAGTTGAAACTTTTTCGACCACGTCACGATGTCCGGCGGCGTATCGAGGTGCCATTTGTCGTGCGCCCAGAATGTCCCCGTCGCGCCCAACCCCGTTTGTATTTCGTCGACGATGAACGCCGCCTCGTAATTCGTCAATAGCCACCGCAACGAACGGAAGAACGCCGCACTTGCATGCCGATCCCCTTCGGCTTGTATGGGTTCGACGATGAGCCCCGCAATGGTTCCTCCCGCATCACGCAGCACATGTTCAATCACTTCGAGCGACCTTGCTTCCGCAGCACGGTTTTCCTCGACATGCGCATCGAGCGGAAATAGGTTCGTCGGAAAAGGTACCTCGGGCCAATCGAAGGCCGGAAAGTCGAGCTTGTGCACGGGTTTGCTGCGCGTGGCCGACAATGCACCGAGCGTTCGCCCATGAAATGACCCTGCGAAGGAAATGATTTTCAATTCATCGATGCCTGGTTGCCGATTGCGCATGGCCGCTTCGATTTCCTCGTGCGAACACGACCGGCCTGCACGTCGACGCCGCGCTTTCCATGCAAACGCGGCCTTTAGCGCATTCTCGACCGCTTCCGTGCCGCTCGTCACCGTCATCACGTGATCGTGCCCCGCCGGCGCGTATCGCATGAAAAGACCTTCCACGAGGTCCACCCATTCCGGTGGAGGCGCGACGCCGAGCGCTGGACGAAAGCCCAACGCCCACGCAAATCGATCACGCTTGAATGCTTCGACGAGCGCCGGATGATTGTATCCAATCGGAACAGACGCAAGATGACAGGACACGTCGAGAAGCGTATTTCCATCGACGTCGACGGCATAATTGCCCATACTCCGCCGCGCATCCTGATAATAATGCACCGTGCGCGCATCCTGGTACCTTTGATGACGTGCCCGGATTTCTTCGGATCGCGGTCCAGGCACGCTCGTCTTCATGAGTGCTCGCAATGGTTCCCCTGGAAAAACATCGGCCTGGACTTCTTCGCCCAGCCATTTCATCGGATAAAGGTGCGTCAACTTCGCACGCGCCAAAGGCTCGAGCGACACCGAGGTTTGGCCAATGGGCGCCGGATCCAATAACGGAATCGGGCCACCCTTCGGATCGAGCCGATACGAAACATTGCGGTGCATGGCATGAATTTGTTCGGCATCCACGGTGACGTGATGAATGGCGGCCAGCGCGTCGAGCAGGGTGCGCGCTCGGCGTGGTTCAATCGTGGTCCGTGATTCCTCGCCCACCTGTCGGACGAGAAGCATCATGGGCACCGGTTGGACTTCGATTCCAAGCGTCAATACGTCGCGAAAATCGGGCTGAGCATAAGGCACATGCCACGGAGGGACGACGCGAAAACCCGCTTTGCCATAAGAATATAGGCGCACGAGGCTTTCATGGCGCTGTGGTTCGAACATGTCCATTTCAGCGAGAAGCGATACTTCGGTTGGCTCCACGCCGAGCGCCACTGCGTCGTTTCGTGCGTGTACAGCCGGCAGCGCACGAAGAAGCGCCGCAACGCCCGACCGCCGGTATGCGGGCAACACCAAACTGTGCGACAAGAACGCCACGAGGTGACCCGTTTGTCGATCCACGACACCAAAATCGTCGCGCACCGCCGCAAGCGTTCGTCCTTCCCAAACGAGGCTCATGTGGTAAAACGCCCGGACACGCTGTTCCGCTGGTGTGAGCGACTTGTTCTGAAACCACTCCTGCAACACGTCTCGCCGCTCGATTTCGTTGATCGGGCCGAACTGAGCGTCGAGCGCTCGATATCCAAACTCGAAAGCTTCGTCCGTTCGGACTTCCTCGAGCTCAAAGCGCGCGAGCGCCGCGCCCACTTTTTCGGGATTCTCGCCCGGAAAGATGTCGGTTTCGCGGAAGGACCAGGGTTCGATCGAGGGGTGGACCATCGATTCGGGACACTACCAAAAAGCGACTCCGTGGTGCAGATATTTCGGTCGAAGCGCTGCTGATTCCGGTAATCCGTGCACGGCGCGGAGGCGCTGTCAACAACGTCGAGCAGTTCGAGCTTCGAGTCGTGGGAGCGCAGATTGCATGAGCCAAGTCAGCCGAGCAGTGAGTAAAGGCGCACCTTTGAAAAATCCCGTGCCGCGAGTTGTTCGTCGGTGAGCATGAAATACAGCCGATCGCAATCACCCCATTGAAAGTCGGCAGCATCATCCGAATCGACCTGCAACAAGGCGCGATCGTGCGTGCCGTGCTTGTGCGCGCCAACGTAGTCTTGCGCATCGACATATCCCAATAAGTGATTTTCTACGTAGGTTTTTCCGTTCGGTACAGCCGACCATGTCGCCGAATACTCGCAATGAAAATCCTGCCAGATTTGGTAGAGTCTGGATTCTCGAGAAATGAACGGGGACACTCCGCCCGGTGGCATCTCGAAACGGGAAAATGTGAGACGAGCAAGTCCGTGAATGAAAGGCGTTGGTCGGTCCTTGTCGTCGTATTCGGCTCTCCATTGTATCGTTGGAGGGTCAGCACGCAAGAGAGCCGAATCAGGACCCTCGAAATGAATCACTCGGCACGCATCGAAATCTTCATCTTGGTCGTACGTCGTCCATTGACTGTTGTAAAAAAAGAGCAGCGTTCCTGCATGAGGAAGAGCATTTTCCGAATCATGCGGCGCAATGTCCTCGAGCCGAATCTGCGCAACGAATTCCATGGGAACGCCGTCGCGTCTTGGCCATTCGACATTCGGAGGAAGATCCGGAAGTCCGCCAAATCGAGAAGCCCCGAGCGCCAATTGTTGCATGGCTTCAGCGAACTTCTTGCGATCGGCGTTGTGCTCCTCTTTGTTGCTCTGAAAATCCACAGGAGCGTGGCAAATCTGTCGCGCAGAAATATGGATGGCAGGCCGAATCAAAGGATCGAGGTCTGCCACGAGATCGGCATGTCCAGCCGTGTTCAAGCAATCCAAAATGACTTTACGGTTCATGTCCCATACCTCGTACGTCGAAAGAAGCGAATTTGGGGGATGGTGATATCTTTGCGGCCGACTGCGCCGAAGTCGTTTGCGCATGCTGGCTGTCCGCCGTCGTCGGCTCACGCATCGCGATTGTCCTCGCGTATCGATGGAAGGCGCACGAGCGACGTATTCGCCGGCAGGCGCACGCGCAAGCGATCTGCGAGGCTTTGAAGTGCAATGCACAAGGCATGAGCGGCCGCGTCGCCAGCATCAGCACGGAGTCGCATTTCTGGATACGCGGCATGAGCGAGCTGGTAAAACATGTTTTGCGTGCGCCAAAGATCAATGGGAAATCCAGCTCGATTGGCGAATTCGACGACGCCATCGAGTTCGGTGTATGCCGACGGATGATCACTCTGGGTCGAAAGTCGCTCGGCAAGCGCTTCGACGGTTCGTTCGAGCGCAAAGGTGATGGCTGGTTTGTCGATGCGCAGATGCTGTTCTTTGGCTCGCGCTAGAAGTCGTTGCATGTTTGCGACATTGGGCGGAACTTCTTCGGCGGCTTGGTGCAAGTCTGCGCCGAGCACCAATTCGCCGGCGACGAGAAGCGCGCGTGGAATGGGACTTTGTAGGGGTGCGCGGCGGCGCACCCCTACAAAGTCCCATTC
>Ga0138256_10004103_pt1 | contig 15478 bp, 16 predicted proteins | sample KNB2016incub_MG_FD_105486 | JGI IMG/M metagenome (GOLD analysis project Ga0138256, IMG submission 105486) | Active sludge microbial communities from wastewater in Klosterneuburg, Austria - KNB2014incub_MG | ecosystem: Engineered > WWTP > Activated sludge > Unclassified | place: Austria... | reverse complement strand
GACATCGAGCATGACGCCGGTGATCGCCAGCGTCTCGGCGCCTTGCAGATTGGTGCTGGCCGGCACGTCGAAGCTGACCGGACCCGCCGGCGCGGTCGGCACGCTGCCGTCGGCCGGGAATTCGATGGTCGTCACCGGCTCGGGGGCGGCAGCGGTGCCAGCAATGGTGACGCCATTGGCCGTGGCGTAGACATTCCAGGTGTCGGTGGCCGACTTCTGGAAGTAGTAGGTCAGCGCCACCTCCTGGCCCTTGGCGTCGTAGAGGGTCAACGACGTGGCATTGTTGTAGGTCTCCGCGTCGGTGAAGTCGATCTTCGGTCCGGCGCCGGGCAGCGTCACGGCCTGGCGGGCGTCGAGATTCATCTCGACCGCGATCTCGCTCGTTGGCGACGGGCGCACGCCCGCGGTCGGCAGCCGCAGCGGCACCGCCTGTCCGGGCTGCACCGTGCCCTGGTCGTCGGCGCGGTAGCCCATCAGCCGCATGCCACCGTTGTTGACGATGAAGCCTTCGCGGTCGACCTTGAACTGGCCGTTGCGGGTAAAGACCGGCGGGCTGTTGCCATCGGTGACCTGGAAGAAACCGGCCCCGTTGATCGCCAGGTCCATCGGATTCTCCGTCGTCGAGATATTGCCTTGCGAGAACTGCTGCGCCACCTGGCTCAGCGTGGTGCCGATGCCGATGGACTGGGTGCCGGAGCCGTTCAGCGCCGTGGCGTAGACGTCGGAGAACTCCGCCCGCGCGACCTTGCTGCCGTAGGTGTTGGCGTTGGCGATGTTGTTGCCGATGATCTGCAGGTGCTGGCTGGTGGCGTTGAGCCCGGAGAGGCCTTGCTGGAAGCTCATGGAGGGTCCTTGTCTGGTTTGGCGTGGGGTGTTTCAGTTGAAGGCCTTGACGTCGGCATAGCCGACGCTGCCGCTGTACTGCGTTTCCAGGTTGAGCCGGTCGCCGGCGGTGCTGACGGCCACGACGCGGTCGCGCATCAGGGGCGTGCTCGGCACCACGGCAGCTCCGACGGTGGCACTGACGCGAAAGCGATAGGGGGCGCCATCGGGCAGCGTCGGCGCCGCCCAGCCGAAGCCATGGCGGCCGGCGCCCTGGGCGCCGAGTTCGAGCGTGTCGACGACATGGCCCGAGGGCGCCAGGACCTCCACCTTCACCCGGTCGGCGCTGCCCGTGAGCTCGAAGCCGCCGGCACCGCTGCCGTTCATCACCGCCAGGCGGTCGCCTTGCAGCGTGACGTCATGGCCGACCAGCGCCGCACCTTGCAGCGTCTGCATCTGCACGAACTGGCGGTTCAGCCCCTCGACGGTGGTGTTGAGCTGCTCGATGCCGTTGACGGTGTTGATCTGCGCCATCTGGCTCGTGACCTGCGCGTTGTCCATCGGATTGAGCGGGTCCTGGCTCGTCATCTGCGCCACCAGCAGCTTCAGGAAGCGGTCGGCGCTGCCGGCTTGGTTGGCCGTGGGCGCGACGGCGGCGATGCCGTTGACCGATGACAGCGACAGCGCGTCCAGGCTGCTCATGACTGCCCGATCTGCAGCGTCTTGAGCAGCAGGCTGCGCGCCGTATTCATGACCTCCACGTTGTTCTGGTACGAGCGTGATGCCGAGATCATGTTCACCATCTCCTCCACCGGATTGACGTTGCTGTAGGTGACGTAGCCTTCCTTGTCGGCACCGGGGTGGCGCGGGTCGTGCACGCGGCGGCCGGGGCTCGTGTTCTCGGAGATCGTCGACACGCGCACGCCGGCGCTGGCGCCGCGCTGGCCGGCCCCTTCGGCGAGCGCGGTCTGGAACACCACTTGGCGCGCCTTGTAGGCGCTGCCGTCGGGGCCGGCCACGGTATCGGCGTTGGCCAGGTTGGAGGCCACCACGTTCAGGCGCTGGCTCTGCGCGCTGACGCCGCTGCCGGCGATGTCGAAGATGTTGAGCAGGCTCATGGTCAACCCTGGTGGTGGCTCTTCATCGCGTCGAGCAGCGTGCGCACGCTGCCGTTGATGAAGCGCAAGGTGGACTCGTACTTGACGGCGTTGTCGGCGAAGGCGGCGCGCTCGCGGTCCATGTCCACCGTATTGCTGTCCAGGTTGGTCTGGCTGGGCACGGCGTAACGCAGCGCGGGGGCGGACCGCCCACCCGGGGTCATGACCCCGGCGGCGATGGCCGACCCCGGGCCGGCACTGCCAGTGGCGGCGCGCAAGGCCGAGGCGAATTCGAAGTCGCGGGCCTGGAAGCCGGGGGTGTCGGCATTCGCGATGTTGCCGGCGATCAGTCGCTGGCGCTCGGCGCGCAAGCTCAGCGCCTGGCTGTGGAAGTCGAAGCTCTCGGTGAGGCGGGCGATCATGCGGTGCTCCTTGCCGCCGGGTTCAGCGCCTTGTCCACGGAACCCCGGCCGGCAGAAGCATTCTGGGCAAGGCCCGGTTGCGACATGAGTGCGAATAGCGGGCTCGAAAGCCGTCAATTCAGCACCGGCGCCCGGTCAGGTCTGGTTACATTCCACCCCGTGAACATGCGCCCTGCCCCCACCCGCGCCGCTGCGCTGCTGGCTGCCGCCCTGGCGGCCATGGCCGCGCCTGCGGCCGAGCTTCCGCCGCAGGCCGTGGCCGCGGCGCTGGCGCTGGCCACCGAGGCCGCGCAGGCGCTGGCTCCGCCCGACGCGCGCGTGCTGGCCAGCGCCGGCGCGCTGGACCCGCGGCTGAAGCTGGCGCACTGCACGTCGGTCCAACCCTATCTGGTGGCCGGCTCGCCGAGCTGGGGCCGCACCCGCGTGGGCCTGCGCTGCACGCAAGGCAGCACGCCCTGGAATGTCTTTCTGCCGGTCACCGTGCAGGTGCTGGCCCCGGCCCTGGTGAGCAGCGCCAACCTGCCAGAGGGCACCCGGCTCGATGCCTCGCAGCTGGTTCAGGCCGAGGTCGACTGGGCCGCGGCCGCGACGCTGCCGTTCACGGCCGATCAGGCGCTGTCGGGCCGCGTGCTGGCGCGCCCGGTGGCGGCCGGCGCGGCCCTGCGGCCCACCGACCTGCAGCCCCGGCTGTGGTTTGCCGCGGGCGACACCGTGCAGATCTCGGCGCGCGGCCGTGGCTTCGCCATCAACGTCGAGGGGCGCGCCTTGACCTCCGGCCGGGAGGGTCACCCGGCACGTGTGCGCACCGAAAGCGGCCGCGTGGTCGTCGGCCGACCGGTCGGCGAGCGCCGCGTGGAGCTGGCGCTGTGACGCGGCCGACCTGCAGCGACCCCCGCATCTCGGGGGGATTGAAGAAAACATCGCTCCTGGCCCTAAAGTCCGCTGGCCGGGGTACCGATAGAACGTTCATGTCGTCGGGTCCACACGGCCGCCGTGACCCTGACAGGAGTCCATCATGAAAATCGGTCCTCTCGAATCCAAGCCAGCCGCGACAACCGTTTCGGAGCGCAAGAGCCCGCCGGCGACGGCGCAAGCCGGTACCGAGCCCAGCGCACAAGTCGCCCTTTCGCCCGCAGCCTCGGCGCTGGCCGGCGCGGGAACCGACCCCGCCTTCGACACCGCCAAGGTCGAGCGCGTGGCCCAGGCCATCCGCGACGGCAAGTTCACGGTGAACCCCGAGGCCATCGCCGACAAGCTGATCTTGAACGCCGCGGAACTGCTCGGCCGCCGGCTCAGCTGACCGCCGGGGTTTCCGTTCCATGATGTCCACGCAAGAGGAGCGGCAAGCCGTGCAGCGCGCCGCCGATCTGGAAATTCCGCTGTTGGCGCTGGAGCAGCAACTCGGCGCCCTGGGACTGGCGTTGCGCCAGCAGGATGCCGCCGCGGTGGACCATGTGGCCGCCGAGCTGCACGCCACGCTGGTTTCAGCCGTCGGCGAGTTCGCGCGCGCCGCCCGCAACGGTGGCGTTCCACCCGTGCTGCGTCGGCGGCTCGCGCATGCCGGTGGCCAGGTCGCCGCGCAGCGCGAAGCGCTGGCCCGCGCCACGGCGTCGCTGGACCGGGCCATCGACGTGCTGATCCCCGACCTGGCCCCTGCGCACGCCCTGTACTCCGCTGCCGGTGGCGCTGCGCGCGCCGGTGGACAAGGCGCAAGCCTGCTGGCCTGAAGGCGCGGCCAGCGCCTCGCCACCCTTCGCGGCCAACGGCTGTCACGAGTAAAAAGACCGGCTCTCGCCGGTCTTCCTGTTTGCAGGGCCGCCGCGACGGCCCGTCGTCCCTGCCCTACCACTCGCGCAGCCGCGTCCTCAGCCGGGCGATCGACTGGCTGTGCAACTGGCAGACGCGGCTTTCGGTGACGCCGAGCACGGCGGCGATCTCCTTCAGGTTCATGTCCTGCTCGTAGTACATGCTCATCACGTACTGCTCGCGTTCGGGCAGGTTCTTGATCGCCTCGACCAGCGCCTCGCGCATGCGCTGGTCCTGCAGCCGTGCCATCGGGTTGGCGTCGGCGTCGGCGACGTGGCGGTCCAGGTAGTCGTCGTCGGCCTCGTCGCCGCTCATGTCTTCCAGATAGATGAGCTGGGTGCCGCGCACCTTGCCCAGCAGTTCCTGGTAGTCGGTGAGCGACAGCCCCATCTCGCGCGCGATCTCGCTTTCGCTGGGGGCGCGGCCGTGGCGCTGCTCCAGCTTGTGCACCGCGGTCTCGATGCTGCGCTGGTGGCGGCGGTCGCCGCGGCTCATCCAGTCGTTGCCGCGCAACTCATCCAGCATGGCGCCGCGGATGCGCTGGGTGGCGAAGGTCTCGAACTGCACGCCCTGCGCGGCGTCGAAGCGGCTCAGCGCGTCGCTCAGGCCGATCATGCCGACCTGGATGAGGTCGTCCAGTTCCACGTTGGCCGGCAGCTTGGCGATCATCTGGTGCGCCAGTCGCCGCACCAGCGGGCTGTACTGCTTGAGCAGGGCGCCGGCGTCGAGTTGTCCCTTGGCGGTGTACATGGTGTCGGCCTCTATCGGAATGCGGTTCGGTGCGGGATCGGGCCGGCGGCTGCCGGCCAGGGGCCTGCCGCGGCGGCAGGCCCCGGCGCCGGCAGATCGTCGACTTCGAGTTGTGCCCCGAGCAGGCGCTGGAGCGTGTCGTCGGGGGCTGCGCCGGGATCGCCGGCGGGGTCGATCAACGCCCAGTCGCGCAGCGCGGCACCCAGGAAGGTGTCGGCACAGCCGCCCAGGCTGGCGGCGATGCCCCGGACCCGCGGCGAAGACGGCGACGCCGCCAGCAGCAAGTCGAAGCTCAGCAGGCCGCAGCGGCGCGCAAGCCACTTGCAGTTGGCATAGGCGTGCTTGATGCTCTCGGGATGGTCGGCGCCGATCAGCATCGGCCGCACGGCGCGGCGCTGGAACAGCCGCGCCAGGTCCGGACCTTCGGCGTGCAGCAGCAGCACCTCGGCAACCGGAGCGGCCAGCTGCAGCGCCTCGATGAAGGCGCCGGCCGAGCCCCGGGTGTCCACGTAGGCCAGCGGCAGGCCACGCGCCGGCAGGTAGGAAACGCGCGGCGCCAGGCGTTCGATGCAGGCCGCCAGGTCCACGCGCGCCAGCTCGTGCGGCAGCGGTGCACTGGCGGCAGCGTCCACCACCAGCACCTCGCGGCCCTGTGCGGCCAGCGCCGCGGCCACGCGGTCGAGCACCACGCCGCTGAACGGCACGTGGGGGTTCGCCGCCAGTGCCAGCACGTGGCGGCCGCGGCCGGCGAAGAGCCGGCGCAGGCCGTCGGCCTGGTCCAGCGGCATGCGCATGGACGCCTTCTGGAAGCCGCGCACGGGCGCGGCCGCGGGGTGGCGGGCGGGCATCGGCGTCAAGCTTGAGCCGCCAGTTCGGCGGCCGGCACGCGGGCGCCGGCGAAGATCAGGTTGACATCGTCGCGGTCCAGCCGCCAGGCCGCGCTGCCGCCGCCCTTCAGTGCCGTCTTCACCAGCGCACTGGCCGACAGGCGATGCCAGTCCTCGGGCACGCGCTGGCCGTTGGCCACCGCCACCACCTTGAGCTTGTGGCGGATCATCGCGTCCAGCGCCGGCGCCAGCTTCACCGACTCGTCCAGCTTGGACAGGATGACGCCACTGCAGTTGGGCGCGGCATAGGCCGCGAGCTGGTCCTCGATGGTCTCGCCCTGCGCCGAGGCGTTGATCACCAGCAGGCGCTGGATGGCGCGGTGCGACACCATCTCCAGCAGTTCGCGCGTGCGGCTGTCGCGCTGCGCCATGCCGGCGGTGTCGATGAGCACCAGCCTCTTGCCCGACAGCAGGTCGAGCAGGTCCTCCAGCGACGCGCGGTCGTGCGCGGTGTGCACCGGCACGCCCAGGATGCGGCCGTAGGCACGCAGTTGCTCGTGCGCCGCCACGCGGTAGGCATCCAGCGTGACCAGGCCCAGGTTGGCCGCACCATGCTGCGTGGCGAAGGCCGCGGCCAGCTTGGCCGTGCTGGTGGTCTTGCCCACGCCGGTGGCGCCGATCAAGGCATAGACGCCACCCGCATCCTCGAGCGCGCTTTCGCGCTCGGCGGTGTGCAGGTTTCGCTCCAGCACCTGGGCCGCCCAGCTGCTGCCGTCGACATCGGCCGGCAGGCTTTCGAGCAGCTTGCGCACCAGGGCCGGCGAGAAGCCGGCGTCCAGCAGCTGCTGCGCCAGCATCGCCTGGCGTGGCTGGCGCTGCAGCTTCTCCATGAAGGCCAGCGCACCGAAGCGCTGCTCGATGAGGCCGCGCATGGAACGCAGCTCGGACAGCATCTCGATGGGTTCGCCGCGCAGCGCCAGCGCCGGCGAGGCCACTGCCGCGGCACCGGGAGGCGCATCCGGCATCTGCTCGCCCAGCGCCGACATCGCTGGCGGCGCGGCGCAGTGGCGCGAACGCGCGGCCTCGATCGGCGCCGCGGCGGGTGGCGCCGGTGGCACGGGTGGCGCGGTCCGCTGCGGCTCCGCCACCGGCGCCTCTGCGGCCAGCTCCGACCGCCGGCGCCTGAGCATGCGCTGGCGCACATAGTCCTGGAACGACAGCGTGCTCATCTGCAGCTGCTCCACGTCCTGCTCGACGCTGGCGTCCGGCGCCGGCCGTTCGACGCCGCGGCCCGCGGCGCCTGCCGCAGCCTTCCCGCTCGCCGCCGCGGCCGCGGCGGCGCGTGCCGGCGGCAACCCGTCGCCCAGGCGCTCGATCTGCAGCACGCTTTCGGGCGCCATGGCCAGCACCTCCACGCCTTCGGCGGAGGACTTGGTCGACATCACCACGGCGTCGTCGCCGAAGGCCTGCCGCACCAGGGCCAGGGCGTCACGCGAGGTGCGGGCGGTGAAGCGTTTCAGGTTCATGCCGTGCTTCCGATGATCGAACCGATGCGGATCGAATGGGTTTCAGGGATCTCGCTGTGGCCCAGCACCTTGAGCCGGGGTGCCGCGCGCCTGAGCAGCCGCGCCATCGGGGCGCGGATGTGGTCGGGCACCAGCAGGCAGGCCGGGTGCCCCAAGTCTTCCTGGCGCCGCGCGGTGTCGGCGGCGCTGCGCGTGAGCGAGTCGGCCACGCCGGGGTCCAGCGCTGCGCCGTGCGGCGAGGTCAGGGCCTGGGTCACGAGCCGTTCCAGGTCGGGGTCGAGCGCGATCACGTCGAGCTCCTTCACCGGGCCGTAGATCTGCTGCACGATGGCCGGTGCCAGGTGGGTGCGGATGCGGCGCGCCAGTTCGCCGGCGTCGGTCACCGTGGCGGCGTGTTCGGCCAGGCATTCGACGATGGAGCGCATGTCGCGGATGTGCACACCCTCTTCCAGCAGCAGTTGCAGCACGCGTTGCAGGGTGGCGATACCGACCATCTTGGGAACCACGTCTTCGATCAGTTTGGGGGCCAGCTTGGTGACGTGCTCGACGAGCGCCTGGGTCTCCACGCGGCCCAGCAGCCGGGCCGCATTCACCTGCATCAAGTGTGAAAGATGGGTCGCCACCACGGTGGCGCAATCAACCACCGTAAACCCGGCCATTTGGGCCATCTCCTTGTGCCGCTCCTCGATCCACACCGCGGGCAGGCCGAAGGCCGGATCGGTGGTCTTGGCACCGGGCAAGGCCTGCGTGGCACCCCCCGGGTTGATGGCCAGCCACTGCCCCGGCACGGCCTCGGCCTCGCCCACCACCGCGCCGCGCAACGTGACGCGGTACATGCTCGGCTTGAGCTCGACCAGGTTGTCGCGGATGTGCACCGGCGGTGGCAGGAAACCCACGTCCTGCGCGAATTTCTTGCGCACGCCCTTGATGCGCGCCAGCAGGTCGCTGCCGGCGGTGGCGCGGGTCTTGTCCACCAGCGCGATCAACCGGTAGCCCACCTCCAGGCCCAGCGTATCCACCGGCAGCAGGTCGTCCCAGCTCGCCTCGGCATTGGCCGCAGGCGCCTCGCCGCCTTCGCCGCTGCCGCGACGCTGCGGCTGTTCGGCGGCACGGCGGCGCTTGCGCATCAGCTGCCACGACAGCAGCCCCAGCCCCGAGCTGACGATGAGAAAGACCAGGTGCGGCATGCCCGGCACCAGGCCCAGCAGCGCCACCACGCCGGCCGCCACGCCCAAAGCGCGCGGCGAGTCGAAGACCTGGCCGCCGATCTGGCTGCCGATGTCCTGGTCCTTGCCCACGCGCGAAACGACCATCGCCGCCGCCACCGACACCAGCAGCGCCGGAATCTGCGCCACCAGCGCGTCGCCGATGGCCAGCGTGATGTACGAGCGCGCCGCCTCGCTGCCGCTCATGTCGTGCATCGCCAGGCCGATGACGAAGCCGCCGACCATGGTGATGAACAGGATCAGAAGCCCTGCCATGGCATCGCCGCGAACGAACTTGCTGGCACCGTCCATGGAACCGAAGAAGTCGGCCTCCTCGCCCACCTCGGCGCGGCGACGGCGGGCTTCCTTCTCGTCGATGAGGCCGGCATTCAGGTCGGCATCGATGGCCATCTGCTTGCCCGGCATGGCGTCCAGCGCGAAGCGCGCGCCGACCTCGGCGATGCGCTCGGCACCCTTGGTGACGACGACGAAATTGATGACGACCAGGATCGCGAAGACGATCAGGCCGACGGCGAAGTTGCCACCGATGAGGAAGTGGCCGAAGGCCTCGATGACCTTGCCGGCCGCGCCCGGCCCGGTGTGGCCTTCCATCAGCACCACGCGCGTGGAGGCCACGTTCAGCGACAGCCGCAGCAGCGTGGTCACCAGCAGCACCGTGGGCAGGGCCGCGAAGTCCAGCGGCTTGACCATCTGCGCGCTGACCATCATGACGGTGAGCGCCAGCGCGATGTTGAAGGTGAACAGCAGGTCGAGCACGAAGCTCGGCAGCGGCAGCACCATCATGGCCAGCATCATGACCACGAAGCCGGGCAGCAGCAGCGCCTTCATGGCGGCGGCGCGGGCGCCGGCCTGGGGGCCGAGCAGCGCGGTCAGGCGGGCCGTGAGCGCGTTCATCAAACGACCCTCCGCGCGGCCGTGTCAGCGTGGGCCGAGCTGCCGAGCGGGTCCATGTCGGCGGGCACCTCGGGCCGCGGCGCCTCTCCCGGCAACGGCCGGCCGGCGGCCATGGCGTCGCGCACCTGGTAGACCCAGGCCAGCACCTGCGCCACGGCACCGAACAGGCGCGCCGGGATCTCCCGGTCGACCTCGCAGTGTGCATACAGCGCGCGCGCCAGCGGCGGCGCCTGCAGCACCGGCACCTTGGCGTCGCGTGCCAGGTCGCGCATGCGCAGCGCCAGCAGGTCGGCGCCCTTGGCCACCACGCGCGGCGCGGCCATCGTCGCCTCGTCGTATTTCAGCGCCACCGCGTAGTGGGTCGGGTTCATGACCACCAGGTCGGCGCGCGGCACGGCGGCAAGCATGCGGCGGCCGACCATCTCGCGCATGCGCAGCTTCATCTTGCCCTTGACCTCGGCGTTGCCCTCGACCTCCTTCATCTCCTTCTTCACTTCCTCGATGCTCATGCGCAGCCGGCGCCGGAGCAGCTGGCGTTGCAGCGGCACGTCGACCAGCGCGAACACCGCCAGCACGCCCACCAGCAGCAGCAGGCCGCTCAGCAGCAGCCGGCCGCCTTCGGCCAGCGCCGCCGGCAAGGGCATGGCCAGCAGTTGCGCGTGCAGCGTCCACTGCCGGCTCAGCACCAGCGCAGCGGCGCCGCCCAGCACCGTGGCCAGCAGGCAGGCCTTGAGCGTGTCGACGAGTTGCGGACCGGCGAAGACGCGTTTCAGTCCGGCCAAGGGATTGAGCTTTTCGAATTTGGGCTGCAGCGGTTCCCAGGTGAGGTTCCAGCCTCCAGCCAGCGCGCCGCCGGCCAGCGCCACCACCACAACGAGGGCGAACAACGGCAGCAGCAGCGCCAGCGCGTGCTGGCTCGAGGCGGACAGCCGCTCCACCATGGTGCCGGCGTGGGCCAGCTGCGCCGCGTCGAAGCGCAGCGCGTCGGCCACCAGCCGGTTCAGCCAGGCGGTGACGTCGGGGGCGAAGACGGCCAGCAGCCCCACGCCCGCGCCGAGGGCGCCAAGGTGGCCCAGGTCGCGCGAACGCGCCACCTGGCCTTCGCCGCGCGCTTTCTCGATGCGGCGCTGGGTGGCGGGAAGCTTGCGGTCCTGTGCGGTTTCGGCCATGGCTCGGTAGGCTCGTGGGAGAGTGCTCCCAGGGCTGGACCGGGCCAAGCTCGCCTGCGGTGGGGGTCAGGCAAAGGTGGCCAGGCCACGACGGGCTGGAGAGCCTTGCCATGGTGCGACCGCGGCGCGCCGGCTTGAGGCCGATAAGCGGGCGAATCCGCCGCGTGTTCCCTTGCCTCGCGCGGCCGCGGCTTGAGCCGCGCGCCTGCGCTGTGCCTCAGCGGCCCGGTTCTTCGACGTTGCCGGACTGGCCGGCCGGGGTGGTGGATGGGGTCGCCACCACGGTGCCGAGATCGGGCGCGATCGACGCTGTCTGCTGCAGCATCCGGCCGCCGGTGAAGACCCGCTCCTCGGCGTCGCGTGTCATCACCACCACGCTGATGCGGCGGTTGGTGGGCGCCAAGGGGTCCTTGCGGTCGAACGGGTTGCTGGCGGCCAGGCCCTGCACGCGCAGCACGCGGTCGTCGGCCAGGCCGCCGGCCACGAGTTCGCGTCGTGAGGCATTGGCGCGGTCGGACGAGAGTTCCCAGTTGCTGTAGCCGCGTTCGCCGGCGCTGTAGGCCTGCGCGTCGGTGTGGCCCTCCAGCGTCAGGCGATTGGGCACCTCGGTGAGGAGAGCGCCGATCTCGCGCAGCAGTTCGCGCATCTGCGGCTCGACCACCGCGCTGCCGCTGGGAAACATGGGTCGCCGGTCCTGGTCGACGATCTGGATGCGCAGGCCGTCCTGCGTCATGTCGAGCAGGATCTGCGATCGCAGGCCGGCCAGGCGCGAATGGCCTTCGATCATGCTCTCCACCTTGCGCTGCAGGTCCTGCAGGCGCACGACCTCGGCACGGGCCTGCTCGGCCTTCAGCTTGTGCACGTTGATGGTGTCGCGTGGCGCCTCGATCTCGCCACGCTTGATCTGGCCGGTGGTCTGGGTCAGGTCCTTGCCCCCGCCCTTGACGATATGCGCGGCGTCGCCGGCGCCCGAGCCGCTGGCCAGCAGCGCCATCTTCAGCGGCGAGCCGAAATAGTCGGCGATGCCCTTCTTGTCGCCTTCGGTGGTGGAGCCCAGCAGCCACATCAGCAGGAAGAAGGCCATCATGGCCGTCACGAAGTCGGCGTAGGCGATCTTCCACGCGCCGCCATGGGCACCATGGCCGCCCTTCTTGACGCGCTTGACGATGATCGGCTGCAGCTTCTTGGCGTCGCCAGCCATCACTTCTTTCCTTTGACGTGGCCTTCGAGCTCGGTGAAGCTCGGGCGGTCGGTCGAATACAGCACCTTGCGGCCGAATTCGATGGCCACCTGCGGCGCATAGCCCTGCATGCTGGCCAGCAGCGTGGTCTTGATGCACTGGAGTTCCTTGCCGGCATCCTCCACCTTCTGTTCCAGCAGGCCGCCGAGCGGCTCGGCAAAGCCGTAGGCCAGGAAGATGCCCAGGAAGGTGCCCACCAGCGCCGAGCCGATCATGGCGCCCAGCACGGCCGGCGGTTGGCCCACCGAGCCCATGGTGTTCACCACCCCCAGCACCGCGGCCACGATGCCGAAGGCCGGCAGCGCACCGGCCATGCGCTGGATGGCCGCCACCGCGGCGTGTTCTTCCTGGTGGTGGGTCTCGATCTCGCTGTCCATCAGGCTTTCGATCTCGTGCGCATTCAGGTTGCCCGAGACCATCATGCGCAGGTAGTCGGTGATGAACTCGGTGACATGGTGATCCTTGCCCACGTTGGGGTATTTCTGGAACAGCGGCGAGTTGTGCGGGTCCTCCACGTCCTTTTCGATGGACATCAGGCCTTCCTTGCGCGCCTTCTGCAGGATGTCGTAGAGCAGCGCCAGCAGCTCCATGTAGCGGGCCTTGCTGAACTTGCTGCCCTTGAAGCACTGGCCGATGCCACGCACCGTGGCCTTCACCACCTTCATCTGGTTGTTGGCCAGAAAGGCGCCGATGGCCGCGCCGAAGATGGTGACCATCTCGAAGGGCAAGGCCTTGAGGATGACGCCGATGTTGCCGCCGTGCACGATGAAGACACCGAACACGCAGCCCAGGGCCATGACCCAACCGATGATGACGAACATGAGCAGTGATCCACGTTGCGCCCGTGCACGACAGGCACCTTGCCGGGCTTGCGTGGGTTATCGGCCGCGCCCGCCTGCGGTTGAGCCCGGCGCGGCGGCGCCTGGCCGGTAGATCCACAGCGGCCGCCGGCCCGCCCCCTGCAGGCAGGCTGCGGGCGGCTGCCCCGGCACCGGGAATTCCAGACTCGCCAGCCAGCCCTGCGGACCCAGTTCGCGCCGCGCCTTGTCGAAGACGCGGGCCATACTCTCCGGGCGTTGGAAGACGTAGACGAGGTCGTAGCCCGCCCACGAGCCGGCCCACAGGTCGCCACGGCGCACCCGGGCCCAGCGGCAGCGCAGACGCGCCGCCAGCGCCAGCGGCAGGCTCCATTCCACGCCATGCAATTCGGCGCCGGGCCACAAGCGGCGCAGCGCCGCCAGACCGTGGCCGAGGCCGCAGCCCGCATCGAGCACGCGTTTCGGCTTGCCGACCACGCCATCCAGGCCTCGCAAGGCATCGCGCGGTGTCGGAAAGAACGGTGCGTCGCGCCAGGCGCGCAAGGGGTAGGCCAGCAGCAGCGGCAGCAGGGCCAGCAGCCAGACCCAGGCCGGCAACGCCTGGCCCAGCCCGAGGCCCAGTGCCGACAGCGGAAAACCGGCCGCGGCAATGCCTTGTCGCCAGCGGCCCCGGCAGGACGCGGCGAGCACGGCCGACACGGCCAGGCCAGAAAGCAGTCCCAGCCCGGCGGGCGTGCCGCTCGCGGCCGACAGCACCCAGGCCGCCCAGCCGCCGGCCCAGGCCAGCAGCGCAGGCAGGGGCCAAGGCCAGCGCGACGGCCTGAGGATGGGCAGCGAGGTGAGGATCGACACCGGAATGACTCGAGGGCGAGGTGTCCAGTGTCGACGGCGCCCGGGCCGCAAGAGTCCGGATCAGAGGGCCGAAAACGGCCTTGTCGCCACCCGCAGCGTCTTCAGCCGCGGCGCCGGCACACGAAAAGGAGCGGACCCCGCGGGGCCCGCTCGAAAGCACAGGGGACTGTGCCAGGAGGAGACGAGCAATGAACTCAAGAGTCTTATCGGCTCTCCGCGCGGCAACTTGAGCGGCAAAGCGTGATCAATGTCCGCCCGCGGCCGGCACGAACGCACCCCCGCGCGGGCAGAGATGCAGGCCCATGCCGGTACGAAGGTCGCCGGCCGGCTCCGCATCGTGGTTGTCCAGCGACCGCTGCACCGCCGGCTTGCCCTTGCCGGCGCGTGCCGGCGGGTTGCACAGCCCGCACACATAGTGGCGCGCGATCTCGTGCGGATGCGTCACGAAGTGGCCGCCGCACTTGCGGCACTTGGTCATGGTGAGCATGCCGTTGTCGACGAATTTCACCAGCCGCCAGGCGCGCGTCACGCTCAACAGCGGTTCCAGGCCCTGCGACTGCATCTGCTCCAGGTACAACTGGTAGGCCTTGATGACGGTGTCGATCTCGTCCAGCGCCGCCACCTTGTTCAGGTATTCGTGCGTATTCAGGAACAGGCTGGCGTGGATATTGGGCTGCCAGGTCATGAACCAGTCGGTGGAAAACGGCAGCTGGCCCTTGCTCGGGCTCTTTCCCGCCACTTCCTTGTACAGGCGCAGCAGGCGTTCGTAGCTCAAGTCGGTTTCGCTTTCAAGCACCTGCAACCGCGCGCCGAGCTGGATCAGCGTGACGGCGCGTTCGATCTGCCGGGCTTCGGTGAGAATGCTCTTGCTGCGGGCCATGTGCGTTCTCTCGAGTGGATGGGATGCCGTCAGGCGGCTTCCTGGTGGCGCCCGGCCATCAGGATGGACGCGTGCAGACGCGACATGCCGTCGTTGGCGGCGCCCTTGCCGTGGTTGGTGATGAGGTTCCACACCACGTCGTCGTCCATGCGAAAGCGGCAAAGCAACGTGTTGGTGGTGGCGATCTTCATCATCTGTGCCGGGGTGAGCGTGCCAATCAGCGCGGCGGTGTCCTCGTTCACGCCCAGGCGGAACAGCGCCTGGTCGCGGTCGGTGCGGATCAGGCTCTGCGCCAGCATCAGGTAGGAGAGGTTGGCTTCGCGGATCTCGGCCAGGATCTGTTCGCTGTTCATGGGTCTTCTCCAGGGTTCGGGTGTCACGAATCGATGGAGTGAACTGTAGGCAGCCGAATTGGCCGCGGACATCAGCCCAGTTCCGTGGCTGCAGTCCTGCTTCTTCCACCGCGCCTGTCAGGCAAATTCCTACACGCGGCTCGGTCCGTGACGGACCGCACGAAGCCGGGCGCTAGACGCGCTCGATGCGGGCGTAGGCGCTGTGGTTGTGGATGGACTCGAAATTCTCGACATCCACCCGGTAGCGGCCGATGCGCGCATCGGCATTCAGCCGCAGCGCCACGTCGCGCACCAGGTCTTCCACGAACTTGGGGTTTTCGTAGGCGCGCTCGGTGATCCACTTCTCGTCGCTGCGCTTGAGCATGGGCCAGATCTCGCTGGACGCACTTTCCTCGGCGAAGCGCACGAGTTCCTGCCATTCCACCGGTGCGCCGACTTCCACGCGCAGCGTCACCAGCGAGCGCTGGTTGTGTGCACCGTAGTCCGAGATTTCCTTCGAGCAGGGGCACAGGGTCTTCACCGGCACGCCCACTTCCATCCACAGCGTGGTGGCACCGGCACGGGTGTCGGCGATCCAGCGGCCCTGGTAGTCGAGCAGGCTCTGCAGGCCCGACACCGGCGCACGCTTGCGGATGAAGAAGCTGAAGGCGGCTTCGATGCGGCCTTCCTGCGCGCCCAGCTTGTCCAGCATGGCGGCATGGCGCTCGCGCAAGGTGGCCGCGTCCAGCGGCACGTCCAGCGCTTCGAGCCAGGCCACGAAGCGCGACATGTGCGTGCCCTTCTTCTCGGCCGGCAG
>Ga0138256_10004102_pt1 | contig 15479 bp, 16 predicted proteins | sample KNB2016incub_MG_FD_105486 | JGI IMG/M metagenome (GOLD analysis project Ga0138256, IMG submission 105486) | Active sludge microbial communities from wastewater in Klosterneuburg, Austria - KNB2014incub_MG | ecosystem: Engineered > WWTP > Activated sludge > Unclassified | place: Austria... | reverse complement strand
GACTATTTTTTCGTTTACAAATTCCGTGGTTGACGTTACCTGATCATGCGTCTTGTCTATGGTTCGACTGACCATATCCACCTTGTCCCGAGCCGTCAATGCAGTGTGCCCTACAATCAGACGCAGCTCTGCAACTTCATCTTTAATTAACTGTGTCGATTCGGCGAGATATTTGGTTGCCGTCGAAAGATTCCCCGACACTTCATTAAAATGAACTGAAATTTCGCGGCCCTGAGCACTTATCGCATCAACCTTAGAGATCAATGGTTCGACACGTTCCTCAATATTCTTAACCGTTTGCACGACCCTCCGAACAGTAAGAGCAATCGCAATCAACGATATTGCCATCACTATAAAAGTGATAGCTATCACGATGGACGACACCATCATCCAAAATTGAGGTTGGCTTGGGTCCATACCAATTATTTACACTTTCTTTTCGGGATCATCGAGAATCGGATAACTTGCGCGGCCTTCAGTGATCGATTTTGCCTCGTTCTTACGCTTTTCTGCCGTGTACGCGTCCTTTCCGGCTTCGATTGCGGCCGAAAAAGGATTAGCGGTATTGGCGGCGGCTGTTTTGGCTTTTTCCCCAAACTCTGCGGCCTTTTCAGATGCCGTTTGGTAAAACTCGTTCGCCTTTTCGCGCGATACCTCGTAGTATTCGCCGGCTTTTTCCTGCAATTGCGCGGCGGTTTCTTTGCTCTTTTCTATTCCCTTGCGAGTTGCATCCGCAATGTCGCCCCGAAGTTCAACGCCCGACTTTGGTGCAAACAACAACGCCAAGATTGCCCCGATGCCGCCGCCAACGATCAAATAAGTTAATTTCGTTGCGGCACTCGCTTCTTCCCTTTCATATTCGTGTCTCATAAACGCCCTCCCACGCCTAATTGGCGCCTGAATCAGAAAATCCTCTTTGCGTTAACTATAACAAAACTTTGATTTTCGGGCAAAGAGTTTTTTATTGACCAACTATTCATCCCAATCACCCTGCCCTTCGCGTTCGACATGATATCCGGCGTCTTCCATGTGCTTGTGGACCTCGCGGGCATGCTGTTCGTCGCGGACTTCCAGCAGCATTTGAATGCCGACACGCCCGAGGGGGGCCAGCCACATAGCTCTCCGATGAAACACCTCGATAACATTTGCACCAGATTCTGCAACATTTTTCAGCAGCGTTGCAAGCATTCCTGGTCGGTCGAGGACCAGAAGTTTAAGCATGATGTAGCGCCCTTCGCGCACCAATACTTGTTCCAGCACGCGAGCCAGCAAATTCGCGTCAATGTTTCCGCCACATAGGACCGCACACACCGTCTCACCGCTTTTGACTGCTACCTTCTTGGCTAATAGGGCGGCAAGACCGGCCGCCCCTGCCCCTTCGACCACAAGTCGGCTATTCTGAACACACGAAAATATTGCCCGGGCAATTTCTTCCTCGGTGACCTCGACCACATCGTCAACGAGCTGCTGAATAATCGGGAAAGTCAACGCGCCCGGACTTTTCACGGCAATACCATCTGCAATCGTCTGACCTGGCTCTGCATAAACAGGACGACCGGCTTCGAGGCTCGGATTGACCCAAGCAACGTTTTCCGCCTGCACGCCAATGATCCGCACGTTCGGTTTCAGGGCCTTAATAGCTGTCGCAATTCCGGAAATCAAGCCACCTCCGCCAATCGGGACAACGACGGTGGCAATATCCGGCAGCAATTCAATTATTTCCAAGCCAATGGTTCCCTGCCCTGCAATGACCCGTTCGTCGTCAAATGCATGCACATAGGTATAGCCGTGTTCCGCCTGTAACTCGCGCGAGTAGGCGACCGCCTCGTCAAAGGTCGATCCATGCAGGACGACGTTGCCGCCGAGATTTTTGGTAGCAGTTATTTTTGTTAGTGGGGCAATTTCAGGCAGAACAATAGTCGATTTAGTTCCGACGAGAGATGCCGCAAGAGCAACCCCCTGCGCGTGGTTCCCCGCCGACGCAGCAATCACACCCCGCTCCTTTTCAAGATCTGAAAGTTGTGAGATCCGATTATATGCTCCACGGATCTTAAATGACCCGCTGCGCTGCAGACATTCGGCCTTAAGCCGCACCTCGGAGCCGATTTCTCGCGAAAGACGATCGTCGGCCAATATAGGCGTTTGAATGCTAACGCCGGTTAGCAATTCACGAGCATCTTGAATATCGGAAAGTTTTACGCTCATAGTTGGGGAAAATTATAAGCCAAGAAAAAATTGAATGCGAGTCGCAGAAGTGTTAGAGATCACCTCAAAATTTTGATAGTTTAGAGTTGTCGCAAAGTTGTCATACACTTATTTGTGTTATATTTGCTCTAAATACGGAAGACGGAGGCTTATATGGAGCTATTTGGTGTGGGTGCTGTATTTCTGCTGTTTCTCGGTATTGCCTTGCTGATCATCGCATATAAGACGATCAAGATCGTGCCGCAATCGAGCGTTCTGATGATCGAGCGGCTAGGACGGTTCCATCGCGTGGCAACCAGCGGATTGAATATCATCGTGCCTTTTTTTGAGGCACCGCGGGCGGTTTATTGGACAAACGTCAAACCTGGTGAAACCTATATTGACTCTCGCGAACAGTTTATCGATTTACCGCCTCAATCGGTGATCTCAAGGGATAACGTTATGATGGGCGTCGATTCGGTGGTTTATTGGCAAATTACCGACCCAACAAAGGCCCTTTATGAGGTCAATGATCTCGTCGGTTCAATCGTTCAGTTGACTTTCACCGGAATGCGTTCGGTTATCGGTAAGCTCGACCTGGATCACACGTTGTCGTCTCGCGATCAGATCAATAATGAACTTCGAATGATACTTGATGAAGCAACAGACAAATGGGGTGTCAAGGTAACGCGCGTTGATATCAAGAACATTACGCCGCCTGAGGATGTGCGGATCACAATGGAAAAGCAGATGACCGCCGAACGAAATAGGCGGGCACTTATATTGCAGGCTGAGGGAGACAAACAAGCCGCAATCACCCGTGCTGAAGGTGAAAAACAGGCAGCTATTACGAGATCGGAAGGCGGTAAACAATCTGCAATTCTCGATGCCGAAGGTGCCGCACAGGCCCGTCTGACGAACGCAACCGCGGAGGCCCAGGCGATCGCTCAAATTGCGGGTGCCATTGGAGACCGCCAACAGACTGCACAGTATCTGATTACCCAGAGCTATGTTAGTTCGATGCGCGACATGGCGCGAACCCAAAACTCTAAGGTTATCTTTATGCCGACTGAAACAGCAGGCGTCCTGGCAAGTGTCGGCGCATTTAAGGAAGTTTTTTCGACCGCTGGCGACGAGTCGACTCCGCTACCAAAACCGCGGTCGCCACGCGAACTCGATAAATAGTCAATTAGGAGCAATATGATGTTGAAAACTGCAATTCTGTGCTGCGCCTTGATCGGCCTGGCGGGTCTATCCTCTAGCTTCAATCTAGGTAACTTGGAAACTCGTGTTTCTGCCTCCGCACCCGGATCGTTGCTTGATTTTAAAATGCGCGACATTGATGGTAAGGAGATAAAACTAAAGAAATACAAAGGAAACGTTTTGTTGGTAGTAAATACCGCAAGCAAATGCGGCTACACACCGCAATATGAAGGCTTGCAGGCAACTTTCGACAAATACAAGGACAAAGGATTCACCATTCTTGGATTTCCCGCAAACAACTTCGGCGGGCAAGAACCGGGAACAGCAGCCGAGATTAAGGAATTTTGTACCTCAAAATACAAAGTAACCTTCCCGATGTTTGCCAAGATCTCCGTGAAAGGTGACGATCAAGATCCGCTATATGCGTTTCTGACCAGCGACGAAACAAATCCGAAGTTTGCCGGTGAGATTAAGTGGAATTTCAGCAAGTTTCTCATCGACCGCAGTGGAAACATAGTTGCTCGATTTGAACCGAAGATCAAGCCTGATGGACCGGAAATCGCGGCGGCCATTGAAAAATACCTGTCTGTTAAATAGTTATATTATGAAATTTTTGATTATTGTCGGGCGGCTCGCTTTTGTTCTGGGGGCACTGTTAATCACGTTTTCAATCTGCGCAAATGCGCAGGGCGGCGCGGCGAAACCCGCGGCGGCCACGGATAAGATTGGCGGCTTCATAAAGAAGTCGGGATTTAAGTACACCGAATTTAAAAAGGGAGTCTGGACGGTCGACAGCGAACACGGTCCGATCCTGATTGGCGGCGGCGATGATTTCGTCGTCATTTTCATGATAGTTGCTAAGAAGGACTCGTTTCGGGTCACGGAACAGTCGATGGTGGAGATGCTAAAACTCAGCGGCGACCTTGATTTTCTCGAAATGAACCTTGACGAAGCCGGAGACCTTTCCGTCCGAGCTGAGGCAAAGGTCAAGCTAATGGATCAGAAGCTTTTTGAAGAAGCATTACAGCGGGTTGTCAGTGGATATGCCGAGGCCGCTGCACGACTAGCTCCATTCGTCATTAAGTAGCGGCCTGCCTCTATTACTTACCTTTCTCCCATTTGACTCATGAAATTGGTTAAGACTCTTTTCGCGCTTATGGCTCTAGTGGTTATCACAACCGCTGGAGTTTCCTATTGGGTTTTCAGTGCACTAAACGCAGCTCACGCACATGATAAGTCATCCCGGTACATCCGTATTGAAAAGGGATCATCGCCGAAAGATGTAATTACGCAGCTAAAAACCGAAGGTGTCTTGGCGGGTTCTTTGCCGATACTGATTTACCTTCGTATTTTCGGCAACCCCGCTAAAATTCAGGCGGGGGACTACCAATTTGCCTCGCCAATAACGCCTCTTCAAGTTATCAAGGAACTTGAAAAAGGTGAGGCATTGACGACTAGAATCACCATCCCCGAGGGTTTCACCCGCTTTGACATAGCAAAACGGATAGCGGAAAAATTCGGAAGTCCCGCTGCCGGGGACGAGAATAAAGCCGGTTCGGTTGAGATGGATGAAAAGTCGGTCCTTGCTCTGATGGAGGATACGTCTTTAATTCGAGACATTTCGCCAACCGCGAAAAATCTTGAAGGGTATATGTACCCGACGACCTACAATCTGCCACGCGAAACTAGGCCTGCAGAAGTGATAAAGCGCATGGTTGAGGAATTTCGTAAGTTTTGGAAGCCGGAATGGACGGTGCAATCTCGCGCTATCGGCCGGACCCCACATGAAATAGTCACCATTGCATCGTTAGTAGAAACTGAAACTGGCATCGAAACCGAACGCCCGATCGTCGCCGGTATCATCAATAACCGTCTCGCTAAAAATATTCCGCTTGGCATCGATCAAACAAACGTCTATATCGCCAAAATGATGGGCCGCTGGGATGGCACCATCAACAAAAGTGACCTCGAAGTTGATTCGCCCTACAACACCCGTACCAAAACCGGAATCCCGCCCGGCCCGATCTCCTCAGTCACCGAAAGTTCCATCAAAGCCGCCCTGAACCCAACCCCAAATGACTACATCTTTTACGTGAGAAATGTCGATCTAAATGACGGCTCACACTGGTTTTACAGCTCCGCCGCCGAGTTCGAAAAAGGTAAGGCAAAGTATCAGCAGTGGTTGGAAAAAGAAAGGCTGGAAAAACGGTCCAGTGAGAGCAATAATAATTGACGTAGTTACATTATGTAGTTACACTTGTTATGAGATTTGAGTGGGACGAATCGAAAAGAATAAAGAATCTGAACCGACACGGGATCGATTTTGTCGGCCTCGAATTACTTTTCGATTCCGAGACGCATACAGTGCTTGATGACCGATACGATTACGGAGAAACACGGCTGTTGACGATCGGATTTCTAAACGGAGAAGTATTCGCGGTTTCCCATTTAGAGTCGGGTGACGTTATTAGAATTATTTCAGTGCGAAAAGCTCAAAAACATGAACAAGAAATCTATTTTAGAGAAATCAGAGACTGATTGGGAACGGCTTCGTAACATGACGGATGACGATATCGATTATTCTGACATACCGCCGACAACCCCGGAGTTCTGGGCAAATGCGGTTATTCGGAAGGGATTAAAGCCGGTTCGTCGAAAAGATCAGATCACTCTTCGGATTGACGGCGAGGTGATCGATTATCTTAAAGGTAAAGGAGCAGGCTATCAGACGTTGATAAATCAGGTCTTAAGATCTTTTGTCGAGGCCGATAAGGCAGCCCATGCAAAATAGCAGGCCGGTATGCCTCGCAGGGTCCCCATTTTTCAAATTCGGTGTTTTGGCGCTTTTGGCCGCGCTATTAATCGTATTTGCAATCAACCTTTATAGCAACCACCTTGAGATCGCGAAATTGAATGAATACTACCGGGACGGCTTTGCGGTCGATGTGCCTATCTACGGTCCTCCCATCTATCATTTTCTCGCGTTTTGGATTTTTCTTTCGGTTATTTTTGCAAAAAGATATGTTGCGGCTTTGTGCCTCACCTTGTTCTATGGAGCCGTTCACTGTTGGGCAGGTTATGAAAGAGTGCAGGGCTGTTTTTTAGGTGGTGACATCTGCCCGCCGGATTCGATAACTACAAAGATTCTCGCCCGATATACATGGACGGATTGGTTCGCAACTTTTACCATTCCGCTGATTTTAATATGGTTTGTGTATATGTTCTACATATCCCGTTCGAAAGGAGAACCTGCCCTTGATTAAACTCCTCGCCCTCGACCTCGACGGGACAACTCTAAATTCAAAAGGACATGTTCCAGATGCCAATCGGGCGGCGATTCGGGCGGCTGAGGAAATGGGTGTGCTGGTCACTATCGCAACCGGGCGGCGTTTTCGTGACGCGCGGCCGGTTGGGATTGATCTTGGATTAAACGCACCGCTTATTACGCATAACGGGGCGTTGATCAAATACGCCGACTCGGAAGAAACTGTCGTATGTGACCTGCTCTCGACCGAAACCAGCCGCGAGATCGTTCGTGTCGGAAAAGGCTTTGGCGGTGATGCGCTGGTAAGCACCGACCCGCACGGCAACGGGTTGCTTCTTTATGATCGTATCTCGGACGACAATCTTCCGTTAAAAAAGTATCTGCGATGGTCCGAAGGGCTGCATGGCGGTGCGGCCGGACGTGATGGTGTCGAACACGTCGAGAGCCTCGACGAGATACTGCATGAAAAAGAGATCGTCCATATTTCTTTTTCGGGCAGCTGCTCGCCCATGCTCGATCTCGAAACAAACTTGCGAGCCGAACTCGGACAGAGCGTGACCTTATTGGCAACGATCTATCCTCATCTTGATTTTACCTTGCTCGATATTCTGCCGCCGCATGCGTCGAAGGGCCATGGCGTTGCAAAACTGGCTGAGCTAAATGGATTTACGGCCGAAAACGTAATGACGATGGGCGATAATTATAACGATCTCGAGATGCTCGAATATGCGGGCACGCCGGTGGTGATGGGAAACGCCGACGCGAAGTTGCGCGCGGGTGCTAATTTTTATACAACTTTAAGTAATGACGAGGGCGGCGTGGCCGCTGCTATCGAGCGTTTTATATTGAATCAGGAGAATAATTAGTGGCAAATAGAATTGCAGTTTTAGAAACGAATAAGGGTACGATCAAATTTGAACTTTTGGAAGCCGACGCTCCGAAAACGACCGAAAATTTTCGGCTTTTGGCCGGTAAGAATTACTATGACGGCGTGATCTTTCATCGTGTGATCCCAAATTTCATGATCCAGGGCGGCGACCCGCTTGGCGAGGGCTATGGCGGAGAATCAGCCTGGGGCGGCAAATTTAACGACGAGATCGACCGTGGCTCGCCGCTGTATGCGGGTATTTATGACAAAGGCACGGTTGCGATGGCAAATTCGGGGCCGAATACCAATGGCTCACAATTCTTTATCATGCACATCGACTACCCTTTGCCGCCGAGCTATACCAAATTTGGCAAGCTGATCGAAGGGCATGACGTGGTCGATTCGATCGCGACCGTCAGCCGTAATGGCAACGATAAACCCCATGAGCCAGTTGTTATGGAACGGGTCTATATCGAGGACGCGGCTGCGTAATGAAGGCCGTCGTTCAGCGTGTATCCCACTCGAAGGTCACCGTTGATGGAAAACTAATCGGCGAGATCGGGTGCGGTTTGCTTGTGTTGCTTGGTGTGACACACGATGACGACGATAAGGACGCAGACCAGCTGGTCGATAAGATCGTCCGGCTTAGAATATTTGATGACGGCGAGGGGAAAATGAACCTTTCGCTCGCCGATGTTGATGGTGAAATGCTGGTGGTTTCGCAGTTTACGCTTTTCGCGGACACTCGTCGCGGCAGACGGCCCTCATTTATGGAGGCGGCCCGCGGTGACGAGGCTTTGAGATGGTATAAATATTTTGTCGCGAAGGCCCGCGAGTCCGTAAGAAAAGTTGCATGTGGTGCTTTTGGCGAAATGATGGACGTCGAACTCGTCAACGACGGCCCTGTAACCATTATTCTGGACAGTAAAAAGCCAGGTTGATAATAATACTTATTATATGAAAAAGGTCGCAATTCTATTGTTTTTCTCGGTGCTTGTATTTACGGCATCGTGCAGCAACTCTTCCAATACGCCAGCCAATAAACCCGCGGGTGCTAATACCGAGGTCAAAAAAGGCGTGACGCCGATAGCCGATCCTGACATCGCCGTGATCGAATTGGAAAATGCGGGAGCTTATGGCTCAATAAAGATGGAGCTTTACTCAAATGTTGCCCCGAAAATGGTCGCTCGATTCAAGGAATTGGCCAACGAGGGTTACTACGACGGCATCATTTTTCATAGAATCAATGCGTCGGTCATACAGGCGGGAAATTCCGATACAAAACCGGGGAAAACACCAAGTCCAGGGAAGGAAGGCGATTCGGGTAAACCAAATGTCCCGGCCGAATTCTCGGATATCCCTTATGACACGGGCATCTTAGGTGCCGCCCGTACATCGGACGTAAATTCGGCAAACGCCCAGTTTTTTATCACCTTAAAACGGGAGCAGGGTTTTGACAATAAATACACCATCTTTGGCAAAGTCCTCGCCGACAGCATGAATAACGTCAGAACAATCGCCGGTGTGCCAAAAGACGGCGAAAAACCGACCGATCCGGTTCGCATCAAACATATTTCGATCGTTCCCCGCGATCAGGCGAAATGATATATTTAACTTAGACGCTCGCGTAGCTCAGTGGATAGAGTGCTTCCCTCCGAAGGAAGAAGTCGCAGGTTCGAATCCCGCCGCGAGTACCAACATAACCGTAATAGATAGAATTAGTTATGGAATGTACAAGACGGTTTCGAAACCGTCTTTTGTGCTTATTGGACTAATTGTTGGACTATTCGGAGTCGATTTCGGGAAAAACCATTGCGTTTCGCTCGGTACGTTCATCGCAATTGATTTGTTAATTAAAACAAGAAAAATAAATCAGTTACCGACAAAATGCGGGTTTGAGAGAAATCCATACCACTACACGCTCAAAAAGTACCCATCCGTTGAGAAATCGCCTAATCGAGGTTGGATCAAAGCGGCCTTGCCGATGGTTGTGGATTGAAGACTGCTAGCGTCCCTTAGTGCGGGTAACCCCGTAATCTTGTTGGCACAGCTTCGATATCCGGCTAATTCGGAATTATTATACCTCGACAATCCGGGCCGTTTCCGCATCGTAGCGAAACCTTTCGATACTACCGTCTGTAATCTTGTCAACCGCGTCCTCGATGATGGGTAGTGGCACGACAAACCATTCCTTTGCTCCCACTTCGACGCCGAAGCGATCCTTCAATTTCAGATCGAGACGTGCACCAGCAAAAAACTTATGTATCAACGCTTCGAGACGCTTAGCATGGATATTTGCTAGCTTGAACGTTGCAACCACTTCGACCTCGGCTAATAAATACGTTGCGTCGTGTTTCGCGTTGGCGATACGACTCTTTACGTCACCGCAGGTAACGCCGATCTTATGAACAACTGAGCGGTGCTCAGTAATAAACGGATGTTCTGACTTGCTTCTCACTACGTAAATGTAGCCGGTCGCCATGTCTCCTTCTTCCTCGACAGATGCAAAGAGTGGCCCTGGGCTAGATTCGACAATGCGACGGCTTGTTTTGTCACGATTCAAAGCTCGCTGAAGAGAACGCATCAGCAGGTCGCTTTCGGTGCCATTAGAATAGATCAATCGCAGTCGCCAGTCGTTGCGGTCGTAATTGCTCCGAAACACATCACCTTCGTCGGCGACAAGGACAGGTTGGCCATCGAGAATAAACATGTCGCCCTTTCGGATCTTCGAGTCGTTCTCGTACTTGACCGTTTCCCGAGTGCCAATTTCGAGATCGGATTGTACTGATTCAAAGACCGGCTTGAATGTCTCGAAGTCTTCACACGGATTCCTTTTTGCGATCTCTTCTGCGGCTTTGATCTCCTCGCGTGACCTTACATGCACCAGTTTCGTGACATCTTCTGAGTCATCTCCTAATTCGCTCAATGAGGCGAGCAGTTCATCATCTGTTGGCTCGCGTCGCGCGGTGAGATCAGCTTCGTCGCCGAGTAGGCCTCGCGTATCGTGATCTTTCAGTACGTCGCGGCATTCCGACGATTCGCGAATGCGATCGAGGCGAACGGCGTATAACCGCTCGAAAATGTCGAGGTCATCGCCGTGCTGCGGCAAGCGACCGTGTTCGTCAACGAACCGCTCGATCTCTTCGAAACCCGCGATGATGCGCTGAGCGGCCGCCGAATGCTCGACCTTTTTCGCGGGCTTTGCATATTCGTCAAGTTCGGACCTCAATTCATCGAGGTCAATATCAGTCATAACGGCCCTCATCTTTGTAACGCACAAAGGCCGCGGCTCCCTCGGCCATACGTCGTTCCCAGACATCTTGCGATGTAGATGACGGGAGGCGTCCGTGTTCCTTTTTGAATTTCGATGCTCTGACCGCCAGATCGCGGGCATCTTCCGGCGACAGTTTGGATTGCTTGCGCATGATGACATCCGAAACCTGCCTGAGCCGTTCTTCGGTCATTGATTTGGCGAGGATCGCGTATGCTTCGCCAAACGGGTTTATGCGGTCGATCAGATCGATGTCGATCTCTGTTACCGACAACGCGAACCGACGCACGCCGTCGATGAGCGACGTATTTGGAGCTGCGTCAGTCCCGTTACCAACCAGTGTCTTCTTCGCTTCCTGCACGACATTCAGCGCGGCAATCGCATGCTGGCGAACCGCTTCCTGATCTTCGTCGTCGAGGTTTGGGAATTTCTCCTTAACAATCTTGCCCATCCGAACCTGTGTCAGTTCTTCAGGCACAAGGTCTTCATCAAACAACCCGGCTTCGATCGTTCGCTTGTCTTGAACGAACGCAGTGATCAGTTCGTTCAGGTCTTCGGTGCATATTCGCTCGGCTTCGGGGCTTTTTGGTTCAGCGAGACCCTTGATCTCAAGCTGAATCACCCCGCGTTCCTGATCGACGCCGACATTGCACTTGTTCGGGTCATAGCCGCCTTCACCGTAATCGAAGCCCGGAGTGGCTTCACTGGCCTTGTATCTCGGCTTGAATTCGAATCGCGGACTTATCACCTGTTCCATCAGCAGACTCGCCGCAATAGCCTTTAGCGTGTCGTTTACGGCCTCAGCTACCGCTGATTCTGCCGCATCGGGTTCGGCGATGAGGTTGGTAAATCTTGTGCTAGTTTTGCCGGGTGCGTCGCGGGTAGCACGGCCGATGATCTGGACGATCTCGGTCAGGCTCGAACGATAGCCGACCGTCAGGGCGTGTTCGCACCATATCCAGTCAAAACCTTCCTTCGCCATGCCTAGAGCGATGATGACATCGACATGATCGCGGTTATTCTTTTTCGACGGGTCACGCAGCGATGCAAGTACCTTGTCGCGTTTCGATGGATCATCGTCAACGAGGTCAGCGATCTTTAGTATCTTTCCCTCAGCGGTTTTCACGAGTTGAAAACCGGTGGCGGGATCGGCGCCCTGCCATTCGCCGAGTTCTTCGATGATGTGCTCGACCTCGCGGATCTTGTCCTTTGTGCTTTCTTTGGAATTGACGTTCGGAATGTGAAGGATAGTTTTCTCATTCGGATCCAGAACACTCAGGATCTCGTCAGTGTAAGAGCCGGTGTAGAAGAAATATCCGAGGTCGAGACGTTTAAGATATTGGTAGCCGTTTAGCTGTTCGTAGTAGGTGTAGGTAACGGTGTCGAAACGCGATTCGTCGTCAGGGTGAAGGACGGCTTCGGCGTCGCCGCGAAAATATGAGCCGGTCATCGCAACAATGTGCACTTTGTCACGGGCCATCAGTTCGCGGACATGTTCGCCAAGTTTATTGCCGGGATTTGCCGAAATGTGGTGAAACTCGTCGACGGCGATCAGTCGGTCGTCGAACGATTCCGCTCCAAATTTGTCCATCGCAAAGCGAAACGTGGCGTGAGTGCAGACAAGCGTCTTGTCATCGCTATCCAGAAACTTCTTTACCGCATCGACCTTGCCGTTGGTATCGTTGCCCGGAGCATCGCAGAGGTTCCATTTCGGCTCAACCTTCCAATCGGCAAAAAAACCGAACTCGCTCAGGGGTTCATCCTGAAAGCTCGCACCGATCGAGCGTTCCGGAACTACGATGATTGCCTGTTTCAGCTTTTGGTTTGCAAGCTTGTCGAGCGCGATAAACATCAGCGCGCGGCTTTTGCCCGAAGCGGGCGGCGATTTGATCAGCAGATACTGCTCGCCGCGTTTCTGATATGCACGCTCCTGCATTGGGCGCATGCCGAACGCGTTCGAGCTAGTGGATTTGCCGTCACGCGCATAGGTGACGGAGATTGATGGGATGGGGATCGATTTGTTCATTGCGTACTCCTGTCGCCAACGGCGACAAACATTAAAGCCTAGGGTGAAACGAGTCTTCGAGTGGAACCCTAGGTAAAGGTCAAAAAATACGTCCCGTCGCTGAAGGCGACGAACAAAATTCCTTGGTGCCTGTTGCTCGCCTTCAGCGAGCTAACATTCTAACCGCATTCTACCTAGGGTTTCGCCGAAGCGGCTCCACCCTAGGCTTTAATGTGCGTCGCCATCGGCGACCGATCTCGGAATAACATTGTCCATGCATTCTTTGCGAACCTTCTCTTCCGCTTCCCCGGTTTACCTGCCGGTTTCCCTCATTTTGAGTTGTCAAGGATTCCTTGACAACTGACGCTTCGTTCAACTCCTGCTCCGCAAGGATATTTTTGGCATGTAGCGAGACGTTTTGTTTCGTCGTTTGGAAAAGCTCGGCGATCTCAAGCTGTGATAGCCAGATCGTCGTGCCGTCGTCACGCAGGTCGAGACGTGTTTTGCCGTCTTCGGTTGTATAGAGAATTAGATCACTCATGCGTTTTGCCTTTTTACTTTTTACTTTTGCCTTTTCCCGCAGCGGTCATCTCTGTGTAAAGTTCAAAAAGCTTTTCGAGCCGTTCGGTGTCGTTTTTGAAGCGGCGGCCGATGTAGATGCGTTCCAGCGTTTCGTCATTCTTCTCGTGAGCCTCGCGAAGGTTCGCGGGCATTTTGTCCGGGTCGTAAAGATCGGCGATCGTCGCCGGAAAATGCGCCTCGCGAGCAAGCAGAATATTCTCCGCACACCGCGTCAGATCGGCCTTATTTTGGTCGCTAAGCTCCGGCACGGGAAACGTGTTCCAGCCGAGGGTGTTTGAGTAGCGATAGTCAGTTTTCAACTTGCCGCACACGGTCCCGATCCAAACCAAATGAAGCTTCGATGCGATGAGAGCCATATTCCAAAGCGGCGCATCGTAGAGTGCAAAGGCGAGGTTCGTAACAGTCGTCCTGTCGTCGAGAAGTCCAACTGGCAAGAATTCTCTCGATTCCGATGAAACACACGGCATTGCAATCGTCAATATTTTTCCAATATTCATCTCACGCATTTGATGGGGACGTTTGGCCATCTCATTTGCGCTCTTGTCACGACTAGCGAGTCGCATTTTGCGAACGCCTTCAATACGTTTCTTAATTGGCTCAATTTCCGAAGCCTCGGCAAGGTGCTTGTCTTCGATCCATAAAACATAACGAAGGAAGCCTCGGATAAATTCGGCTGAACCGTAAATCCTTCGAATGAAGCGTTGGCGTTGGCCGTCCGACAAACCAAGTTCGTCGAGCTCATTAGGTGTGAGTAAGAGATTGCCACCATCGTACGGCATATCTCCTCGCAACATTTCAGGCTGCCATTTTTGCGGAGCTGTCGATCTCTCGACGATCACATTCGTTCCCGCAACAAGATAAGCATTAATGTTCTCGGTCTCTTTAACTTCTAGTTCGTTTGTGTCACTAATTGAGAAAATATGGCGAGTTTTATCGAGGCGGTTCGAGATTCCTACAATCGCGACAGTCACGCCCGCATTATGGCTCGCAAGATTCGTCCACTTGAAGCTCGTGTGTGCAAACGAAATTTCGTGTCCGGTATCGAAAATCAGTGGCCAAAGTATCGGCACTTGTTGACCCTGGCAAATCGAGTTGGTCGTTACGAAAGCCGCGGCGGATTGCGTAGATTTGCCGTAATCGGCCGCTTTCATAAACCAACTCGAAACATAATCGAGAGACTTCCAGCTTTTAGTGCGTCTTTCAAATATAGCTTTTAGCTCGGATTTCTGTTCCGCTGATTGCCAGGTCGAACCGAGATAGGGCGGATTCCCGCAGATGTAAGTTTCGCCGCCCTCATTCTCAAAATCGATCTCTGTTTGATCGAGCGGCGTGCTGAAAAGGTCGTCGGCGTAGTGCTTTACACCGGTTCCGGTTGGCGGGCAGATGCTTAGCCAGTCTAGGCGGAGGGCGTTGCCGCAGGTGATCCAGTTTGCTTTTTCCAACGGCAGGAACTCGGCGCGCGCCAGCAGATCGCCTCGATGAACCGCGTCCGACTGGAACTTGGCAATGACCAGGGCAAGCCGTGCGATCTCGGCCGGGAAATGACGAAGCTCGATGCCGCGAAAGTTTGTGAGCGGAATATCGGTCCGGCGATCGGCCTCGCCGCGACGTTTGTTTATCTCGGCCTCGATCTCGCGCATCTGTTTGTAAGCGATGACCAAAAAATTGCCCGAGCCGCACGCCGGATCAAAAACGCGAATGCGTGAAATGCGTGTGCGAAGATTGAGCAGCTTGCGGGCATTGTCGCCCGCCTCCTCAAGCTGCGAACGCAAATCGTCAAGAAAGAGAGGATTTAGAACTTTCAGAATGTTCGGAACGCTCGTGTAGTGCATGCCGAGGCTGCCTCGTTCCTCGTCATCCGCAACCGCCTGTATCATCGAGCCGAAAATGTCCGGGTTGATCTTTGTCCAGTCGAGCTTGCCAACATGTAGCAGATACGAACGAGCGATCCGCGAAAATCTCGGCACATCGAGGCTGCCCGAAAACAAACCGCCGTTCACGTATGGAAAGGTATTTGCCCAGCTTCGTATCTTCTCTTTCTCGCGATCCGCTATCTTCGTGTTCATCGACCGGAACAGTTCCGAAAGCACCTCATGCGTGT